>UEXL01000328.1_pt1 | contig 12715 bp, 10 predicted proteins | sample 1796671 | NCBI WGS metagenome assembly UEXL01 (sample SAMEA4772471, study PRJEB27181) | metagenome
ATCAACGCCAATCGAGCATCCAGCAATTCCTGTTTAACGGATTGCCATTCCAGATAAGTAAAACGGCCGACCGAATATGCTTTATTTGCCTCAGCCACCGCCTTCTGTAGCCGAGGAATAATTTCTTCATGCAAGGTGCTGGTCTGATGCCGGCTGTGCTGTAAGGCTTGATACAACTCAAACAGCCTGGCTTTTAAACGCGATTCCTCGCTGATCGCCATGGCTTGATTGACTGATCGTTTAGCCTGCAATTCGCTGACCCTTACTTCATTGCGCCGATTTTTACCCAGAGGAATCGCAACACCGGCCACTACGCCAAAATCATCTGTCGCCTCATAGCGACGGACACCCGCAGAAAAGCGCCAACTTGCAAGCGCATCGGACTTGGCTATCGCCATCTCCGATTGATTCACCCTGGCTCGGGTTAGGAAGATTTTGACTCTAAGGCTGTCTTTGAGTCTGACTTTCAGATCCTCCATGGATACCAGCGTCTGATTTGTCTGAAGCTGTCCGAGGAGCTCAAAGTCCGCTGAATCACTGTCACCCCATTGCGCTGCAAGCTGCTGACGGGCTATCGCCAGCTCATGCTCTAGGTCTTCCACATCAAGTTCACGGCGACGCAATTCCACCTCTGTACGCAGGACATCCACTCGGGATGCCCCCCCTGCCCGACCACGGCGACGTATCTCTTCAAGAGATTGGGCCGCACTGTCTCTTGCCCCTTCAGCTACAGCCAATCGTTCCTGGTAAGACAGCGCAGTGAGAAATGCTTGTGCGGTACGCGCTCCTACATCAAATCGCTGGCGCTCAAGCTCGATGGTAACCAGAGACTGGCGCGCTTCAGCGGCGCCGACCCGACTATCTATCTGTTTACCTTCCAAAGCCCAGCTCAGACTCAAGGTCGCCTGGGCGCTGTCAGCCCCTTCGTAGACACCGCTACCGAGCGCATCTTCTACTTCGAACTGGACTTCGGTAGCGGTTCTTAATTTGGCTTGGTTAATTTGTGCCTGTGACGCGCCAGCACGAAATGACATGGCTTCCAGTTGCGGATGCTGAGTGAAGCTGCGCTCAATAGCTTGCTGTAGAGTCAGCGAGGCTGCCGCCGCATCCTCCACTAAAGCGGTCTGACCTATCAGCAGTAAAATGGGCAGCATCAAGTGCGCCAAATACCGATTGGCGATCGGTTTTTTACGCGTAAAAAAAACAGAAATCCAGCTCATCTGAACTCTCTCAATGAAGGAAAAGGGTTTCGAATAAATGATGAAGCACGTCAACACCCGCCGCGCTGCTTAATGTTGCAGAAATAGCAAGCACTACAACAGTCACCACAGGCAAAGCACGATATTCACTGACGCCTAGCAGGTGATGAACACGCCGTTCAACCGCATGGCGGGCAAAATAGCTATATGCATCATCTGCTTGCCTGTCTTGAGCGTTTACGGCGATTTTCTCCACCTGGAGTAACGCCTGAGCGATAATTGCAGGCTGGGGATAGCGCTGCACAACCCACTCATCAGCCAACTGTTCAATCGCCAGCTCAAACTCGGCCTGCAGGGAAACGGCGTACACCGGGGGGATACAGGCACGTCAACAGGGAGAAGGCGAACTTGGCCAACGGATCGCGACGACAAATATGAGCCTGCTCATGAAGACTAATAACCCGCCGCTCTTTCGCACTGATTCTGGAGGCAAGGCCTCGAGTAATATAGGCCTTGGGACTCCACAAACCGGCCACAAACGCCATTGGCACAGGGGTGTCTAGTTCTGCTAGTCCATCTTTGTCGCGCTCACTGAGCAGTCCGAGAAGTTGCTGACGCTGAACTTCGGACACCCCTTGCCAGCCCCTCCAAGCAAACAAGGCCAGCAGCCCAATAAGGCAAAAAAGCAAGAATACCCCATGCCAGGATGCGGGCGAGAAAAGATAGGCATGATGCCAATGAATAATGTCGGCCAGCCACAGGTTCGCTTGAGGCTTCCACTCAGGGAGGTAGGAAAGCAACGCTGCAGCCACCCCGGCAAACAGCGGAAAAACGGCAAAGACCCAAAGTAGGTTTCTTCGTATAGCCAAGTGATAGTGCGGCAGACGACTGGCAACCAGACGAACCAGCAGACTAGCCATCATCGTTCCTGTGACCATTCCCAAGATCAGGATCGTCAACAAGTGAAGAAACAACGCCGGATAGCCGAATATCATCAGCAACTACTCTTCGAGTCGGCAGCCCGGCGCGCTTCAATCAGCTTTTCCAGGGCCGAAACCTGATCATCCGACAGCTTTTCAGAAAAGGTGCTGAAAGCTGCAATAAGGGTACTGCCAGGATCCGCACTGTAATCTTCGCCAATTTCTTCGATAAGCTTGGCGATAAAAGCTTGGCGATCCATGGCTGCACTATATTGAAAGGCATGCCCTTGTTTTTCACGGGAAAGGAGCCCTTTTTTGAACAATCGATCCAGCGTGCTCTGGATAGTATTCAAGGTACCTCCGCGCTGCTTCTCGAAATGCGCATAGACGGACTTTGCGTCTGCCGTCCGCCCCTTCCAGAAGTATTGCAAGACTTGCTTTTTCTAGTTCACCCAGCTGCATGAATCCTAACCACTTAGAGATTATCAATCTGGTAATCAGACTGACACACCTAAAACCGATCGTCAATCGGCTTTTGTATGACTAGCTCCCTCTCCCACCATCACACGGACAAATTTTGTCTTTAGCACCTGTAACCCCCCGCCGATTATTAGTGTCAGATCAGCACTGATCTGACACTAAGCAGGGTGCCAAGACCAGAAGATTGCGATCCTTATGTGCTCTATTTACTTATTCACAATCGCAACCACCCAAGCTTTAAGCTTGGTTAACCTGGATTCCTGTTGCGTCGTTGCATCAGCAGATAGGCTGCGGGCAGTACGAAAAGTGATAACAAAGGTGCTGTTACCATCCCTCCTACCATGGGCGCAGCAATGCGGCTCATGATCTCACTACCTGTGCCTCCCCCCCAGAAAATCGGAAGAAGGCCGGCAATAATAACAGCTACAGTCATCGCCTTAGGTCGAACACGTAATACCGCGCCATCACGGATAGCACCCATCAAGGCAGCTTCACCCTTTTGGCCCTGCTCCTGTCTCTCCTGCCACGCCTGCTTTAGGTACAGCAACATGATTACGCCAAACTCGGCAGCGACACCCGCCAGGGCGATGAAGCCGACACCAGTAGCCACCGACAAGTTGTAGTCCAGCAGATACAAGAACCAGATACCGCCGGTCACCGCAAACGGTAACGTCGCCATAATCAGCAAGGCTTCACCTACACGGCGAAAGGTCAGGAATAACAGTACGAAAATGATCAGCAAGGTCGCCGGCACCACCACTTTCAGTCTCGCATTGGCCCGCTCCAGGAACTCAAACTGACCGGCAAAGGACAAGCTGACCCCCTCTGGCAGCCTGACTCCATCATTCACTGAGACACGTAGATCATCCACTACCGAGGCCAGGTCACGCCCCCGCACATCGATATACACCCACCCAGACAGTCGGCCATTCTCACTTTTTAACATCGGTGGCCCATCGGTAATCTTGATATCCGCCACAGTTCCTAGGGTAATTTGTTTTCCTTCGGGAGTGACTATGGGCAAATCGCGTAAGCGATGCACCGTGTCGCGCCACTCGCGAGGATAACGAAGGCTGATCGGGTAACGCTCCAGCCCTTCCACTGTCTCACCGATGTTTTCACCACCAATCAAACCACTGACCACCGACTGAATATCCGCGATGTTGAGGCCATACTGAGCCGCAATGCCACGCCGAATATCGATATCCACATAACGACCACCAGTCAACCGTTCAGCCAATGCTGAGGAGACACCGGGTACTTGTTTGGCTACCTGTTCGATTTGACGGCTCACCTGGTCAATGATCTCTAGGTCATTACCCGCTACTTTGATGCCAATTGGGCTCTTGATGCCAGTGGCAAGCATGTCGATACGATTGCGTATCGGAGGAATCCAGATATTTGCCAGTCCAGGCACGCGTACAATACGGTCCAGCTCTTCGACAAGCTTCTCCGTTGTCATGCCTTCACGCCATTGGTCCTTGGGCTTGAAACGGATGGTGGTTTCAAACATCGTCAATGGTGCAGGGTCAGTCGCTGTCCGCGCACGCCCCGCCTTGCCGAACACCTGCTCCACCTCAGGCACCGTTTTGATCAACCTATCGGTCTGCTGTAGAAGCTCGGTAGCTTTTTGTGCTGACAAGCCTGGTAAGGCACTTGGCATATACAGCAAATCGCCCTCATCCAGCGGTGGCAAAAATTCACCACCAAGCTGACTTAGCGGCCAAAAGGCGGTAACAAAAACTAAACCGGCAACCAGCAAGGTGGTTTTCGGCCACGCCAAGACTCGCTCTAGTACGGGTTGATAACAACTAATCAAAAAGCGACTGATTGGATTACTTTCCTCGGAAGGTATCTTTCCCCGAATCCAGTACCCCATTAACAGTGGAACCAATGTCACCGATAGGCCGGCTGCCGCCGCCATAGCCCAGGTTTTGGTAAATGCCAGTGGGCCAAATAGCCGCCCTTCCTGTGCTTCCAAGGTAAAGACAGGAATAAACGACAAGGTAATAATTAGCAACGAGAAGAACAGCGCTGGCCCCACTTCGACAGCTGCTTGCTCTATGACTCGCCAATGCGCATTACCAGTCAGAGATTGCCCTGGGTTATCCCGATGCCAAATCTCAATTTTCTTGTGAGCGTTCTCGATTAACACCACTGCTGCATCCACCATAGCGCCGATAGCGATAGCAATGCCGCCAAGCGACATGATATTGGCATTGATGCCCTGGTAACGCATCACAATAAAGGCAGCAAGGATTCCCAGCGGTAGGGAAATGATGGCCACCAGTGACGAACGCAAATGGCCAAGAAACAATACGCACACCAGTGCAACTACAATGAACTCTTCAATCAATTTGTAACTGAGGTTTGTTACCGCTCGATCAATCAGCTCACTTCGATCATAGGTGGTGACGATCTCAACCCCTTCCGGCAAGCTTTCCCGCAGTGTCTCAAGTCGCTCATGCACGGCAGATAGCACGGCGCGGGCGTTCTTGCCTGAACGCAGAATGACGACCCCGCCGACGACTTCCCCTTCACCGTCCAGCTCGGCAATACCACGCCGCATCTCCGGACCAAGGCGAATCTGCGCCACATCTCCAAGCTGTACTGGCACTCCATCAACCAGTTTTAGTGGGATTTTTCGGAAATCCTCGAGTGACTGAAGGTAGCCACTGGAGCGCACCATGAACTCCGCTTCGCCCAGCGTCAGCACTGCTCCCCCGGTTTCCTGGTTAGCTTGTTCTATCGCCTTGCGTACTTGTTGATGACTGATCCCATGGCTGGCGAGTTTGACCGGGTCAGGGACTACCTGATACTCACGTACCATGCCGCCTATGGTTGCCACTTCTGCAACGTCAGGCAGAGTCTGCAGCTCGTATTTTAGAAACCAGTCCTGTATCGAGGTTAGCTGCGATAGATCATGCTGGCCGGTGCGATCGATCAATGCGTACTGATAAATCCAGCCGACACCGGTAGCGTCTGGCCCAAGTGATGGTCGTGCTGTACGCGGCAATTCAGACTGGACCTGACTAAGGTATTCCAACACCCGTGAGCGTGCCCAATACAAGTCGGTACCATCTTCAAACAACACGTAAACATAACTATCACCGAAGAACGAGTAACCACGTACTGTGCGCGCACCTGGCACGGCCAGCATGGTGGTGGCAAGTGGATAGGTAACCTGTTTTTCCACCAGCTGCGGTGCCTGACCTGGGTAACTGGTGCGGATAATCACCTGTACATCGGACAGATCCGGTAAAGCATCTACGGGGGTATTGTTGATAGACCAGATTCCCCACGCACTCATGAACAGCGTCGCCAGCAGCACCAAAAATCGGTTAGCCAACGACCAGCGAATCAGGGTAGCGATCATGGTGCAACCTCCTGTTTGTCGAGAGACACCACAGTCAAGCCATTATCGGTATCTTTGACGCCGACGCGCACACGATCGCCCACTGCTATATCGCTGGCCACCTGTTCGCTGGCAAGACGAAAGCGCATGGTCATGCCAGGCATACCGAGCGTCTTAAAAGGACCGTGTTTAAGCTTGACCTTGCCGTCGGATAGCCCCTCGATAACCCCCTCGGCGTAATGCAACGAATTCACTTGGGTGTCTTTTTGTTCCGCCACCTGCTTTTCTAGGCGCTCCACAATCAACCCTTTGTCTGTATCACGAATGCCAATGCGCACGCGATCACCTACCGATATCCCTTTGCCTACTTGTTCATTCGCCAGGTTAAAACGCATGGTCATGGCAGGCATGGACAAGCTCTTGAAAGGGCCATGGTCCAGCATTATTTTGCTGCCATTCAGTTGCTCGACAACACCTTCGGCATAGTGCAGTGCGTTCATCATTTCCGTCTCATCTGACATAGCCAGCTCCTGAACGGCAATGCCTTGCAGGCTGGCTTCGGAATCGAGCAGGAACTGACCACTGACAACCACCTTCTGGTCTTCCTTCAGCCCTGCCAGGATCAGCGTTTGGTCTCCCAGCTCGCCCCCCGGCAACACTGCCTGCGGACGATATCGACCCTTCCCCTCATCAAGCATCACCAGGCTGCGCTTTCCTGTATGCAATAAGGCTGCGGTTGGTACGGCCAATGCTTTCTGTGTGGCTTCGCCATGAATGCGTACCTGAGCGCTCATGCCCGGACGCAGATCACCCTCGTCATTGGACAAGGTCACTCGCACCGGCACAGTTCGGCTGGACTGATCCACCAGAGGCAGAATGTCGGCAACTTGCCCCTCACGCAGTGCTGGCTTCACTCCTTGAACGGTCACGTCAACAGCGTTACCACTACTGACTTGCCCCAATTGGCGTTCCGGGACTGCTATCTCCACCCACACGGGGTTGAGTGACTGAATCTCCGCCACGGGAGCACCGGCCGACAGCGTCATGCCAGCACGAGCATTGAGACTGCGTATCACGCCATCATGCGGAGCTGTCACCGTCCAGGTTTCCAGCGGTTTACGTTGGCGTTCAATACTTCGGATCAGGGATGCAGGCATGCCCAATGACAACAGGCGCTCCCGCCCGGCGACGATCAGTTCGTTGTTGCCGCTGCCGAGCACGGCCAGCCATTCATGCTGAGCTCCAGTCCAGGCCGGAACTCTCAATTGCATCAGCGGCTGACCACTGGAGATGGTGTCGCCCTCAGCCAGAGGCCAGACCTTGTCTACGAAGGAAGGCGCGGGGCTTTGCAGGCGTGTCAGGGCGCGGTCGTTGTAAGCAATCAACCCCGTGACATCAAGCTGAGATTGTGACTGAGCCACGACCACCGAGGCACTGCGAATTCCCAGATTTTGTACCATGGCTGCATCAATACGGACCGTTGGCTGATCGCCATCATCACCACCATTGGCATAACGGGGCACCAACTCCATATCCATGAAAGGTGAGGGCCCGGGCTCGTCAAAGTGCTGCTGGGGATACATAGGGTCATACCAGTACAGCACTTCCTTTTCATCCGCTTTGCTGTTGGTTTCACTGCTGTCCATCGCCATCGATATACTGCTCTGCGAAGGGGTGACGTAACGGCCCAAATATATTCCGGCTAGCAACAACAGCGAGGCAGCCAAACCGATCAAGGCATTGCGTTTAATGTTCATCATCTTGCTCCTCGCCCACCATGCCGTGGTGGTCGTAGGTAAAATGGAGGGCGGCTGCCTGCTGGTCATACTGCCCGCTGAGATCAATTTCTTTCAGTTTGGCGTCCAGCCATTCGCTACGTGCCCGTACAAGATCGGCCAAACTGCCATCACCGCCGCGCCAAGCTGCCCTAGCCAATCCCACTTTCTCTTTTGCGAGAGGCACCAGTTGCTCCCGTTGCCGGGCAAGCGTGCGTTCCTGGCGTTCATATTCGGCCAGATCGCTCTGCAGCATCGCTTCATGTTCGCGACGTACCGCCTCTGCACGAGATTCCAGTGCTTGCCACTCAGCTTCCGCCGAGGCAATGCGAGGCCCCTGGCGCGACCGGCTGAACAATGGCAGGTCCACATTGACCTGTAGCATCGCCATGTCACTGAATTCTTCACGATTCATATAAGCCAGAGTTAAAGCCCAGTCCGGCTTCTTGGCGGCACGAGCCTCGTCCGCGTTAGCCTGGGCGACAGAAGCCTGACGCGACGCTATCTCAAGTTCAGGGTGCTTATGCAGGCTATTCAGTAACTGTTCAGCATTGATGGCGAAATCAGGTGCTTGGCCAGCCGGTGATTGCCGGCCGGCTTCCCCCAGCCAGCGTATTAAACGAGCCTTAGCCTGGCGTTGCCTGGCCAGAAGAGCATCTCGCCGATCCAGTAATGTCACGGCTTCCTGCCTGGGTGCCACGCTATCAATAGCCTTTCCTTGACCCGATGAAAGTCGGGCACGCACTGCCTTGTCGAACAAACGATTTTCAGCAATGAGTTCTTCCAGCAGGACTAGTTGACGATCCAGAGTGTGGAGCTCGATCCAGGCTTGAGCGGTCTGACGCAGCACGGCCAGACGAGTCGCCTCTTTCGTGGCCTCCGTTAAGCCGATTTGCTGTCTGGCACCTTCTGCCCTTGCTGTGCGTTTGCTGCGATTGGGGAAACGCTGGGTTACACCAATACGCTGCATGGTCATGAAATCACTCGACAGGCTGTAACGATCGGCACCATCCACAGGTACATTGTCGAGGCCAAGAATCAGGGTGGGATCAGGCAAAGCATCGGCAGGCCCTTCTGCCTGCTGAGCGGCCTCGACGCGGGCCGATTCCGCCCGCAGTTCCGGTGATTGACGTAGGGCGAGCTGTAGCGCCTGATTAAAAGTCAGGCCTTCTGCCCCAAACGCCTGGACACTAGCTAGCAGCAGGGAAGGCGCTAGCCAGCCGAGTGCGCGCCGATACCGGCCGGCGCTCAGAAATATCCAATACATGTGTCACTCCAACACGGATCATGGCGCGCAACGCGCCCTCAGTGGGCCCAGACCAGGCCGGACCCCGAAAAGATCAGTGAGAAAGTGCTAGTGGCGGTCGCCAGATGGTAGATAAGGCAAGGGGGAGATAGAGAGGGTCAGAAAAATGAGGGGCAGCCGGATTTGCTGCCTGAAAAGAATTCGCCGGTGGCGTATTCATGATCGAGAGCTGCCCAGCATGGCACTCCTGACCAGGCTTGCAAACCGGGGCCACTGTGCGTGCTGGATTGACCATCCAGACAACAATCGTTTTGTGGCATGGCGGACATCATGCTGCAACGGTCATCCATGTCTGCCTGCATCATGGTCTGTTCCATGGGGCAAGGCTGCACCAATTGCACCGCTGCCATCCCCTGCAAGGAGATGCTAAGCAGAAATAGGCAGCTAATGAATAACCGGGCAATAAACATATGGTGTCAGCATAGTCCGAAGTGATGTGCTGTAGGCAACATAAACCTTGGGGTAACCCCCATGTCAACGTTTAATATCGAGCTATATAACTATTGATCACCAGCTCTGCTCCCTCTGGCATGCTCTTCTCTACGCCACAGCCTTCAATAGCATTACTTGATGAAGCGTGAAAGTGTCTCTCGATGCCATTCCAGGCGCCTGTTGGCATGCTGGGTACCGAGGCTTATTGTAGTGGTCAACTAATTCCGGACAGTGATTTAGGTTTTTCTTCGGCCACCGCAGGGGCTATTCCGCCGTTGTAGCTGTGTGGCCTGTGGTGATTGTAGTAACCCATCAGATAGTCACCGATATCTTTCTTTGCTTCAGGCAAGTTGCGGTAGCACATTGTCGGCACCCACTCTGACTTCAGGCTACGGAACAGCCTTTCCATAGGGGCGTTATCCCAGCAGTTACCCCGCCGGCTCATGCTTTGCCGCATTCGATAGCGCCACAACCGCTGCCGGAACATGCGGCTGGCATATTGGCTGCCCTGATCCGAGTGGAACATGAGTTTCTCAGGTTGACCCCCGTTGCTCCCAGGCATGATCCAGGGCTTTCACCACCAGATCTGCATCCGGGTGGCTGGAGATGGCCCAGCCCACAACCCGCCGGGCGTAAAGATCCAGCACGACAGCCAGGTAACTCCAGCCTTCCCCGTCCAGATGTAGGTGATGTCTCCGCACCACACCTGGTTCGGACTTGCCACCGTAAATTCTCGATCCAGATGGTTCGGTATATCTGGCCGCTCTACTGTCGCCTGCTTGTAAGCATGAGGCCCGGGCTGCTTGCAGATCAGCCCGAGTTCTCGCATCAGACTGCGCACCTTGAAGCGGCCAACTTCCTCCCTGCTCATTGAGGAGCCCTTGTATCGTACGGCTTCCCGCCGAGCTGCGACTCTGATTGAACAAGCGGTTCACTTTGGCTTTCAAGGCCACACGCTCCGCATCAATACGACGGCACCGCTTACGATGTTCGTAGTAACAGGAACGATGCACATCAAACGCTGAACAGACCAATTCCACAGGCTCTTGCTCACTTAACTGGTCAATCAGCGCGTACGATTCCAGTCGTCCGACATCAAGAGAGCAGTAGCCTTTTTTAGAATGTTCTTCTCCCGTTCCAGGCGCTCACACCGAGCCTCAAGCTCCTGTATCCGGCGCTGTTCCGGGGTAAGAGCCTTGCCTTTCGGGGTAACACCTTGGCGTTCAGCCTCAAGCTGCTTAACCCAGCGCCGCAGCGCGCTCTCGACTACACCAAGCGATGTGCTGGCTTGGGGAACGGTGTAGCCTTGGTCCAGCACCAAGCTGGCGGCTTCCTGCTTGAATTCAGGTGTAAAGGATCGTCGTTTTCTGGTCATATGACACCTCGCTTAAGGTGGTGATTTTACCACCCTACGTTGGTGTCCGGATTCATTAGACCACTACACTCCCAGCACATCCGGATCGAAGCCTCTCCCTGCAGGAAACTCACCTAGCCCACGATAGACCTCACCATTCAAGAACAAGCAGGCGTGATAGTGAACCTGCTTATCTCCTACCTTCTCCTCGACGCCTATGTAATCAATTCTACAAGCAGGCGCCCTACGGCCTTCACGTTTACGCCTGGACAGATCTGCATCCACCTGTTCTTTTAGAGACCGAATGAAGTGACCAAACCAGTCCCCAGATCGCACATACCCGTTTTCAGGTAGATACAGATCGATCCTCACCGCCATAGTACTTGCCTGCCTATGGCTAGCTTGCTCCATGGTCTGGTGGATACGCTCCAGATAGGGAATAAACAACGGCCCCCTCTGTAGCTGAACGTCATATCCGTTCCAGGGGCCTGAGTGATGGTAAGTAAGGTTGGTATTGTCTGGGTGACGACGTTTCATTGCTAACTCCTTGAATGTAATGAATCCATAGGAATTAGCTGTTGTGTATTTCTTAACCAGTCATGACTATAGAACTTATCTATCAATCACTTACTGGCATTCTTCTCATACTAGTATTTAATATCAATAAGAGGGTAGAGAACCCTCTTAAAGGCCTTCCCATAATACTATTACCGACATCCTTCAGCCCCCCGCCCCTGTACTTACTGAGGCTCATGATCAATATGAACTCGCGGATTAGATCAACCGCGACAAGGTCTATGGTCACATTCGACGCAGTCCCATCCCCTCAAGAATCCGCTTATCGATATCGGCCTCTTGGCCAAAGACCTCCCAAGTTTGTTCTTTCGTCTTTACAATCAACTGGTCACACCCCAAATCGACCTTTCCCCGCACAGGAAAGATCCCCAAAGCCAGCCCACCAAACGGATTATTATCCTCGTCATTTAAGTACATTCTAAATTTCACCCCGTTGCATAGCAGGGACTCCAACCCTATGCTTTGTAACGACTCACGACATGCTTTCATTGCATCCGCAGCGATCCAAATCACCCAGCCAGCCAAAAAATCAGCAAATTCAGCTACCAATGGCGCACTACTTTCCTCCATTTTTTCGAGCCATACATCCGAGCCTAACCCTTGATGGATGAGCTCAATCAACTCCTGATCCTTGAGCTCCACCAGACCATCATTCGTTTCAGGCCAACGCCCAATGTGTCTCTCAAGAACAAAACACGCTTGTTCAGCCAAGAAACACTTGAGGTGCTGCCGGGCCCATGGAGAGGCACCATCTAGGAAGAACCGGTAACCACCCTCAGGCAGACCTATCAGAGCTTCTTGCTCAGCCAGCCTCAACGCTCTGTCCGCTATATCTTTCTCTGCCCCCCTTAGATATCTGACATTTATCCTCTGGAAGGAGGAATAGATCCGGTCCACCTGCGAGAACATCCCCCGGACGCTCGGATCAAGGACATAGATACTCCCCCGCTTCTTATCCCCAAAAGTCTCATGGCCCAAATTTAGCCAATAAACTCCTTCCCGCTTACCGAACAAATAATGACCAGCAAAGCCAGGTAGATAATTCCTAACTACCCCCATGGCAATCAACGACTCCAATGCATATCTGAACTGCGCTCTCTTCAGACCAGCCATCGCTCCGATTGCCTTTATTCCATGACCAGAGAGATACCCTGTATGATCAGAAAGCATCACCAACACCCCAAGGAGTACTAGCGAATTCACATTGAGGTCTTCGCTCCCTTCACTATTCTTGATCCTGACACGCTCGCTCCTGGCAGCGTTACAGAACATGCCTCGAACTACTCCGGCGTTTACGGTCTTCGTCGTACCCTCTGCC
>UEXL01000458.1_pt1 | contig 12707 bp, 12 predicted proteins | sample 1796671 | NCBI WGS metagenome assembly UEXL01 (sample SAMEA4772471, study PRJEB27181) | metagenome
TGTTTTGGGCTTCTTATCGGCAGTTTGTTTGTGATATCGGGATGTGCCAGTCATAAACATGCGGTAAGAAATTCTTTTTTGCAAGTAAAAAAATCGATTGTAATTTCGGGTTGTGGTTTTGATGCCAAGCAATATAGAAGAGAAAAAGTGCGCTGAGTTTATGAAACTTGGTGCAGTGGGCTCTGCTTCTATTATTTGGAATGATTATAAGCTAGGTGGAGAGCCGAAAACATTAGTGCTCACTGCCGACCATGTTTGCCACGAGGTAAACAAGATAACTGCAAATCAAGTTCCACCCAGAGTGATGAAATCATTTAGTGAGTCGGAGGGAATCGTTGGACCAATTGAATTGATTGTTACTAAGAAGACATTAACACTTCACGATAATAATGGAACAAGATATAACACCAACAGTGAACCTTGGCTTCGAAACCCAAGGGCTGACATCTGCATTATCGAAAGCTCAATTAACAGGAAGGCTTTGAGTGTCGCAAGAAAAGAACCAGACTACGGAGAGGGTGTATATAATATTAGCGCACCCTATGGAATGATATTTCCCAATGAGTCTGGTGGTGCCGTGTACATAACCGAAGGATTATTCGCTGGTGTCATGAGGATGTCTGCTGAAATGACAAATCGCAACATGTATACAATCTGGACTGCCCCAGGTTCTTCAGGGTCACCAATCATGAACGAAAGAGGAGAATTAGTTGGTTTGGTATCTTCAATCTCGACACTTCCTTGGAGCAGAATGAACCCTCCGTTTGTCAGTGTAACTTCTGCCCCAAGCAATGTAACCTTTGGTCCGACGCTCGAAGACTTGAGAAGGTCAATTGATGAAGCTAAAGCTGCAATGAAAAGAGGCAAGCCTTATGTTCACAAGGGACAGGAGTCTAGAGTCAATCAAGTAGTAGAAAACCCATCGGGTGTACAAGAGGGGGACGACATGACCGTCCCACCCCTTTTAATGTACACTGAATAAATGGCGGAGAAGGTGGGATTCGAACCCACGGTAGGGATAAACCTACACTGGTTTTCAAGACCAGAACCATAAACCACTCGGACACCTCTCCATATGGAGCCGCTGATAGGAATTGAACCTACAACCCCCTGATTACAAATCAGGTGCTCTGCCAATTGAGCTACAGCGGCGTATTCATTATATTATTATACTATATCTGATTTGTTAAGTAAACTAAGGTTTGTATCCGATTAAATATGGCAACCACTTGTCATCAACCAATTCCGTTTTTACTGAGTGGAAGACATGGGGCGGCGGATGTGTTGGCTGTTTAATTGGAATCATTCCAGCCTCATGAGGCAATTTACTTCCTTTCTTCTGATTGCACTTCTTACATGCTGTAACAATGTTTTCCCAAGTCTTTGGACCGCCCTTACTTCTGGGAGTTACATGGTCAAGGGTTAAGTAATTTTCTGGGAATTCAATTGCACAATACTGACATGTATAATTGTCTCTCCAGAAAATGTTACCCTTGTTACAATTCAATGTTATCTTTGAGAAGTTGACATACCTGTTAATTGATATAACACTGGGTAAAGGAAACTTTTGATATGCAGAGCGGATATATTTGTCATCATATACTTCAACTAGATTTGCCCTTCCCATATAAATCATACAAAATGCATCGAATGAGTCGATGACTTGTATTGGTCGGTAAGAGCTATCAAGCTTTAAGGTTTTCATTCCAACAGTTTCTTCTTTATCTATCTTCCAGTTATTACTTATTTACAATGGCTCTGACAGTAGGATTCGAACCTACGACCCAGTGATTAACAGTCACTTGCTCTACCAACTGAGCTATGTCAGAAAAAGGTCTCCCCCAGCACTCTTTCTTGGATGTTGACTTTTTATGAAAAATCTCCATTTAATTTTTATAATCCACAACCTGAGAGCTTGCAGGACCAAGATGGCTCGCAACACCACCGCTGAACAGGGAGAAGCATATTTGCCCCTAGTGATTTAAACTCAATTCATATATGATAATCCTATACTAATGAGCCTAACATAAATAGCTGTTCATGTTAATTTATTCACAATCGTAAATGTCAAGAATTGACTTGGGGGGCTGGTGGATGGTGAGTCAACTGGGACTTGAACCCAGAACCTGCGGATTAAAAGTCCGATGCTCTACCAGTTGAGCTATTGACTCTCGTTTCTATCTATTGTTTCAACATCAACATTGTCAGTGTCTACTTCAATCCAGACTCTTGCACCACAACTAAGCGGCTTGTGAGGCTGGTATATGACACGGGCAATCTCTACACCGTCTTTGGTACGGATAATTGCTTCGTGTGCGTAAATGTTATCTTTATATGTTTTAACAGTCAGGACTGGTTCGTCCGTCTTGTTTTTTGTATTTGCTTTTATCTTATGCTGATTTACATGAATTATTTTTTTCATTTCTTACACTTTCATTTGGTGGGCTCTCTCGGGCTTGAACCGAGGACCATCCGATTATGAGTCGGGTGCTCTGACCAACTGAGCTAAGAGCCCTTCGTAATATGCCTGGGGCGGCTGGATTTGAACCAACAACTTCCTGAGTAACAGTCAGGCGTTCTGCCAGTTGAACTACACCCCAAGTTTAAATTAATTTAGTATAACCTTTGTGATAATAGATGACACCGTTGAATCTTAAATAGGAATCTTCGTCCATGTGCAAATGTAAATAACCTTCAGTATCTGGCAGGTTCATACAATCTTCTGGTAGTGGACTGACTTTACCGAAGGGTAATGATTTTGATGGGTTAAAAAAGTAATCATCAACTGATTCTAGGTTTTCCCACCACTGGATAATTTCAGACTTATCTTTTTCTAGGCTCCAAACCCAGTATCTGTATCCATATTCTTCTTCAATAAAAATGTGCATAAGTAAAATGGCACTCCAGAGAGGACTTGAACCTCTGACCCTCGGTTTAGAAGACCGATGCTCTATCCAACTGAGCTACTGGAGCTTAACCTTTCTTTTATATCTTAACAGAAGGGATAGAGTTTGTCAACTACTTTTTAGATTTTTTCTTAGATTTCTTATTGTTAGCTTGTTCTTTATTATCTGCTAACTTCTTTTCCATCTTAGCATTGACTTTAGCCAGTTCCTGATTAATCCGTTTTTTAATCTTGAACTGAGAACCTCCGTCACCACAACGCCTAATCTTAAAGTTAAATGTTGGTTGGTTGGCAATCATATGCCCTAAAGCCATGTTGGCTTCTTCATATGTCTTGAAAACCCCACAGTCCGCCCAAGGCTTACCTTGTACGGGCTTAGTATCTTCTTTTGTTTCAGTGGTAGTCATTAAACTATCTCCTTTGTTATAGATGGTGGAGACGGAGGGAATCGAACCCTCGTCCAAAATATCTTTAATCTCAAGTCGTTCACAAGTTTATCTAATTTATTCCCAAACTAGAAAGGTAGTCACAGAAATTCCACTTCTTATGTAACACTCAGAAGTCCACCTTGTAAACAAGGGACACCATTTTGATTTTTTTTTTTATTTAGGTGGAATCACCCACTTATCCTAAATTGATGAGATGGTCTTAGGAAACCACCCGATTAAGCCGCTAGGGCGTATTCGTAATTGTCGTTATTGGCAATTAAAGTTTTGTAACATTGTCGAACCATTTGTTACCGTTGGTTACTTGCACTCTCAACCTCTAATACCCTGTCGAAACCTTGTCGTCCCCAAATGTTTTTGATTTATCTAACTTAAGTACTTAAGTACTTATTGACGGAAGCAGTTTTTTTAATTCAATCAAGTAAGAAGAACTAAGCAACTTTTATACTTGTTTACTTAAGTACTTATAATATAAGTGTACATCAATTTTGGCAAGGTGTTAAGTAAAAAAGTTTATTTTTTTTCAAGAAAATCCTTGTCTCTGTAATTCTTCAACAAATCAAAGTACTTAGCGGGGTCGACTCCAAGGAGTCGGGCGGCTTCAATTTGACTTTTTGTTGCTGAATTTGCAAATTTGATGAGGGCGTCTTTAATAATCATCGGCATGGAGGACCAAATTGGGAAGCCATAAAGCTTTCCATTGAGGTCACGAGATGCGACCTCCAACTTGAGACCAATGACCTCTTCCAAGGATAGTTGTGATAACTGTGCTTCGAATTCTGCTGTAGAGCGCCCCTCATCTTTAAGGGTTCGGGAATATGAATAAGTTTCGTTTTTGGTTGCCATAAAGAAAAACCCCGCATATATTATTAACTAATATAACACGGGGTTCCTTATTTGTCAAGTAACAATTAACAATTCTGTTATGCTAGTGACCACACTAAGGCGATACCAGGAACAGCAGTCGTAGTGTTCTTTAAGGTAACACACAAATCCAAGTCTGTCGCTATGAACTTACCACCAGCAACAGCAGCATTAAGAGCTTCTGGACCATCTTGGTTGAAGGTGACTGTATCCGTAGTACCCGAAGCAAACGGAATAAAGTCTGCATCGGCATCGCCAGCAGTTCTAATTAATTTTTCTGCTGCACCGACGGTATTATCAACTGGCTGTTGAGCACCAAACTTTGTTACATAAGCAGTGATTGTGTTTGCTTGTGTTTTGGTTGCACCGCCACCAGCATTACCAGTTAAGCCCTTGAGGCGATTATTGGAGAATGTGAGGTCAGCACCTGCCCTTGCCACGGTGATACCTGTTCCATAAACAAGATTCCAAGCGTCAATTGCAGCTTTCATATTTTGTGCCATATCTGCATTACTAGTGACATTTGCGTCAGAACCCTGTAGGAGATAAATCTGAGTGGCTGACGATACAATGTAGTTGGTCGCTCCACCCGCCGCTGCGGAGGTAATTGTCTTACTTGCATCGGAAGGGTCAGCATCACCGCTTGCCAAGAACTTAAGCGACAAAAGTGTAGCAGCACTTTCGTCTAAAACTCTAATTTCTGCACCACTAGCCTTTGTCATAACGGCTTCGCCATGAATCTTAACAACAGAAGTAGCTACCTGATGTTGACTATACTGACCATCAATTAAATAACCACCAGCGACACCTAAAATACTGTAGCGAATGTTATTTAAAGTCTCACCAGCAGCAGTCAACTCTGTCAAATCAGGACGAATTGAAACTGCATAAACCTCATCTGCCTTATCTCCATGGTTTGCTGGCATATAATCAGCAGCAGGACCAGAAGGAAGGTAAATAATACCTGATTTTGAAGTTAGTGGATTTCCAGCGGTTCTCGCAACTCCAAGAGCAGCATTTTTCGTCGTGGCGTTGTCCGTGTCGAACGCCGCCTTGTGCTGGAAATAATGGTGCTTAAATGAAGCACCTGACAGTCCTGCATGATTTGCCTGAGCAGCAACTCCTGCTTCGCCTGCAACATTTGCACCCACCGCTGCTGTCTCATTAGCACTAAACAGATTTGGAGAACTGTCTGCTGTATTAACTGCATCGGCAATTGCACCAATTGATTGACCTTCCGCAAACAATTGACCACCAGTTCCTTGCCCTTTCATAAACGCAAGCGTCTTCTTAATTACATCTTCTTTAGTGTCACTATCGAGGGAAATACGAAGTGCTGCTTCTGCTGTTTTATGATAACCGATTCTTAGTCCATTAGCTTGTACAACCTCGCCAGCATCACCATCGGCTAAAGCCTTTAGGGCAGTCTGCTGTGCAGTACTGATACCACCAAGGTCTAAGAATGCATTTTGACTAGTGTTTGGTCCGTCACCATTGCCGTTCGCCGTAACTTTTAAACGGGTTCTGACTGATTCAAGGTGTTGTGCGATTGCATGTGCAACTCTACCTTTTCTTGTTACTCTTGATTTGCTCATTGAATTAATTTCCTCCAAATAACAACAATGTTGTTCATTTCTCTATTAAGTAGTGTATTGACTTATAAAAAAAGCCATTATAGTTCTAATTCTTCTTCCTCATCACCCAAGTCTAATTCATCCTCTGCGGATTCTGGCTCTTCGTCTTGTTGGTCTTTTTCTTCTTCATATTCTGGCGTTGTGGGTTCTGGAAGCACAGAAGCCAACTCATCCTCGAATTTGTCAAAGTACAATTTAAGGTTTGTAACGAGATAACTATAGAACAATTCTTTATCTTCGTCGTTTCCAAGCAACGCATAAGCGTCAACAATTTGTTTTTCGATTTTATCGAATGTGGCTTGCGCAAAGTTGCGACCTGTGTCGTCTTTTGCCTGCAATGCCAAACATATCTTCTTCTTCTGGTTCGGCATCATCAATGTCAATGAATGCTTCATCGCCTAGGTCAGCGTCCAATTCCAAGTCACCATCAACATCTGCTGACATGTCTTGTTCATCTTCACCGTCTTCGAGCCCAGCATCAGCAATAACATCTTCTTCGCCATCGCCCATGGCGACCTCAATCTCTTCTAATTCTGAAACTTCATCATCAGTTAATTCAGGCTCACCAACATCTTCGACACCTTCTTCACCATCGGCGGTAGAAGATGCGCTTACAGGTGCAATAGCATTCTGCGCAGCATTAATAATGTGTGCCCTGAAAGATTCCCTTTGTGTCGGGTCCGTCGTTAGAGCTTTATAATCTTGTTCGATAACAGGTACAATCTTCTTTAAGACATCTGCCAACACATTGATACCAGTTGAGCGATGAGGAGCTTTATCAGCTTCTTCCGCTTCTTTGATAAGGTTAGAAATGACCTTTCTTAAAGCCACTTTATTCTTTACTTCTGAACTGCGAGCTTCTGTAATTTTAGACCGCAATGATTTTGAGATATGCTCACGAAGCATAATCTCTTGAATAAACTCTTTTCTATCGATTCTATACATAATTTAATAAACCCTTAAACATTATAAGTCTTCTGACTGCCGCCACCAAAGTTATCTGTTTTAAACTCATCTTTTCTCATAACAGTAATAACTTTAATAGTGTCTGGACCCTTCTTCATATCTAGTGCTGCAATGACATTTAGCGCTGGTACATTATTTGATTTACCTTTCATACGAATATGAAACGCATCATCATTGCCAATTTCTCCGTTAGCATAATCATTCATAATTAGTCCCAACGCACGGTCAACTGCCTGTACAATTGCATCTTTTGAAATTTTATGACCGCCACCGCCAGCTTTGGTGTGTCGGAATCTTCTTTCTTCGCCATGCTTAGAAGGCTCAAGCTCAACATCTTCGAGGTCAACTCTAACTCTTCCTACTTTAATCATTTGACTGGTCCCGCCAAAGTTTTCGTAACCTTCTTCCATGCTAACATCTTTAAACCCGACATTTGGATACTGCTTTACCAACTCCAAGAACTTTTCAGCACTTGTATTAAAGTTGACAGTTTCCATTTCTGTTTCTGGGTTAATCTCTCTGAGTGCATACCAACGATGATGCCCATCAATAAGATATTCATCCATCGTCACCATTACTGGCTTACCGCTAATCAAATCAATAGTTTGAGCTTCGTGCTTGATTTTCATAGACTCAGTTTTATCCAAGTTGATTTCTTTTTGAATTGGAAACATTTCTCCAACTTCCATCTTTGTTTCAAAAGATTCTACGCCCTGTTCTTCCATCCATTTTCTAAAATCATCTACATCTGTAGATTTAATTTGTGGGAAGTTCAGACCGAGACAATCCAAGCCCAAAGTCTAAGTTTATAACCTCTTCTTTTATCATATCTGATTTCGCCTTTTTAATGTTTTTTCTATTAACCTTATTCTGGCGCTCCTGTTCGTCGTTTTCTGATTCAATATCTGTATCAGCCCAAGCGCCCTTACCTTTGCCGCCCGCATGATGCCCTTCAATGTTACCAGAGGACATTGTGTTCGCAACTGAGACTTCATCAACCTTATCTTCATCGTCAGAATCTGAGTCTGAGTCCACATTGGTTTCAACATTAACATTTACATTGACTGAGCCCTCGTCATCTTCCTCTTCTTCTTTATTATCTCTTTGCTGTTTGGGTCCGCCAAGCTGCCCATCTGGCACCTTCTCGTGGTCCACTCGAACAGCCTCGGCAATCAACCTTTCAAGCATATCACCAAATGATTCTTTAAGCTTGTTGGCTTCTTTTTCTTTCTTTTTAGCGTCCCTGGCAGCCTGCCTTGCTGCGGCTCGTTCAGCTTTCTTTCGTTCTTTCTCGGCTTTCTTGACAGCATCTTTTTCGGCTTTGATTCTTTCTCTTTCTTTCTTATCTGCTGTATCTTCCACGCTCTCCGTAGTAATAATTTCCCATGCAGCTTGAATATCTGCTGAATTCTTAAGAGGGACATTCTTTTGAAATTCTTTTATGTTGCCATCGGCAATCAACCTTCTCATTTGAGTGCCCGACACTCCTTCTGAAAACATCGGGTGTATTGATTTGTTCAACGGTAATTTCAAGACCTTTACCTTTCAGGAAAGATTCCATCGAATCAAACCTTTGGTCATTTGAATCTTTCTCTCCCTTGCCAAGAAGAACAGTGTCTCCACTGTTGAGGGTCGCAGCAAAATCATATGCTGCACCAACAGGGGATTCTGTGGTGGCAATTTTAGGGATAATTCTACCAACTAAGCCATTCGCCTCAACATAAAGTTCCCAGAGTTGTAATGCTTGCCGTTTAGTAATTTCAATTTTGTTATCTCCATCCATCGAGAAACCTTCTCTTTCCAGTGGAGAAATTAATACAATAACTTCATCGGCACCCTCATCTAGAAGATACTTTGCGCCCATAAAGTGACCAGCATGGGCAGGTTTATAGCCGCCTGGGGCGATGCCAATAACTTTACTTCCAGCAGCCTCGGCAATAACTTCTTTTTGTAAGGCGGGCATACTGCCTCTGCCGTACTTAAACATGCCCAGTATTTGATTAGCTGGGGCAAAATTGCCAGTAAACTTATAAGTGATTCCGTCCCAGTCAAAAACAAAGCCCTCAGCAGCAGTGGTAATATTCTCAGCACTCCCGCCAATCTTGTCAAGGTGTCTTTTCATTATAGACATGACATCTTCTCTACCAGAGTTCTCGATTGCATCGATTCCTGCTTGAACTTGTCCTACGAGCCTGCTGACCTCTTCGTCATTATTTAAAATATAAGCGCTTTTCAAACCTTTAAGCATCTCTACAGAGAAATCATGAACAATAGACTCAAGAGGATATATAATATCGCCCATCAACTTCTTACTGCCCTTGACAAAATCAGATAAAGCTCTCTTTTCCTCAGAGGGCATACCTTTAGTAATACTGGTGATGGTGACGCCAGGGGTTCCTAACATTCTTTTAACGAGAAGTTTTGACCTTTCTTCATCAAGTGTCGGAAACTTCTTTTCAATCGCTGGAGCGAGCTTTGCAACAACAAATTCCCCAATAGTATTTTTATCAGACAGCCCTGCACTCGCAACTAGTTTATCAATCCTTGCAATAGCTTCTCTAAGTGCTGCATCATTGTCTAGTGCCCGCAATGTTGTTAGGGCATTCATTTTTACTTTAAATTTATTATCTTCTTGTTTCTTTTCGAGCTTGTCAACAGCACTTTGGAGGACTTGAACATTTTTTGAAACATCTTTATCGACGACCTTGCCAGTCTCCCTATCATACTCAGCATGTCCTTGTTGATGGATAGTCAATAATCGAGCGCTATACTTGACTATATTCATATTCAAGGGGTCCATAATTTCAGCGTTGTACCAGATATTGGCATCATCACCAAAAATGGCAGCCTGTGTCTTAGGGTCCATCATATTGGCGACATTTTCGAACGCCTCAAACGCCTCAGTAAATGCCCTAGTTAGATTACCTCTGTCTGCAAACTTTGCAGCTAAACCTTTGGCATCCAACCCACCTTGTTTAATGTTTCCTTTATTCCTAGCAGCCTTAGTAACTCCATCTACAACAGAGTAGGACAAGTAGAGGTTTTGACCATCAACCTTTTCAGTACCAATAAGCTCCCCACTGGAAGCTGTATTAAAAATCTTTTTTAAGGTTGCAAAGTCAAAATCTGGATTGTCATATAGGTGATTTAAGTGACCGTAGAGCCCACCCTCAAGTATTAAAATACGAGACATGAATTAGCTCTCCTTTTTCTTATTAGATACTGTCTTAGAACTTTGCTCTTCTAAAACCTCTAACTGCTCTTCAAGTGTATTAACTCTCTCTTCCATCCTACGCAAGTGTCTCTTAATTTCTCTTAAATTATGCTTGGCGAGTGAAACTCTTCGAGAATCTCTTTGGCTTCCAATACGAATATTACCGAGTGCTTCTTCAATGGACTGTATGTAAGCTTTCCAGTCTGGAGCCGTACCCTCACCCAAAAGAAACTCTCTTGTCATTCTTCTTAAATCAATCATTTTATAAAAATCTCCAACGCAGGACCGCTAACACTATAAATAGTTAATCACAATCAATCTTACCTCTTGATACAACATAAGGTTGACCTTTTCTTAAAGTCTGACCACCTTCAGTGGTTAGAGAGAAAGGAATCTGTTCAGTACCAGTTAATTTACTTGCTTCAACATACTCTTCATTGTCAAAACTGTTGTCACAAATTGTGTAGTCTGACTCATCATCTGGGCAGGGACAATTACAATCGATTAATGTTATATTAATGTTTAATGTATCGCTGTCTGCACAGGGTGCTGCAACTGACACAGTAATAACAATCGCATCTGTGTGTGTCCCGACGGTTCCACCACCCCTCGTATCAAATGTCAGAGTTGAACCACTAAGTACAGGAGTCACCCACGATGCCGAACTGGTGACTGCATAGGTCACAGCTACTGGGTTCCCCGAACTTCGGCTGAGTGGCACACAGTCGACGAATCTACTTAGGTCATATTCAAAATCGTCGTCAAGACAGATTGAAATATCCATGTCTTCAACACATAATTCAGGAGGACAGGCATTTACAACCGCAGTCACAGTCACGCCACCTGGAGAGCAAGGGTCTCCGTCGGTGCCGCTGCCCCAGTTCCCGTCAGCAGGATTACCACTAACCTTATTATCCATGTCTACAGCAACAACCGTATAGTCGTATGTAACCGAAGCTTCACAATAATTCCTTGTCAGGACTGAATCGTTGTATTCATACCTAGTATTCCCAACATCCCAGTTAGGATTTCCTGCAACCTTGCCTTCTGGTGTTCCATCAATTTCGGCAATCTCTTCCCATGTCGAAGTTCCAGTAACTCTCCTGTATACAATGTATAATATGGGTCGTCGCTCTCAGCGATACCATTCCATATTACCTTGACAGTTGCATAACTACTTGAAGCACAATTTTGAGTTACCGAAGTACTAGGAATCGCATTGTGTGGCTTCGGACAGCAAGGGATAACAACTGTACAGACAGTAGAATATGTACAATTGTAGACAGCATCTCCACTAACCGTGAGACCATCATAAGACACTCCTTCAAGTGGGGCGCTTGTTTCACAGTAATAAACAATATAATCATAAGATAAGCTAGCACTGCAACATTCGTCTGGAATGGTCAGTGTATCGTCGACGAAAGAAAACACCTCATCGGGATAATCGACCAAATCGAAGACAATTGTGTTACTATCCTCATCCTTAATAGAATGCGTCTCCACATTCCAGTCTGCGCCATCGGAAGTAAGCTTTCTAAGAACAGTGAACTTAGAAGCGTTCCCAGTTTCAGGCAGTGATAATTTAATAAATACTTTACCGTAATCATCACTATTACATGGAGGTGATTCGCATTCCAAAATAAGCTTTGGAGGTGCATAATTGACAGTTATCGTACCAGTATCTGAACACACTTTCATTAATAACAACATAAGTAAGTGTCGCTGTTCCAATATAATCTACTGGAGGTTTCCATGTCCACAATCCAGTAAGGTTTCCAGATGGCAATTCACCACCGCCCGAAGGTCCAATAAATAGACCATTACTCGACCTAGGAGCAGAATACGAAATAGAGGTAATAAAGAAAGCCAAGCGTTCACATGAAGATGGATAATCATCAACCGTAGAATCACATTGCTTATTTCCACCTGTGAATTTGGCATCGGCAGTATAAGCACTACCGCTGTCACCTGTAATGGTTATTTTAGTATTCCCACAGAGAGTGGCAACCTTCTGTTCGAGTGCAATCTTACCATTCCCGCTTACAGTACTCACTGTCGGTGTGATAATGCCACTGGTCGTGATACCAGCAGCAATTTTATCAGCCACTAATCTTGCGGTACCGAGCCCATTGATTCCAATCGTGGTAGCATCCCCACTAACAGAATTAGAATTGACCGAAGTGCTAATAATATATGTCTTGACACTATGGTCGTGACCTATTAATTTAATAGTTGCGCCATTCGCAGGTATGCCAGTAACTGTAATCGAAGCCGTCGACTTGACATCAAACCCTCCATAAGGGTTCAATGCATATGGGTGGTATGCAGATGCCGCCATACTGGCTAGGCTATTTACCGTTAGTGTTCCGAGATTAACATCGTTTGCAACAGGGGTGTGTCCACAACACTCAGGATAGTAAGAAGTGTTTGCATTCTTTTCTCCGCAATCATTAAACGCTACAACAATATATTTTACCTTTGGTAATTTATCGTCGGGACAACAATTTTCAAACTTCACTGGGTTTTTATCTTTAATTGAAGTTATACTAGAATCAACCCGACCGAGGATAGACCACTTTTTAGGACTTTGAGAATCTTTTCCAGCGCTGACCTTATCTTTATAAGCCTTAACTAAGCTAAAATCACTAATTCCAGAATCAGATGCTTTGCCATCTATC
>UEXL01001281.1_pt1 | contig 12686 bp, 19 predicted proteins | sample 1796671 | NCBI WGS metagenome assembly UEXL01 (sample SAMEA4772471, study PRJEB27181) | metagenome
GTCGGAACTCATCAAAAGAATCATAATTAGCTTTAAAATGTTTTCTACATCGTCTATTGCTATGCCGCCGATACATTCTTGCATATAAACTTTCGCTAATCTCATCAACCGTACCCCATACATATCGTAATCAAGTTGATCCAGTACGCTTTCAATTAAATCAACTGCTGGTCCTTCTGGCTCAAATGAATATGACATTTCTGTCGCCAATTCTTCTGCACGTTCTTGAACAGCTTCACGATATTCTATCTCATCTGCATATGCAGACCGTTTAATTTCTTTTTCAGCGTCATCTATAAAATCGGAAACATTTTGTTTTGGTGGGCCACCTTCTAAAAAGGTTGCATCACTTCCTCTAATTGTGACAGGATTATTTGCGCGATCAACAACTTGTAATACTTGCCCACTGTAATTGTTTGTAACTCTCCGTTCAGCAAGTGATTGAGCAAAGCCAAGGGGAAACATTCCATCGTCGTTAAGGATTGCATCAACTGCGTTTTCAAAGACTTCAAAATCACCCGTTGTTACGACACCGTTTTTTACCTGTTTTTTAATTAATGCTTTATATTCAGAAATTACTTTTCTATATTTTTAATATCTATTTTTGTAGAAGCATTGCCACGATCTGTTATGGCATAGTGGTTTAATATATCTTTAAGGTTTTCAACTTCAAAATTAGACATATTTTGCCACATAAAGTCAGCAGGGCTTGTTTCAAATGAAGAAAAAGGATCAGTGAGTCTGTCTATTTCGCTTGTAATTTTTTGTCGAACATCAGGGCCACTAATGCTTGCGTAGTTTTCATATGCATCTTCGGGATTTGTTGTCGTATAAAGTCCCGGTCCACTGTAAGTGCCACTGCCATATGTTCCGTCTGGGTTGTCTTGAAGTTTAATGTCATCCAATGGAGCCATAGCTTCGATATCATCAAAACCCCCGTGATACCTTGGCGTATCCAAGTCATAGTTTTGCTCTAAGGCTCTGGCTTGCCGACTGGCTGTATCTGTTGGCAAATCATAATTTTTTGTAAGGTAGCTCTTATCAGCTTGCTCATACATAGACGTAGTGACTTCATCTGCACGGCCTGACTTTAAAAGATCAAGAACTTTTTTAGCTGCATCAATTGCCGCATCTCCAACTGCGCCAACTGCACCTTTAATCGGGTTTGCCATTACTTTTCTTTTCTTTTTCAGTTTTTAAAATCAGCGCCAGTAATTTTGTTTTTGGGCTTGGCTTGTGGCAATTTTCTTTTGAGCTGGGGTTAGTTTTGTCATGCTTTTTCCTAGCTTTCTTCTTGGCAGTAGCCGATAAATCTTTCATGTGGACTAAATACTTACTGGACGCTGTATGCCTTGCTCCAGACATAACTTTGCCCTTTGCATCTTTATGAGTAGCACCTTTATGCTCAGTACCGTCTTTAAAATAATGTTTTACACCTTTAGCCATTATTTCTTTCCTTTCCAGTTTACGCGCTTCTTAGATGTCTTGCGCTTGGCCGCTGATTTGGCCGATTTGCTTTTGCATTGCGCCATAGTAGGCCGACAGGCAGGATAACCTCTTTTGCTTTTAGCAGTTCTGTTCTTACGTCCACAAGGCTTGCCTGTCTTGCAGTCAACCCAGCCCTTGCCTTTGTTCTGACCAAACCAATCTTTCAGGCTGTTGCCGCTACTTTTTTTTCTTGGCACTTTTTTTACCCCAATTTTTAGCGCCAACCTTTCGGCACTTTACCAAAGCCCCAGATCCATACGCTGATGGCCACGTTCCACCATTGCGTGTGTAACGTGCCTTTACTTTCCTATAACATGCATCTCGCTTCGGTTTTTTCTTTGCAGCCATTATTTTACTCCGCTTGCTTCATAGCTTCAAGATATTGGCTTATTTCGTCAACCATTTGTTGATCAACTTTTTGATTAGTATATGGAGACATCATAAAAGATCTTTGATCTCCTGACGGTTTCACACCAGCAGCACGTCTGCTTTCAAAGAAATCTCTAAATATTAACTCGCCCGGAACATCATCAGACAGCCTTCCAACATAATCACCTTCTACTTGTCCTGTGTAAGTTTCATGTGGAATAAAACCTTTTTTCTGGTGTCAATATTAATTGAGAATCTCCTTGTATCGTACCAATACCTCTACCAGCAGCAAAAGGTGGAGTTGTTAAAAGTTCAGGTTCTGTAATAGATGCTCTGACAGAGCCAATATTTGGGAACCCATCATCTTTATATTTTGTCTTGTCCATTTCTTGCCATAACAAGCGCCTGTCAGAGCCTGTCATGTTGTTTTTTAAATAATCTCGCGCATTTGGACTTAATATACCGGGCCAATCAGGATCTTGTGGTGAGTCTTTTGTTTTATTTTTTTTGACCCAATCATCAAATTTTTTAGCTGCTTTTTTAGTAATTTTACTTTGTTCAATCATTCCCATTGTGGCGTCAGACATCATCATAGAAAAGTCACCAGACTGTCCAGCCATTGATGTATACATCAATCTAACATCTTCACCTTGATCTTGAAGAATTTTTGCAACGTCTGCTTTTTCTTGCATTTTATCTTGCATGGACGCCCAAATGCCTTTGCCTTGGGATCTCATAAACTGATTGCCGCCTTGCATGTTGACAGCTTGATCAAAAGTGACATCTCCAATGCCACGCAATGCGCCACCAGCATAGGTTCTATCTCCATATGCTGGGATAAGAGTTAATCCTTGCAACGCTCCAATATCAACTACTTTTTCTGGCTGTAATGCTCCAGATTCTGGTACAAAATCATATTGTATATTCTCAATGTAGTCGGGTAATTTTACAGATCCTATGCCAGCAGGATCTAACATTTCTTTAGTTGGACGCTTGATGAGTTCGCCTAAAACAGAAACATCACCAGCTTCAATAAGCATTCTTTGAACTTGAGTAATGCCGATCCTGCCAATTTCACCAGCAAGTCTTTTAAAGATGTTTGACATTACGCTTTGGCCTTTTTCTTCTTACCATATCCTGAAGCATAAGCAGCTCGCCCTTGACGCTCTGCCTCAGCCTTGGTTTTATATACCTTGCCTTTCTTGCCCCAGCGATAACCGCCTTTGACTTTCATAACAGGCATATTAGCCGCCCAAAAGTTCGTTCATCATTTCATGGACATTACCGCCGTCAAGTTTCATTACTTTGACCTTAACGTCATTTCCGTGGGGCATCATCATTTCTTCTTCATACATCTCTTCTTCATCGTCATGCATCATGCCGTACTGCATTTGATGGCAAAGCAATAAGAAGTTAACAAGCTGGTCATCGCTCATTTCCAAGCCTTCTGCGTCATGCGGAAAGCCCATTTTTTCTATGAACAAATCTGCATTTTCTTCCATGTTTTCTACATTTACTTCAGCCATAATAGTCTCCTATCTCATTGGTCGCGCCATTGGGCGCGGTGATGTCATTGGCGCAAGAGATCCAGCGTTAATATCATTCATCATACGTTGATCCATTGCTTGTTGTTGCATTTCATTTTGATCCATAATCATTTTTTGGAATGCTTCTTCTTGTATTATGCGCTTTTGTGCATCTGTCATGCCAGTATTGGGCGTAATCTCACCACTGTCTCGCGCAGCTTGCATTTGTGATGGCGTCATTGCTTCCATGCGGCCATCTACTTCGTATGACATTTGCATTTCTGGCATCGCGTCAACCACACCTTGGAACATTTCACGCTCTTTATCAGACAAGCTACCACCATTTGCTATGCGTTCACCAATCATCATTAGCTGATTGGATGATTGTCTATCCATGTTGCCCGGTGTGACAAGCTGCAAAAACTTCATTACCAGTTGATAATCTGGATTTTCTTTAACTTCTGGCATTTTGAACTCCTTTTATATTTTTATCCTATAAGATTACCTTGTGCATCGTATTCCATTATATTTCCAGCCGCATCTGTCTCAGTATAGCCAGTTAAATAATCTTCCTGACCAGTCACAACTGAAGTTGTATCACCAGCCAATGCCGTTCCTTGGAATTGATCCATGTCCAAATAACGCCCATCTGGAGTCATATATGCCTCAGTGCCGTCTGGAAGTACAACCCGACGAACAAGCTCATCTATTGATTGACCACTTGCGTATCTGCGTAAATATTGAGGGGCATAAGCCCATTCCACCGCCCTTATAACGGCGATTAAATCTTGGCTAACATCTCGCGTTCCATACATATCTGTCCGAAGAGGAGAAATGTGTCAGGATCGTCAGGAAAAACAAGCGCCCCTGCTGGAACAGTAGTATCTACTGTTGTGTCATCATCAGTGCCAGTTGGATAATCTACTGCATTTGGATCTAAAACAACAGAGTTTACCGTAGCGTTAATCGCGTCTGTAAGGTTAAGACTTCCAGTAATGTCATCCAAATCAGTGCCGATAGATGTTTCTGGCCGCTCAAAGCCAAAGTTGTCAGTCATGTCTTTAACGCCGCCATATAACATTCCAGCAGGCGTATAATTATACACCGCGCCAGCCACACCAGTTGGATCTATTCCAGATCCCAATGGGGTTGCGCCAGATGCAGTTGATACTGTGGAAATCAAGTTGTCGTTAATCCCACCAGTGGCATAAGCCTCTTCGTTAGTAATATATCCATCACCATTTAAATCGGCATTAATACCACCAGAAGATCCAAACATTTCGCCGCCAAAGTTTTTACCGCCGCCATCGATCATATCTATGGACGCGCTTACAACTGTGCCGTCTGGTCGTGTATAGCCCCACTCATCATCAAGCTGGCTTTCATCATACACACCAGCTTCTATGTTTGGATTTACAATAAGATTGGGAAGCGCATTCGTAAAGCTGGCTGGAAGTTCGTTATCATCATTTGATGGATCATTTGCAGATCCTGAAATCACATTACCAGAATATGTTGTATCTCCAGCATCTAGCTTTTCACCAGTCTTTTCATCAACCAAAACACCATTGACATATGCCGCGCCATCAAAGGGCGTAAATGCATTTGCCAAGTTTTCAAATGCGCTGTTGCCGCTGGTTTCTTCAACTGGCTCTGGATCTGGACGTGTCGCTGACGCTGAAGGCAAAGCGCCAGTTTCTTCTATTGCTGTTGTAGCTGTTACAGGTCTGTCATCATCATCGCTTGATGATGGCGCTGGCCTGTCATTGCTTGGATCATTTGCAGAACCAGAAATAACATTGCCTGTTGATGTTGTGCCACCAGCTTCTATGGTTTCTCCAGTTGCGTCATCAACAAGATTACCATCCACATAAGATGCGCCATCGTTTGGCGTAAAGATATTTGCAAGCGTTTCTGAAAAGGTACTGCCGCTGTCGTTGTCCTTAGAAGAACTTCCATCATCAGAATTAGAGGAGCTAGAACCGCTTCCACTGCCGCTTTTTATTAAATCCAACCTAAATTAAAGTCTTCATGCGCCGCGTTTCCCATCTGGATAACTGATTGATTTTCAAACCCCTGCTTAATCACTTCACGCTACACTGAAACTTAAAAGCATTTCTATCTTGCGTATGCTTCATCGATAAATCTTCGCCATAACAAAACCAACTATATTACCATGAACCAAACATTTGTCCTCTTACAGTTTGATTGGCTAAAATCAAAACGTAGCTCCATCACGCCCTCATCGGCTGTGGTTGTGGGCGTGGCGGCTGTGGTGCAGGCTGCGCCCTTACATTCATTTGTGGAGCTGGCATTGCATCTGCGATTGCTGACAATCCACCCAAATCCCCAGCGCCCATTCGCTTGCGGATCTCTTCGACCTTATTCAAAAGATATTTATTCATGTCCATAGGCGGCTGACCTTGTGGCCCCCCCTGCATGGGAGGAGGCATAGGAGGGCCACGTCTTGGACCCTGCTGCGGTAAACCGCCAAACGCAGCAGGATTTATTGGAGGAAGTCTATACTGTGGGGGGTACATTATTTTTCATTGCCTCCATCTGTATTTTAGCTGCGTTCTTTTCTCTCTCAAGCTGCAACTCTGCCTCCAACTTTGTGATCTTGGCCTGCATATCGGCTTGCGCCTTGGCCATTTCGATCTCCATATCCTGACGTGCTTCCGCTTCTTTGATCTGAATATTTGATTGCGCCTTGGCTTGATCCGCTTCGATCTGCGCTTGCGTTCTTGCCTTCAAAGCCTCTGTCTCTAGCTGCGCCAACTGCTGTGCATATTGCAAAGGATTTCCCTGCTGACCACCTTTTGACCCATGCCGCGCAACGCTTCGATCTGCTTCATCTGAGGTGATGCCGCCACAACTTGCGCTGCACGTTGGCTGATCAGGCGATCTTGCTCTGGATCTACATTGTCGAACTTGATTTTCAACTCTTTGAAATCTGGCAATGGTGGCAATGGCATATTGACGCTTGCCTCCATGCGCTGACGGTACAGCAACGCAATATGCTCTGCGATATGCGCAATCAACACAGGCTGCATTTGTTTAGCGCCGGGATTGCCAGCCAAAGATGGATCTTGCAGGAACTGCATGTGAACCGCAATGTGCGCGTCATGGTCCTGCTCTGGAAAGGCGCGGATTGGCTTGCCATACATCACGCTCATGTTTTCATCGATTGGGTCCATTTGAACAGCCTCTTCAGGCTTCTTCAGGATCTCATCAATATTCGGAATCCGAATGGCTTCATACATCCGCTTGTATGCTTCATACAAATCATGGAGCTGTGGAGCTGATCGCGCCATTTCCAAAACAGCTTGAGCCTGTGCAATGCGCTGGGCTGTTGAGAAAATGTTTGGATCGCTAACTGGCACGATGTCAATGCGATCATCAAAGTCAGAGCGATAGATGATTTCCGCTGCACCAGCTTGTGCAAAGCTAAACTCATCAGGCAAATTCTCTGCGTTCAGGTTTGCAAGTAGCTTGAACTCTTGCCCTTGTGCATAATGCAACCGCTTGTGAATTGCGCTAAACGCTTTTGATCCCTGTTCAATCAGAGCAACTGTCGATCCAACTGGAGCGTTTGGGTTCACGTCACCGACATTGAGATCAGCTGTGCTTGCAAAACGCTGGCCAGCCTCAACAATGTAACCTAGCAAACTGAACAGGGAACTGCTTGGTTCCTTGAATGGCAATGGCATGATTGCCTTGTTTACATCATCAACTGTGCTGTCGAGATCCACAAACTCACCGGGATTGATCTGCATGTCGCCGCCATTAACGCGGCCACGCAGCTTAAATCCACCTTGCATGTTGGCGAATGCGGCACTGTCGAGCAGAGCGCGAAGAGATCCAGTAGCTGCTTTGCCCAAGCCACCGATCATGTGGTACAGGCCAAAGCCATAGAAGCCCAAACCGGGTAGGAACTTGTAGCTTACAAACCAATCACGGCGCTTTTTGGATTCGTCATCTTGCTTCCAGTTGCGTCGAATGCTGACAACGCGCTGGTTGTCATAGTCAATTGTGATCACATATGGGATTGCAACAGCGTTTTCGTCTGCCTCATCGCTGTCCATTTCTTGGCCATCGATGCCTTCAAACAAATCATAGACGTGCATTTCGAGCAGCGTCATTACATCGTCTTGACTGCCTTCGCTGTATTCATCAACGCCTTCGATCTCTCCGATTACATCATCGACTGGATCTACCGTGTCGCCAATGTATGCGGTTGGCAGATAGTAACCGTTTTGAACGTAGCGATTGAAGTCATTCTTTGGCATCCGAATGACGTGCGTGTAGCGCGGTGATGTGTAAAGATCCTTGCTTTCTGGAGCGACCACAAAGTCTTCTGCCTTTACGAACTGGCTGCACTGCCGATCCATGTTGGCATCCCACCAAACCTTTTTGAACGTGTGGCCGATCAATGGAAGGTGAAACAGCATTTGATCCAGATCAGGGAAATACTCAGGCATTTCTTGCGTGATCTGGTAATTCATAAACTCGCGCACTCTGCGAGCTTGCTCTTCCATTTGCTCATCTGGATTGCCAATGATGATTGACTTAACTGGACCGCCTGATGGATACAGCTCCGCAATGGCGCGAGCGTTAAACTGAGTGGCAGCTTCAGCGATCATGGGGTGAACAACAATGGATAAGCCGCGAGTGGCTCTTTCATCTTCGCTTTCGTCCAGACCACCGTCAGGATCTAGAGTTTTTAATCCTTGCTTATATCTATCTTCCCATTCTGATCTGGCTTCTTTATCATTTTCAAAAAAGCTCACAAGCTCTTGTGCTTTTCTGGATAATTCACGCTCATCAATAGTTTCTGCAAGGTTTTGGTCAAACTCTGCGTCTTCGAGTTCGTCCATCATATCCAACTCTGGATCGCCAATAAGAACATCACCATCTGGAAGTGTCTCGACCATAAGATCGTCGGGTGGAGCGCCTTCGGCAAATGGGATAATGTTTTCTGGTTCAGCCATAGAGCGTCATCCTTTTCGTTTCTACAAAATCGTCATCATCTGGGTCTTCACTATGCCCAACAAACCATCCTTTGCGGAACCGTAACCATGCCTGTGTGCATGTATCAACAATGTCATCATTGGGATGTGCAGGAAAGGCCGCGCATATATCAATTAAATCTTTAGCCCATTTTCGGCTGGAAGGGAAGAAAATCCTTCCATCTTCCAAAAGAGCGGAGCTGGCATGGGCGCGAGCTTCTTTATCACGGTCTGGACTGTAGGCCAAAACTGGCACTCCAGCCATGCGTAAATCTTGCAGCAGCGATTGACCTGACGCCTTTTTCGATCAGAACCGCGTCTGGCTCCCATTCTTCGTATGCCTCTTGCGCCAAGCGCCGAAGGTCAGGTAGCTGACCTTATCGTACCAACCTCCAGCACAATGGCGCATGTTGCGCCTTGTAGGTAAACACGCCCCAAGTGGTTCTGGCGCTAAAGCTGGAGCTTTCCTTGGCCTCGAATGCGGTATCGTATGATTGCAGCACATATTCGATGTCAGGCATTTCCTCTTTTTCCCAAGGAACCCACCAGCTTGCCTTCAGGATTCCACCACCTTTTGGCGATGGTCGCTGCTGTAGCTGGCCTGCTGCTGCATAAGATCCAAGGCTGCGCTCCAGAGTTGTTAGGGTTTTTTCGCCAATTCTTTCTGGCCAAAGCAGCTCGCCTTCGGCTGTTCTGGGGTCTGTGAAGCCCAAAGAAGAGCGCGTAGGCGTTGGGTGGCCGATTTCGTATCGGGCTGGCAAGCATAAATGATCCCACTCTTCGCCCAGCTCATTGGCCAGAATGTGGCCTGTGAGATCCTGCTCATGGACGCGCTGCATGATGATGATGAATGCGCCAGTGCGCGGATCGTTAAGCCGCGTTTGCATTGCCTGATCCCACCATTCGAGAACACCTTCGCGCACTTTGGCGCTGTCGCTGTCCACTACGTTGTGCGGATCATCGATGCAGATGATGTCACCACCGTCACCAGTCAGAGCGCCCCGACAGACGTTGCTATGCGGTATCCTGTCTTATCGTTTTCGAATCTTTGCTTTTGGTTTTGATCGCCAGTCAGCTCAAACTGGTCTGCGAAGTGGCGCTTGTACCACGGGCTATCGATCAGGCGGCGACACTTGGTGCTGTCTCTGATGGACAGGGAAGAGGCATAAGAGGCGTACAGGAACTTCTTGTGTGGTTGGTGTGTCCACGTCCATGCTGGCAGCGCAACGGCCACGCTGATGGATTTCATGTGGCGTGGCGGCACGTTTATGATCAGGCGTTTGATGTCGCCTTCGACCACCGCTTGGAGGTGATCGCTGATTGCATCAACGTGCCAATTATTTTGGAAGTCTACGCCCGGTTCAATCGTCGGCCATGCGCTCTTCGTAAACTCCCTCAATGATCTGCGGTATTTCTCCGCTCTGACTTGCTCCAGAGTGAGATTGCTCAAAAGCGCGTTCAATTGCTGCGAGTTCATTAACACCAATCCTTGTTAAGTCGAGGGTGACTTTGTTTTCTGTTTCTACTTTATGCTCTTGCTTATCGACCCAGCCAGCGCGGTTCTTCAGATAGAAGATGATGGCTGTGTTATCGCGTTCCAGCGTTGCATTTTCGAAGAGTGCGTTGGTTACTTCTTCGATGCCCAGCGCCTCGCCCCTTTTTATAGCCTCTGAAAACTCTGAATTTTCTGCCTGATAAACGTAGAAAGTTGCTACTGAAATGCCCAATGCTCTGGCGCATTGCTCTCTTGTTAAGCCTTGCGCCATTAGTCTTTCTGTGCGTTGCAGCACTTCTTCATTAATTTCGAACTTGGGTCTTCCGACAGGGTTCTTTGATTTTTTCTTTGCCATATGAATACCTTTCCACTTTTGAATTTAGTTTAGAAGTTCAAAAAAAGAAAGGCCCACCGAAGTGGGCCAGTTATGAGGCGTCAAACAGGACACAGGCGTGAACCTATTGAGCAGTAATTATTGATAGCGTTTTTGGCTGTTTGGGTACAGAGTTTTTTTGCTGATGGTTGGATACCTACGCGGCCAAGGTCGAGGCGATCTGCATCCCAGCATGTTTGCACTGTGATGTCTGCGTCTGTGTATCCATCTGAATGATATGTGAGTGCTTCATCAAGTAGGCGCATTTCTTTATTGGAGAGGTCGAACCATTTGCCTCTGATTGAGTGTGCGTATTTTGCTGCACGATAGCCGTGCTGTGGATCTCTATTTTCATTTCTGCGCTGTGTATCGTGCAGGAGTGCGAATAGATCGACAACTTTTGTGTTGGCATTTTCTGCTTGTGCAATGTGCCTACCATTTTGGAACACGCGCGCCCAGTGTTGAAAGCCGTGATAACCTTGGTGGTTCATTTGGTATTGGTCATAGCAGAGCTTTGCGAATTGTTTATTTACCATGCGAGCATAAACACCAGTACGGCTACGATTAGGATTGCGAAGACTATTCCTGTTGCGATTTCTTTTATCCATCCTTCTGGTTTGAAGTCATAAACATCGACATGGCCACGCAGATTGATTGCGATATACATACCTTCTTCGGCTGGCACTTCACCTGTTTGTGTGTGGACCCACAGGAATTTTGAGCCTTTTCTTTTTGAGGAGTTTTCCTGCACCCAGTCTGGGAAGGTTGCTTTGAAGCCTGTGAATTTCCAAGATTTAACTATCATTTTTTTGTTCCAAACATTTTATTCATTAGTTTTTTGCCTTTATCGGTTAGTGTTATGTTTCTTTGCCGCCTATCGGTTAGATCCATTTCGATATTGATTAGTTTGGCTGCTTTGACTTTTCCTCTGCCATTTTCTGACAGTGAGTGCAGCACTCTATTGACGCAAGATTTTTGCATATCCAATTTGACTATGAGATCTGCGCTATTTACTGGTTGTGTTTTGCAGATTTCTGAGAACACCAGCATGTGATTGATTGAAGTTTGCGCGTTGTTTAGCGCGTTTATGAACTCTTTGATTTGAGTTTCGAGCATTTCCATTTGTTTCATTTTATTCCTCACTGAATATATCTTTTGCCAGATCGATTGGTACTTCGACTGTGCTGGCTCTAAAGTCACACGTCAAACATTTCCGTCTGCGTTTGATTGTTTGAAAGCCATACGTTGAATGTTGTCTTGAGTCTACTGCTGCCATTTTTGTTTTACAGTTTGGGCATTGTGAGACTGTATCGTAATTTGGTTCTGTCATTTTTCTGGCCTTGGCTTTGGTCTGACCAAAGGCTTTGATGGTTGTTTGCTTACGATACATTGCATTGAGATGTCATTGCCGTAGAGATCATAGATGTGATCGTATAGTGGCTGCGCGAGATTTTCGTTCATCACTGTTTGGCAATGGCTTTGGCTTTTGAACCAAGCGACTGTTTTGATTTGTTCGCCTTGCAGATTGTATGCGATGACGAGAGCTGTGAAGTATTCGATCATGCTTCCTCCTTGATTTTACCATAAAGAATGTTTGGCACATCTTGTTGTTTGAGTTTTTGCACATGATGAGTTTTATTGTGCTTTGGCTTTAACTCACGAATGAGAAACTCTTCTTTACGAACTGCGATTTCTTTAGATTGGACCAGTTCCAATTTTATTTCAGAGACAAGATCCCACCAGTGTTTTCCTTTATGCTGTCTCATTCTTTGGTCAAAGTCTTTAGTTTGCCCAATGTACAAGAAATCTTTTTGTTTATTTAGGAATGCATAAAGGTAGTGATATGTGTGTCCTTTTGAGTGGATCTGCATTATTTCAAGAAATTCTTTTCTTCGATAAAGCCCGATTTTTTTTGCTTGCCTTGCCATGTACCAAATTTTTTTACCTTCAAAAAACTGTCCGATTGTTGGCTGATTGGTAAAATACTTATGGTTACCTATGATTAATTCTTCTGTCATCACGCTGCCTCCATATATTTTTCATTGATGGCGATGTAGACGTTTTCCACTCTAACATTCCAAACCTGTGGCCAGTCTGTTGAGCAGACTACTTTGGCTTTTTTCCCACAATAAAATTGTTGGGATCGCGGATGATGATTTTATCATTGGAGTTAAACATTACGCTGCCTCCTTTTTTCTGAAGGCATCGTATAGTTTGATGGCAGCTTCGTGCCATTTGGTTTTCATAATTGGGCTTTCGCCTTTGACGTGATGCCAAGTTGGGGTATCGCGTGTTGTTCCACATGGAGCTGTGGTGGTTTTATAGATTGTGCCGATCACGATGTAGTGATCTTCACCGTAACGCTTCCAGAGGATAAGCCCCTCTGCATATTCTCCAGATCCTTCGACGCGGCATCTGATGTCGAA
>UEXL01000552.1_pt1 | contig 12681 bp, 17 predicted proteins | sample 1796671 | NCBI WGS metagenome assembly UEXL01 (sample SAMEA4772471, study PRJEB27181) | metagenome
GTAAATGAGCAGAACAATGATACTCGTTATAATTCTTTTTCGCCAATTAAAAATGTAAAACCTAATTGTTTAAACAGTTTAATTGTTTCAGGCGTCAAAGTTTTTGTTTTAGTAATTTTGGTTAACGTAAAGCCTTTTTCGTCCACCGGATATAGATGCATGAGCCCGTTGTTGGCTACTTTAACTTCTAGGTTTATTTTCATTTATAACCTCTTATCAATTTCTTTATGCAAGATTTTTAATAATTCGGTCATTTCATGCAGTTCAAACTGTAAGGCGGCGGTGCCGATACGAGAATTCTTGATCTCAGCAAGATCCTCCTCCAGATCCTGCTGAGATGCATGAACGACGATGGCTAATCGGTGTAAGTCATCGTCACATAGCTTCATATTCAAGTTCCTCCTCAAAAACATTTATCGCAAGCTTCCATTGGCCTTTATCGCCGTAGCCACTGCTGTCCGTATCAATACTCAAGCCCCAGTATGTTTCTTCTTCTGCAACATTAGGCATGGTGTCTACACAGATGCGGGTATCAGGTTTGTATCCCTGTTCAATGGCAAGCTGCAACTGATTAATCATTTCTTGAAGGGTCATTACTCCTCCCCCCTGTGGTCCCTGGTCCGTGGATGGCGCGTCGTTCGCGTCGGTATTAGGTTTTTTGACAAGGATGTCTAAGAAGTGAGTAAGTTTGTCGGCATCAAGTGTAGCAAGATCGCTCTCGATGGGTTTACGGTTGGGCATATCAAATATAACTTTTGGCATTGGTTTTTTCTCCGTTTTTCATTGGTTATTGGTTGAAAGGCCAAGATCCCATAAAATATGTGTACCTGTCAAATGTTTTTTTCTTGTTTAACACACAATAGTTTTATAAGATTACATCTTGCTAAAATTATTAGGAACGTGAATCATGGCAAGACCAACGAAATGGCCGGATAGTTTGATAGAAGAGATCAGGCACGGTCGATATGTAGAGAAACGTAAAGTTAAATGGTTGAGTGAGAGATACAATGTGCCTATCGATACCGTTAGAGATTGGCTTTACCGAGGCCGACGACAAGAAGCCTAGTGAATCGGCTACTTATAATTGTAGTAAGTGTGGTTTTGATTTCCGCATGGATCAGCGATTGTCGGAGATGATGGATCACAGTGAGATGACTGTTGTGGCAATAATATGTGCTACGTGCTTAGAAGGTTTAAGTTGGGCAGGGGGATGTTTATTATCCCGATAGTCGGGCAGACTATCATTAATCCGCTACTGCCCCGCGCCCAATTCTTCTTCTCGGGTTTTCTTGACGCGCATTTCTTCTCGCAAAAAAGAAAGATCCTTATCGGTTAGGTTCTCTCGTTTCCAAGCATCGAAGATAATTCTCAGTTGCCCGCTAATCGTGCGGCCTTCGACATGAGAAATTACTACAATTTCTTCGTAGATGTCGGTTGGAACCAACACCGACTTCCATTTTTTTGTATCCATAACATAGTCCTCCTGTGTGTGGGATTGTATAAGATTTTATTAATTAACTCAATTCTTTAGCATCGCCCCAGTTAGGTCCTAAATCGATATCACATTTGTTAGGCACCTCCAACAAAACGGCGTCCTCCATGATCTTGGCTAACTCTCTCGCTTGTGCTTCTGACTTAACGGAAAACGCCAGTTCGTCGTGGACCTGTAGCAATGGAATATGGCCCGCTTCACACACGTTAACCATCGCTTGCTTGGTCATGTCTGCTGCACTGGCTTGGATCAGACGGTTCAACGCCTTATACGTGTATGCCCTTTTAAGCTTGGTTGTAGGGCCGTAAGCGTTCACAGCGTCGGCATAGGGCATCGCTTTGGTCATCTCAAAGCTATCAGGCTCAAACAGATTAAACCGGCACTTGCGTCCGCGGAGCGATCTGATCGTACCGTTGGACCGTGGATCGTCAAGATATCGTTGTACGCCTTGGGTCAATTGCTTCACAAAGGGGACTTTGTCGTGATACTGCCGCGTAAGATCTTTCGCTTCTTCCAAAGGGATGTCCAATTGCTGAGACAATTTGTTTACGCCCATGCCATACATTAAAGCCAGATTTATCACCTTGGCCGTCTTACGCGGAAGCCCTGAAAGCTCCGCTACCATGCTGTGAAAATCTGCGTCAGGGTTATCGTTGTACTCGTTAATAAACGTATCGACGCCACCCATCGCCATTTTCGATAGTCACCAAAACGTTTGGCATACGAGGTCAGTATCCGTGGTTCTTGTTGAGAGTAATCGATAGCCGCCCAACTCTCGCCCTCTTCTGGCAGAAACAATCGTCGCATCATCGGACCTAGTTCTGGATCGCGGGCCGGTATTGTCTGGAGTGCGGGATTGTTCATTGAAATGCGGCCCGAGACGGTACCGCCATCGTCGCTACGTACTTGGTTGATGTGCCCATGCACTCGGCCGTCTTTACCTACATAGCGTAAGATGCTATCGATAAACGAACCCTGTATCTTATTTAGGTTACGGGCTTGCAGTATTAGCTTAGGTAGATCGTGTGGATGTTCTGCCAAGAAAGTTTTAGTAAAACTCGGAGAACCTTTTTCCGTCAGCGGGTATTGTAACGAGGACTTATCAAAAGCTTTGGCAATTGACGCGGCGGCCCAGATCTCTACGTTCATTCCGGCTAGTTTATTTATTTCTGTATAAGCACTGCGCTCTCGCTTTAACAACGCTTGCTTTGTGCGCTCCGCTTGATCTACATCCACCCGAATGCCACGCTCTGTCATTGACACCAGATGTGGTAGTAACGAGGTTTCTAACTTCCAAATGTCCCACAGGTCTTCGTTGTTAAGTATAGTTTTAAAGTGATGCCATAGTTCTAATGTAATCTCGGCGTCTACTTCGCCATACGGACCTACATACATCGCGGGCAACTTATACATCTCACCCTTTGGGTCAACACCAAACTCCCGTGCGGCTTCTACCAAAGTCTTCTCAGACTTGGTCTTCCCAAGGTAGTCGTAGCACAAAGCGTTTAAAGAATAGCTAAAGCGGTTCTCATCAATCAACGCCGCGGTCAGCATGGTATCGATGATACGGCCTTTTACATCAAAGCCCATCGCACGTAACCAACCCAAATCATACTGAGCGTTATGCATAATTTTGTCTGCCGGACACTCAAACACTTTCTTTAAATATTTATTTATCTGACGAGCGTCCATATTTCCGCCGCCTACATGCCCCACTGGGAAGTAAGCCTTCCACCCAGGCACTGCAATAGCGTAGCCCACCACCTCGCCGTTCTTAATAGGCCAACCTGGGCCTCGGTTTTTAAGGTCAGGGTCGCGTGTTTCAACATCGATAGCTATTTCTGGAGCATCAAAGATTTCTGGAAACGGATGCTCTGGGGGTAACCAATCAGACTTTGGCGGAAACATCGCCATTTGCAGCTTATTGCTCATCAGATTTAACTCCATGTATCTCTATCAACAAATCTATGCAGTGTTTAGCTTTTTGTAAATCTGACAACGGTTGTCCTTTGGCTTTCCACCGCGAGATATATTTTATGACGTTGCCCTCTAACAAAGACAATCCGTTCTTTTCTGCATACTCTGCCGGTTGAATCGCCATGTTTTTATAGTGATTGCCGCCAGTTTGACGTTCTAATGCGTTTTTCATGCTATTTCCTCTATAAATCGTAGGAACGGCCGTAATCATCAGGCGCGATCAAAAACAATTTGTTCTTGGTCCGTGTAACGGCAACATAAAACAAACGGTGTAGGTTATCGATAGGGCCTTTCAACGCCGCGGCAGTTAGGTCTAAAAACACCACAACACAATCGGCCTCCCCGCCCTTCGTTTGATGGATGGTAGACAGCTTTATCCGTGGGGCACTATTAAATTTCTCTCCACGACGTAGCAATGCCGTAATATACGCACGGTCTACATCGGGCAACTTATCCAGTGCTTCGTGCCAGACCATATCTTTAGTTGCTAACAGACCGTGATTCGTTTGCAATCCTGTTAAAGACAGTAGGTCTTGGTCATCACCGACTAATTTCTTTTTGCCACGCACAATACGGACGCCGTTGCCGGTCATATAGCTGTAAATAGCTTGGGCCGTGGGCAGAGAGACGTAGTTACCTTTACGAAGTTGTTCCCACCCGTTGATCGCTAAAGATGTTTTCTCGCTAATAGATCGCGCACCGTTGCGCTCAAACAAGTAGCCTAGACTTTTAAGTTCTTCTGCCACGGAGGACAGCATGTAGTTAGCTTGAGCCATGACAATCCACGTATTTTCACTCATGTCCAGTTCTTGGATCGAGGTTAAATGTTCTACACTGCCTCGCTCTGCTCTAGGTTTATAAGTTTTAGGAAAACGATTAGATATGTGGGACGCAATCTTTTCGGCCACAGTGTGTACGGCTTGCGGTATACGATAACTTTGCTCTAAAACTACTGCACCACTATCTAAGCTTTGGAAATAATCAATCGACGCCCCTGCGAAGGTAAAGATAGCTTGGTCATCGTCCCCTGCCACATACATGCGGTTAGATTTATTATCTAGGATGTGAGCAATATCCCACTGCAAAGGCGATAAGTCCTGTCCCTCATCTAAAAAACCAAAATCAAAGTTTGGGCAGATTGTTTCGGCCTGTTCAACAAACAGCGAGAGCATGTCGGTATAGTCCAGTAACCGATTTAAACTTTTGTACTTTGATAAGAACGATCAATATAATCAACCTCATGCCACGGCTCTTCTAAGTCACTGCTATTATACTCCTCTTGCAAGGTGGTCTTTTTCAAACGAGATAGATTGATTAAACCAAGAACGGGATGTTCCACAGTATGCATGTGGCTACTATCAAAATTTGTATTCTTGGTAATGTTTAAGGGTATGCCCATCTTTTTTGACAATTCATCAAAATGTTCCTTTTGCATAAGATCTTGCTTATTGATCCGTAAGCTCCTGTAAGCAAAACTGTGCAACGTTCTAAAAAACGGTAGGTCATCTACAGCATTTAGCTTAAATCGATCAGCGGCCCGCTCCTTGGCCTCAGTAGCCGCCTTTCGTGTAAAAGCTAAAAAAGCGATGCGTTGCGGAGACACACCCTTGCTCAAAGCATCATCTACCATATTGAGCAAAGTTGTTGTCTTCCCTGTGCCAGGAGGGCCAAATAACCGATTCAAAACGGAGCATCCGCGGTAGTACCCATGTCAGGCGTATCAATAACCACATGACTTTGGTTGTATGCCGGTATCTCCCAAACGCGCACAGACTTACCTTTAATCTTCAAAGCAGTAGCTACGCCATTAATATCGCGGAGTCGCTGTGCAATCCGATGTGATTTATACTCAAAGAATCGATTCTTTTTAAGAAACCCTTCAAAATCTTTAAGCCTAAAGTAAGTCTTTTGACTGTCTTCGTCGGTCCAAGGACGCCGTAAAATAATCTCCTCACGCGCTTGAGCCTGTTGTAGTAAGGTACAAAACTCCTCCAAGAAGTCGTAAAACTGCCCCTCGATACTGGCATCTTGAGACACTTCTACAATAGAACCGTCATGCTCCGACATTTCCTGTAGCAATTGGTTTATCCGTAGCTCCCAAGAATCTTTCTTAACGGAGCGGGGCATAAAATCTAACTGTTCTACACAAGCCTTTTGAAATGCGGTTTGATTCATCAGAGCCTCAGTCTCTAGTTCCAAGGGCCGTGCGCCGACATCAACAAACCACACAGGGGGCGTACTGTTGTATTTGCGTAGGTTTGCTATAACCACACCGGAGACTGCCGCCTCTATCCCAAACTTGCGTGTCTTACATAGTTCTGCATTACAGTGATTACAGATCGGGTGTGTCTTTACATTTATAAGCGTAATCTTTTTTCTGTAGCTGTTTTGCAACGATGTTGACTTCGTCTAAGCCTAATGGAGGATCGAGGTATTGAGAGTTGTACTTTAAAAACTCGCTTTCCCAAGAATCAGGGAACGCTTTACGGAGGTATACACCAAGATTAAACAAGCCGTTATTACGCCCACCCTCTGATATTTTCTCGCGGGCAAGGATCTGCAAGCAAGGCGGCCCGTCTTTAACAGGCGTAACATCGTCGGTTTCTATGGTTAGACTGCTTATTTGCTCTGGTGTTTGTGCATATTTCTTATGCATATCAAAGAATTCGTGAAGGGTAGCGGACTGCCCATCGTCTTTGATGCCGTACCGTAAACCGTCTTCCGCGTCGAAGTACGGCATGTTTAGGAAGTTTCCGACATCACCCCTATCGAGAAACAGTCGCACCTGTTTTGGGAAGATTTCACTAGTGCCATAGCCTAAAGAGGCGGCAATGTGCTTCAACGTTTCTTGCATCTGCGTGGCAGTTATCCACTCAGTTGTAAACAAAAAAACAATGGGCACCGCCACTTTTGCTACGACAAACAACCATTGGTATGTCTAGCTTTCTTATTTTAGTTACAAGCTCTTTGTGGTCTAAGGGGTAAGTATCTATGTCAATACAACCCCACACACAGGAATTATCCTCATTGATGGGAATAATCCCTATGGCATCTCCCTTACCTGAGAGATGCCCTTCCCAATGTTCTGGGGTGCGTGGAGCCTTGACAACGGTTGCTTTACCTACGTTCTTCCCAGTTTGTGCCTTACGGTCAACACGATAAGTTCCGAACGCAATTTTTAACCCATCAAAGATCTGTGAAAAAATCTTTGCATCATTCATAGGTTAAAACGGTATATCGCCCTCGTTAATGGTAGATGTAGCCGGACCTTCTTCTTCACCTTCATGCTTGACGGAAATCTCTCCGGCATTGATGGCATTGGCAAAATCTTTAGCCTTCTTGTATAGGTCGATTTGATTATCGTCTATCAAAGAAGAATCCAAAGTTACATTGACCTGTGACCACCGATTGCCATTCTTTTCACGCAATGCCGTCTCAAGTTTGTAAACATGACTGTATCTGGCCGGTGTAAACGGACCATTTTTGCCCTGTGCCACACGGCTACCAACGATTGAGTTCCACGTTCTAGAAGGTTTCAACCCCGTCCTTTTCATGCTGTGACACGCCATCTGCGTCATGCCATTTTCCAACAATACCAAAACGTAATGGTTGTGCGTTTCTTCTAAATAATCCCCATTATTGCACTCAGAACCGTCAATTTCGTGAGTAATTATATCAACGTTGAATTCGTTTCTGATTGTCTTGGGCATGGGAGCTTCGGGCAAATACTCCTCAAGGGGTGGGTTAGTGCCTCTCTGCGCGGGCCAACGTAAAAAACGACGTTGGTACACACATGGAATGACTCTAATACCCTCCGAACCTTTGAAGAAATCCGCAGTTGCGTCGTTAAAGAAATCGCCTTCCCCTATATTAGGCATAGTCTGTTGAGCCTCACCGAGCTTATTGCCTTGCAAAATCTTGAGTCTAGGAAGCTGTATATCTTCTTTACCCATAGCAACGCCTTCACCTGCGTCTTCTTCAAACAACGCAACCATTGCCAACTCAGTAGACGCTTCTTCTACTTTTTTCTCTGTCACTTCTTTTTTTGCACTCATTTTGATCCCCTTTTAATTGATGCTCTATGGCCTGTAAAAACTCCGAAAAGATCCATTGGCACTCCCGTGCCTTTTTCTAGCTGTTCTTTTACAAAAGCTTTTAATGTTTGTGGGTGGACTTCTTTCTTTTGATCTGGCTGATACCCGTTTTCCTGCGCTAATTCATAAAAACGCATAGCAGAAGAATCTTCACCCCTGCCAAACGGGACGGAGATATTGTTTTTAATAATATCGTCATGTCCGTTTTCTTTTAGCCATGCAAACGCGGCGTCTCGATGTTCTACCGGAATCCTTGCGCCGTATGTTTGTTTAATAGAAAGCTTTGAACCGTCCTCCAACGTGAAATCGGTTATTCCAATTTCTTGCATAAGATCGGGGAGGTCGTAATCGGTATACTGAAGCAAAGTTGCTTTAGCTGTTTTGAGTTGTTCTTCCATTTCTGATACCTTGGTTTCCCAATTAGAAATTTTTAGAGCCAACTCTGTTACCTGTTGCAATCCATCCGTGGTAACATTGTCCAGTTGAGAAGCAGCTTCGTGATCCGCTTCCATTTCATCTAACAAACTATTCATAAGTTCTCCTTGGTCGTGGTTAAAGGGCGGTTTTGCCCTTGACAGCCTCATATTCTCCTATATATTCTAGTATGTCAATACGGAGATAAAAAAATGTATGAATTTAAAACGGAACCCTACGACCATCAGCGGGACGCTTGGAAAGATTCGTGGGCCAAGGAAATGTATTTTCTGGCAATGGAGATGGGCACCGGCAAATCAAAGGTAGCTATCGACAGTATTGGCGCGTTGTACGAGGCCAACAAGATAGATACGGTGCTGATTATTGCGCCTAAAGGGGTGTACGATAACTGGATACAACAAGAAATCCCACGGCATTTACCGGACCGAATACCCACTAAAGTAGTGCGTTGGCAAGCTAATTGGACAGAAAAATTTAAGAATGAAATAAGCGCGGTAGCATTACCTAAGAACAGAACGACAAAGTTTCTCGGTTTTTTGGTGATGAATGTAGAAGCACTTTCTACGCAAAAAGGACAAAGCACCGCACTGCGTTTTTTAGATTTAAATAAGAACAACATGGTCATCGTTGACGAATCGACAACCATAAAGAACCGTAAGAGTGCTAGGACTAAAGCTATTGTAGCGTGTGGACGAGCGGCGAAGTACCGCCGAGTGTTGACGGGTAGCCCAATCACCAAAAGTCCTTTGGATTTGTTTAGTCAGTGCGACTTTCTGGCTCCTAAAGCTTTAGGCTATGACAATTTTTTTGCATTTCAAGCACGTTACGCTGTGATGCAGAAGCGGCCTAGACCAGGAGGCGGTCATTATCCGCACCTTATGGGTTATCGGCGGTTAGACGAGCTAGGTGATAAATTAGATAAGTTCACCTGTCGAGTGCTAAAAGAAGATTGCCTTGATTTGCCCGAGAAAATATATACTCGGCGCAATGTACCTTTGACAGACGAGCAAACCAAAGCTTACCGACAAATGAAAGACTTGGCTTTGGTGTATCTGGACAACGGTGAGGTGGCAACCACCGCCAGTATTTTGACGCAAATTATGCGATTGCAACAGATAACCTGTGGGTTTATTAAGGCAGATGACGCCTCTGTTACTACACCGCTAAAGAATAATCGATTGTCTCAATTGATGGAAGTTGTTGAAGAAATGTCTGGAAAGGCCCTAATTTGGGCTACTTACACCCATGACATCTATGCAATCAAAGAAGCGTTGGCCGCGGTTTACGGTGAAGATAGCGTGGCAACTTATCATGGCCCCACAGAGCAAGAAGACCGTCAAAAAAATTGTCGTAGAGTTCCAAAAGGTTGACTCTCCGTTACGATTCTTTATAGGTCATCCCAAAACGGGAGGCTACGGAATTACATTAACAGCAGCAAACACGGTGATTTATTACAACAATTCCTATGATTTAGAGTCTAGATTACAGTCGGAAGATCGAGCGCACAGGATAGGGCAGAAGAAATCAGTCACGTACATTGACTTAATTAGCCCCAATACCATTGACGAAAAGATACTAGAAGCTTTGAAAAATAAAATTAACTTGGCTCAGACGGTTCTTCAAGAAGACTTTCGGGCTTGGCTTGTTTGAATTCATGTATAGCGTTAATGCATTCAGCTAAATCTTGCTCCATTTGAGCAAAACGTTCTAACAAATCGATAGCATCATCGCCACTAAACTTAATCGTTATTTCGGTCATGTCATCAAGGAGCCAATGCCTTCTTGTGATCGAATGACGTCACTGGCCGTGTCAAACGGGAACATGGCGGCATATGCTTGACGATTAACCGGAGCAGACGGTGCCGGAGGCGGGGCAGTAGGTGCGTTAGTGGGTGGAGGTAGTAAAAAGTTAGTTTCTGACTCAGGCAATTGCACTAACGGTTTAGACGGTTCTGCCACAGGTGCAATAGTACGGGTTGGGGTAGTGGCGTAATCAAAAAAGTCATCACTGTTGATGAGTTCAGTAACTTCTCGGTAGCCTTCTAAGCCTAAAATGCTTTCTAACAGCGGACGCTGCACTCTATTAAAATTTCGGATGTCGTCTGGGGTGCGGATTTGTTTTTAACAACGCCGCCATTTTGTCTGTATTTTCCTTACCACGGCCAAAAACGCTATCAAATAAAATTTCTTGTACCGCTTGATAAGGCAATTGATCAAGGTACTTTCCGGCTAAAGTCGCACCTAATTGACCTTCTATTATGCCTTGTCGTCGAACGTTAAACGGTAAAATCTATATATGTTGTCTAAAGCACTACTAAAGCAGTAGAACCTGCGGCTCTCCTGCCGCCGCAGCGAGCATATTGCCGCTTTCAAGAAGATCCGCAATTATTGCGTCGGGAGCATCCTTGGAATTAATGATGCGCTGTGTACGTTCACCAAAGGTAACAAGCGTGTTTAGATCGTTAAACTGTTTATCCGTCAAAACATTTTTTTCTAAAAAGAATTCAGCCAAACTCTTTGAATTTTAGAGCGCATAGGCTCAAGCAAGAAGTTTTTAAACTTAGTAAAATCTAGTGTGCCGTCTTCTCTACGGGCACTTTCGACGGCGGCATCCAAAGTCACCTGTCGTAAACCAACCACAGGACTTCCTTCGACATCACGTTTACTTCGATTAACTAAATTTACAAGCCCTGTAAAAGTTTCTTCAGGATTTTTATCTTGGTGCGTATTTTAATTATTTCTGTTGTAGGGGATTCTCTGTTATCTAAAAACACGCGAAATGAATCAATGTCTTTGCCGCGTTGTTGAAACAAAGGTGTTTCAAACGTTCCTTTACGAGCAGGTTTTTTAGCTCTGGGCTGAACAGTTAAACTACCTGGATCACTTCCTTTATCTATTTGATACCCCGATACGCCAATGTCCCGTTTTATTGCATTTAAAGCAGTCTGCGCTTTCTTTGCATCTCTTAAATCAGCACCTAATCGTTTTAATTGCGGTAACGCAAAGACTTCTTCGTAATCTCTTAAAACAGTATTAAAAGGACCCATCTTTATTTCATTTGTTGTTGGGTCTACAACTTTTTTGCTAATGATGTCCCGCAAAATAATTTCTTCAGCACCGCGTAAATCATATTTTTTAAGTGCTTGCATTTCCGCTTTAAGAGCGGGGTCCGTTTGACGCTGAATAATAAAGTCCATCGCATTATCTAACTGATTAAAACGTTGTACCGTTTCGTTACCAGCAGAAGTAATCAATTGATTAGCCAGCTTCTCGGGCGTAACGCGGTCCGCACCTGAGGTAGTAGAACGCAACAAATCACCACCATACGCTCTGGTAAATACATCGTTAAAAGCTTTTGAAAAAGCACGGGCTGTGTCGTAATTTATTCGATCTTTCGGTTGTAATGCTGCTTGGACAACATCAGAATCCCATGTCATCTAATGCTTTCTCTGCTAATTTGGCATAAAAACCTGACTGAGATGCGCCTACTTCGGTAGCATCTGTAACCCTTGAGTTCTTTAGCATCTGTGAACGAAATTCTTGAAGCCTACCAAAAGTAGTCGTTATTGGAATTTCTTCTAATTCTTGTTCAAGCACTGTTAACTCATCTTGACTCGCTGCAACAAGATCTTTTTTTGTTAGTTCTAATAATTCTTTTGAAAATGTTTTTTTATCTCGTTGCAATTCTGGTATTAGGGTTGCCATAATGCTGCTACGTTCTTTAAGCATACCGTCAATGGTGTCTAGTCGAGATTCAAGGTAACTTCTTGTTTCAGGGTCTTGGGCCGGTATTTGAGCGCGAATTTCTTTAAGTTTACTTGTATCTGCCCCAGATGGTGCAAGGAAGCTGTCTGGATCTTTTATCCGAGCCAACACATCACCTATTTTGTTTTGAACGGCAACACGGTCTTTATTTGGGAATAGCTTTAATTTCATTAAACCAATTGTTGACATAAGGTATATACAAAGCCTTATTAGCTGTTAAACCGCCTTGTTCTAAAAACTCACCCGAAGGTTTAGTTTCTCTTTCCCAAAAATTAATAACGTTATTAATAGGAACTTCTGTTGTCTTTAAAACCTTGTTCCACAATTGCTTTTCAATTTTTCTAGACTCATCACTCGCACGGGTAATCGTATCAATAATGGTCTTCGCCGCATTAGTAGGGCTTCCAATAAACTCTCCGCCACCCGTAAAAGTAACGTCCGTAGGCTCTGCGCCGGTAACTTTAAGTGCAGAACGGGCAGAATTTTGCATTCTTTCACCAATAAGATTGGCTTTGTCTATTGCTTTTAAGGTGTGAGCGTTTAACGTACCCTCCATCAAAGCAACAAAATTATCTTCTTTAAGACGACTTACTAACGACAAAATAGCGGGGTTGTCGATAAAGGAAAGCTGATCTAAAATAGCACCCATATCCTGTGCAGCTTTTTTAGACGTCGCAATAACGTTTTTGCAATGAATTACTTTCTCCGCCACGCATACTCATTAACGTAGAACCTAACAAACGCATAAAAGTATCGTTAGTTTTTTCTACCGAGTTAAGGTTAGGTCGTTCTCCTTTGGCAATTTTAAAAACAGCAGGATCTGCGGCTTCTAAATCATCAATTAACTTTTTAACGTCAATTCTTACGTCATTTAATTTACTATAATCTGGTTGTTTGCCTTCTTTTGCAGCAACGGCT
>UEXL01000512.1_pt1 | contig 12668 bp, 19 predicted proteins | sample 1796671 | NCBI WGS metagenome assembly UEXL01 (sample SAMEA4772471, study PRJEB27181) | metagenome
TAAGCGAGAACAGCCTATGGGTGAGGACATTGCACAAGAGGTGCTGTCCAAGCTGTTTCAACAGGTGATTGGTGAAGACATTGCTAACCTTGGCTTTGATTATGTCAATGGTACAAAGGATACCCTTGAGCCATTACGTATGCTTGAGCAATATGGTGATGACTTCACACCCAAGCTAAACATTGAGTGGGAAGACACAAGCATTGATCACATCCTTGCACTCAACAGTCTTGAGAGCCAGTGGACATTCAACATCCCTACACTTACCCGTAAGGTTGAGGGTGTTAATGCTGGTCACTTGATTGAGATTGGTGCTAGACCCAACACTGGCAAGACTTCATTCCATGCCAGCCTGATTGCTGGTGAGAATGGCTTTGCATGGCAGGGTGCTAAGTGCATTGTGTTATGTAACGAGGAAGGCTATCACCGTGTAGCCCACCGCTACATCACTGCCGCCTCTAACATGGAAGCCAAAGAGGTTGTAGCCAACAAGTCAAAGGCAATGGCTGCATACGATAAGATCAGAGATAACGTCAAGTTCAAGGACGCTACTGATCGTGACATGGCATGGGTTGAGAGTGTCTGTAAGACATACAAGCCTGACATTGTGGTGCTTGACATGGGTGACAAGTTCGCCAAGACTACAGGGTTCTCTCGCCCTGACGAGGCACTCAAGGCTAATGCTATCTATGCCCGACAGATTGCCAAGCAGCATGGCTGTGCCATCTTCTACATGTCTCAGCTATCTGCTGATGCAGAGAACAAGGTGGTACTTAATCAGTCTATGATGGAAGGCTCACGTACAGGTAAGGCTGCAGAGGCAGACCTAATGCTGTTGATTGCAAAAGAACCCACCTGTTGAGGGACAGGACGAGGAAGACACCATGCGTCATCTCAATGTTGTCAAGAACAAACTGTCTGGTTGGCACGGTATTGTACACACCAATCTGAACTACAAGACAGCGAGGTATGAGGCATGATAAATAGAGACACACACAGAGAGTTATGTGAAAAGTATGAGGCGGTAAAACGTGACGCAAAGTATTGGGAAACACAAGCTAAGACATTACGTACACGTAACGTACATTTGTTAGAGGATGTAGAAAGACTGTCTGCACAATTAAGGTTATGGAAAGGAACAGCACCATGAATAATTATGTATATACAGCCATTGGACTTGTAGTCTTTTATGTAGGACTAAAAATGTTTAGTGGTGGTATGAAATCTATGGGTAACATAGACCACTTGACTTGGTTCTTAGGCAACCCAATCTATATGTTCTTTGGGTCAATCGTTATGACACTGGCATGGCAGAGTAGTAGCCTTAGTACTACAGCAATCATTGCCTTGGTTGCATCAGGTGTACTACCCTTACCTGCTGCTGTGGCTGCTGTGCTTGGGGCTAACATAGGTACAACAGGTACGATCTGGCTGGCAGGACTGCTAGTGTCTGACGGTATGCCCAAGGGGATACGTTACGCATAGCCATGATACACACTGGCGTTAATCTTTTGATGGCACTAAGTCTGTTGCCATTTGTAAATCACATAGCTAAGTATGTTGGGAGAGTAGGGTGAATGATGAGGAATAAGTCTGTAGTTTATTACTCACAAGTTACGCTGCAACGTAACTATTTAACTTTTACGCCATAGCGTAAAGAAAAGGACAGGAAAATGAGACAGCACATATACGATACGTGGACACTGATAATGGACTCAGATAGAAGCCCACTAAAGAATATACCTGACAACAATGCCCGGCACTTAATCCTGCAGATACTTGCATGGATGTGGTGCATTGTGTTTAGCATTTTCTTGGGTAGCTATCTTGTGTTTGGGTTGACAGCAATAGCGCATGTGTTACTACTGGCTGCAATAGCTATCACTGTTGGTACGTTTGATACTGCCAACAGGAACCCAAAGACGTTATCTGATTTTGCCATGCGTCTTGATGGGTACAATGGTAGACGTAACAACGGAGAGCATGATTAAATTATGACTAAGAAAGATAATCGGATATAATTGGAGTGGATAAAGAATGTCCCAGATTGAAGTAACATACATAGATCACATGGGTAGTGACCTGTCTGTAGTTAATGCAGCACGTGTATCCTTTGGTAAAAAAAGTGAGGCACTAGGCACATCAGGTGTGGAGGGTAGACCTATGACACCTATCCTCAATGACCCTGACAAGAGACTGATCAAGTACCTAGCCAAGCATAAGCATATGTCACCTTTTGGTCATGCCTTTGCATCCTTCCATATCAAGGCTCCTATCTTTGTGGCTAGGCAGTTAGTCAAGCATAAGTTCCTACGATGGAATGAGATTAGTCGTAGGTATGTGGATGATGACCCTGAGTTTTATATGCCTGATCAATGGCGTGGTAGGGCTAGTGACAAGAAGCAGGGTAGTGAAGGTGAAGTAAAACTTCCTATGTACGCCCACATCCATAGTGGCTGGAAAGGGTACGAAGAACAAGGAAAATATTACAATATATCACTGCATGTCTACAAAGATTTGTTGAAGCATGGTGTATGCCCAGAGCAAGCACGTATGGTGTTGCCACAAAGCACCATGACTGAATGGTACTGGTCAGGTAGTCTTGACGCATTCTCTGACATGTGTATACTAAGATGTAAAGAAGACACACAGTTTGAAACAAGAATAGTTGCAGATCAAATATCTGCTTGTATGAAAGACCTGTTTCCCCTATAGCATGGGGAGCATTGACCGTTTGATAGGATACCCGACACATGATACTGACACTAGACGTAGAGAATACAACGACAACACGTGATGGCAAGCTACACCTTGATCCATTTGAGAAAGACAATTCATTGACACAAGTAGGTACACTGGATCAATCAGGTAACGAACACATCTTTACCTTTGATCATTCAGAAAAGCAGGGTACACAATTTGATCATCAGTGTGTGCAGTCAATGCTTGACAAGACTACTGTACTGGTTGCACACAATGCTGTACATGACTTGCTGTGGCTATGGGAGTCAGGCTTTACCTATGATGGTAAGGTGTTTGACACCATGCTTGGTGAGTATATCTTACAGCGTGGGCAGAAGCAACCCCTATCACTTGATGCATGTGCAGAGCGTTACGCATTAGACACACAGAAGCAGGACACACTCAAAGAGTACTTCAAGCAGGGCTATACTACACGTGACATACCCTTGGCTGAGTTGACAGAGTATCTGTCCCATGACCTACATGCTACGCAGCAGTTGTACAATACAATCACTGCCAAGCTAGATGGTACTACCCTGCAGGACAGTGTTGATCTGACTAATCAACTTGCCATACACCTTGCAAAGATTTATCAGCGTGGCTTCAAGGTTGATACAGATGCACTAGAGGCAGTGCGTAAGGAGTACGAGGATGAACGTGACGAGTTGGTGCGTAGTCTTGAGGCACATACACATGAGTTGATGGGTGACAGACCTGTGAACCTTAACAGTCCAGAGCAACTTGCATGGGTTGTGTATGGTCGTAAGCCTGATGACAAAAAGGTGTGGCCTACATTGTTTGAGGGACGTATGGTAGATGCTAAGTTCAAGTCTACTGTTACCAAGCACTCAACTAAGTTATACAAACAGAAGGCAAAGCAATGCAAGACCTGCTATGGTAGTGGGCAAATCAGGAAGGTAAAGAAAGATGGAACTCCTTTTGCAAGACCCAACAGGTGTGTCGGGTGTGATGGTTGTGGGTATACTTTTGTGGATACTAACCAGTTAGCTGGCCTACAATTCACTGCACCTACTGCCAAGTTTATCAGTGCCAATGGCTTCAGTACAGGCAAGGACAGCCTGACATACCTTGAGGGTGTGGCTAGAGCCAAGCAGATGCCAGAGGCAGTCAAGTTTCTGCAGAACATGAAGCGTCTGAATGCCATTGAGGTATACATTGCCAGCTTCATTGGTGGTATTGCTACCCACACCAAGGCAGACGGTAAGCTACATGCCCGTCTACTGCAGCACAGGACAGGTACAGGCAGACTATCAGGTGCTGACCCTAACATGCAGAACATGCCACGTGGCGGTACGTTTCCTGTCAAGCGTGTGTTCGTATCACGATGGGATGGTGGTCAGATTATGGAAGCTGACTTTGCACAGCTAGAGTTTCGTGTAGCTGCATTCCTGTCTCAAGACATGGTTGCTATTGACGAGGTAATCACTGGCTTTGATGTACATGCCTACACTGCCAAGACCATCACAGATGCTGGTCAACCTACAGCTAGGCAAGCTGCCAAGGAACATACCTTCGCACCTCTGTTCGGTGCTACTGGGTATGGACGTACACCAGCGGAGGCTGCATATTACACAAAGTTTATGGACAAGTACAAAGGTATTGCTGAATGGCACAAGCGACTAGCCAATGAGGTAATGGCTACTGGTTGCATTACTACACCATCAGGCAGGGCATTTGCTTTCCCTGATGCCAAGCGTAACAAACATGGGGGTGTGACATATTTCACACAGATAAAAAATTATCCAGTGCAATCATTTGCAACGGCTGACATTGTACCTATATGTCTGATATACATAGACAAGATGTTGGAGGCAAACAAGATGCAGAGTTGTATCGTCAATACCGTACATGACAGTGTGGTACTTGACATACACCCTGATGAAACAGACAAGGTACTCAAGATTATAAACAGAACAAACGACAGGCTGATATCCATTGTCAATAAGAAATGGAATATAGACTTCAACATTCCTCTATTATTAGAGGCAAAGATTGGTCCGAATTGGCTTGACACCAAAGACGTAGCATGATATAACTACAAAATTCGCTCAGTGTTAAGGAGAACATACACATGACAAATCAAGTAACAACAATCGACACTAACAACTACGCAGCTATGGCTAAGGCTATGGGCATGGGCCAAGCGGCATCCACAGAGAAGAAGGCAAGTTCTCTTGCCCGTCTGCGTATTAATCACACACCTGTCATGGGACAGGCAGAGGTCAAGGGTAAGCAGGTAAATGTAGAGGTAGTAGAGGGTGGCACATACAAGCTAGAGATACCTGATGGTCCTACATACTTTGCCGAGAAGGTAAAGATTCGCCCATTCCTACAGCGTTTCATGTACAAAAAGTTTGTCATGGGCAGTGACACTACACCTAATCGTTATGTCAAGACTGTTATGGGTGGGTGACAACCTAAACTCAGACATGAAGGACAATGACGGTGGCTTCAACTGTGGTAAACCTTCTGGTTGGATTGAAGACTTCAACAGTCTGCCTGACAGCATGAAAGAGTTGATACGTTCTATCAAACGTGTGCGTGTACTGTTTGGTACTGTGGACATGGTGAACAGTACAGATGCACAGGGTAATCCTGTTGAAGCACCTAGTACACCATTCATCTATGAGGTTGAGAACCGTGATGCCTTCAAGATTATTGGCAATGTCTTTACCAAGTTGGGTAAGATGCAACGCCTTCCACCACAGCACTACATTGACTGTGCTACAGAGAAGCGTGACCTACCCAATGGTAGTTGTTTCTATCTGCCTACTGCAGACCTAGACCTCATGTCTACACTGGACATGGACAATGATACACAGGCTACCTTTGCTGACTTCATTGCATGGATTGCTAACTACAATCAATACATCTTAAATGAATGGAGTGATAAAATGCAGCATGGCAATGAGGAAATACCAGATGCCATTGTAGATGATCTGGTGGACATTGACGAGGATGCATTTACATAATGTTTGAGTCACCTTGGGAAAGTCTAACTATGCCACCATCAGGCATTGTCTATGACATGTCAAATGAGGACTACCACAAACAGGTAGGCTACTCTTCATCTGCCATTAAAACGGTGTGTAAGCAATCGCTTGCACATTACATGGCACAGAAACCATTAGGTGACAGTCCAGCGTTTGCGTTGGGCAGTGCCGTACATGCTACGTTACTTGAGCCAGAGCGTGACCTTGTTACCAAAGGCCCAAAGACACGTACCTCTAAGCAATACAAAGCCTGTGTGCTAGTAAAGAGTTGACGAGGTTGTACTGACAGAGGTTGAGTATCATGTACATAACAAGATGTGTCAGGCTGCACTTGACAATCCAGTGTGCAATGCCTTACTGACACATAAGGAAAGGGTAACAGAAAGCAGTGTGTTTACGGTTGATCCTGCAAGTGGTCTAAATCTAAAGACAAGACCAGACTTATACATACCAGAGACAGGACAGATCGTTGACATTAAAACTACTATTGATGCTTCGCCAAAAGGTTTTGCAGAACAAGTTGGTAAGTACGCTTATCATATACAAGCTGCTTTCTATTTGCTTACTTGTAAACTGGCTGGCATAAAGGCTAAAGAGTTTAGCTTTATAGCTATTGAAAAGACCGCACCCTATATGGCACACCTGCATGTCATGTCACCTGAGTTAGTTATAGAATCAACTAAGCAGGTTAAGGAAACACTCGCCCTTATAGCGGAAGCTAACAAGTCGGGTGAATATGATACTGGTTGGGGAGACTACTCAACCCTAAAGGTAGGAGACTTTTAATGTTCAATGAAGAAGAAATCAAAGATATGGAAGAGGCCATTGCTACTATGGAAGATGACCTCAACCAAGCTAAAGCTGACCTAAAGAAAAAAGAAGTACGGTGCTTTACGTGAAGCTATTAATGCACGTAATGAAATGGATAAGGTAGTGCAGGAAGAGTTGACCAAGCTAAACCTGACGCATAATCCTTGGACTGTGCAGCCAAGCCGACACCTTTTCTGGCGGTGATGAATGGCAAGAGCTTTCGTGCAGCTAGAAAGTACGGGTACAGAAGTGGGCTAGAGGTTAAACTGGCTACCTATTTAAAAGAGCAAGGCGTACTTGCCGAGTATGAATCAATGAAGATTGAATGGGAAGACTTGACATACCGTACCTATACACCAGACTTTATACTACCTAATGGTATCATCATTGAGACTAAGGGTATGTTTACTACAGATGATAGGCGAAAGCATCTTGCGATAAAAAAGCAACACCCTAAACTAGATATACGTTTTGTGTTTGAAAACGGTAGACGTAAGCTACGTAAGGGTGCTAAGAGTACATATGAAATATGGTGTGACAGGTATGGCTTTGAATGTTATGACAGGATTGTACCTGAGTCATGGTTAAAAGAAAAGGGTAAGGCATTAGGCACTAAGTTTGTTGCCTACCCACATCCCAAAGTAGTGAGGAAGTAAATGAATATAAAAGACATAGTAAATGACATGAGGGATGAAGACTTTATAATACGCATTACTCCTTACCATGAAAATGGTGCATGGGATGGTGACGTACAGGTATCTCTTGTATCATCTGAGAATAATCCTTTGGGTGAAGAAGACTTTGCGTATCTATCTCACTTGTGTAGCATGTTATGTTCTGTTATACCTGTAATAGAGGAAGATGAATACGTAAGGGATGCACTACATAGCTATGTTCTTAACAGATTAAATGATGAACCTGATGAAAGACCTAGTTATACAGCAGACGGTAACGTGCTAACGCTAACATCTAAAACAAGAGGTAATGCCTAATGGCTAAGTGGAAAGAGATACCAGCAGATGTAGTCAATCATCCCCCACAGTACAATTCGGGGGGGATTGAATGCATTGATGCAATGAAGGCAATGTCAGAGGGATCATACGTAGAGCCACACCATGCCTACTGTTGGCAGAATGCCTTCAAGTACATATGGCGTTGGCCTTACAAGAACGGTGTAGAGGACTTACGTAAAGCACGTTGGTACATTGACCGATTAATACATGAGCTAGAAAATGAAAGCTAGGATATTAATAAGTCTTGAAATAGATGAAGATGACTACCCTATGCCAGTAGACGGTAGCATTCAAGAGGAATTAAATGAAGCTATCTATGCATACATATATGATATAGATGGTATAAGTATAACCAAGATGAGGATAACAACTGATGAACAATAACTATTTACCTTCTGACTACCAGACCTTTATTGCAACTAGCCGCTATGCACGATGGCTTGATGAAGGACGCCGTGAGACATGGGGAGAAACAGTAGAACGATACCTACAAAACATTGCAAAGACATGGCTCAAGCCTGTTGACCTAGATGAAGATACGTGATGCTATCCTTAGCCTTGAGGTAATGCCTAGTATGAGGTCAATGATGACAGCAGGTAAGGCTGCAGACGTGACAATACTTGTATGTATAACTGTAGCTACCTACCCGTAGATGACCCTAAGTCTTTTGATGAGGCTATGTTCATCCTCCTTTGCGGGACGGGGGTTGGTTTCAGTGTTGAGCGTCAGTTCATTACTAAACTCCCTGATGTTCCTACTCTTTTCCAGAGCGAAACGTGTGTCGTCATCAAGGACAGCAAGGAAGGTTGGGCTAAAGGTCTCAGGCAAGTCTTGGCACTCCTATGGGCTGGTGAAATTCCTAAGTGGGATGTGTCTAAAGTACGACCAGCTGGTGCTAAACTAAAGACATTTGGTGGTAGAGCATCTGGTCCTGCACCTTTAGTGATCTGTTTAACTTTGCTGTTACTACTTTAAACAAGCACAAGGACGTAAGCTATCTAGCATAGAGTGTCACGATCTTATGTGTAAGATTGGTGAGGTAGTAGTAGTAGGTGGTGTACGCCGTAGTGCTATGATTAGTTTATCTAATCTATCTGATGATCGTATGCGTCATGCCAAGTCAGGTAACTGGTGGGAGAATGCAGCACACAGAGCATTGGCTAACAACTCAGTATCTTATACAGAGAAACCAGACAGCATGGCATTCATGCGTGAGTGGACAGCACTAATGGAGAGTGGTAGTGGAGAACGAGGTATATTCAACAGAGAAGCATCAGTTAAACAAGCTGCAAAAATGGCCGTAGAGAGTCTTGCTATGAGTTCGGAACCAACCCATGTTCGGAAATCATTCTTAGGCCGAATCAGTTCTGTAATCTTACGGAAGTTGTCATCCGTGCTAACGACAGTCTGGAAGACCTTGCAAGAAAAACCCGCATTGCAACTATACTTGGAACAATACAGTCCACCTACACACACTTCCCGTACTTGCGAAAAGTGTGGAACACCAATACAGCAGCGGAAAGATTGCTAGGTGTATCACTAACAGGAATAATGGACAATAAGCTGATGACCTTGGAGAACAAAGGGTTATCCGAAACATTGGAGCATCTTAAAAATGTGGCTGTTTCTACTAACGCTGAGTGGGCTGACCGTCTTGGTATCCCTCATAGCACTGCTATTACTTGTGTCAAGCCCAGTGGAACAGTTTCCCAACTGGTTGACTCATCTTCTGGCATTCATGCTCGTCACTCTCCCCATTATATCCGTACTGTGCGTGGAGATAATAAAGACCCACTAACGGCATTCATGCGTGACCAAGGCATACCTAATGAGCCTGACGTTATGAAGCCTGATGCTACAACCGTGTTTAGCTTTCCTATGCAGTCACCTATTGGTGCAGTGTGTACGGCTGACATGACAGCACTAGAGCAACTAGAAATGTGGTTGATGTATCAACGTCATTGGTGTGAGCATAAGCCTAGTGTAACTATTAATGTCAAGGCAGATGAGTGGCTAGAGGTAGGGGCATTTGTATACAAACACTTTGATGAAATGTCAGGTGTGTCATTCCTACCCTTCAATGAACATACATACCAACAGGCTCCTTATCAGGAATGTACTCAAGACGAGTTCTACAACATGGTTGATAAGTCACCTGTTAAAATTGATTGGACTAAACTAGCAGAACTAGAACATGCAGATAACACTAGTGTGGTATGCAAACTATGGCATGTACTGGTGATGTTTGTGAAATGGTAGATATAACCTAGAAAGGATATCACAAAATGATATGGGTTTATACAGTAGTAATGATGATGATAGAACCAACAACAAGTGAAAAAAACTTTTATAGTATTTTCGCCAAACACAGCATTTACAAATGAAGAATCCTGCCAAAAATGGAGAGAGGCAGATATGCTAAGGCTCTATAATTCAAGACCAAATGAAAGTGCAAAAGCAATTAGTCAATGCTTTCCATTTCCTTTTAATGTAGATAAAGGAACATAAGTATTGACATACACTTTACACAATGATAATGTTACCCTGTAACTCAATAAGGAAATAACATGACCGCTTACAGAAAACCTTTCTCGCATAATCTCTACGGTAAATACGATGGTGTAGCTAAAGAAACTCTAATCAAACACCTTGAGTATCATGGACATACTGTAGTAAACAGTGAGGAATCCTATGATGCTGACGTAGTAACACAAGAGGGTGGGGAAACATACTTTAATGAAGCAGAGGTTAAGGCTGCATGGAAAGGAGATTGGCCTTACACACTGGACAGAGATACGCATACCTGAACGTAAGAAGAAGTTGTTAAGTAAACACAAAGGCAACCTGACGTTCTACATCTTTTCGTGAGGACATGAAACAGGCATGGTGTATTGACAGTTCATTACTGACTGATGATAAACTAAAGGTAGCAAAGGGCAGAAACATAATGAAGGGTGAGCAGTTCTATCACATACCCTATGTAGATGCTAAGTTAATTAATGTAAAGGAAGCGGCATGAGAAAAGCAATGAACCGTAAAGCAAAAGGGTTGGGCAAATACGATGCCCCACTCAAGGTACAGTATCAGCAGGGGTACTATGCCTTCAAGAGAGGTGGGCAAGTCAACCCATTTCACTCAGACACTATGCAGTTCCGTGAGTGGAATAGAGGATACGACAAAGCCTACCATGAGAACTTAACAAAGGTAAAGAAGGATGAACAGCTTAGAGAAAGACGTAAAGACATTCATGGAGGGCAAGTACCGCATGTCTGATTTCAATTCGTATCAAAGATCAGCAGCAACCACAGCTATCTATACAGACAAGGTTGTGTATCCTGCACTGGGTCTTGTTGGTGAGGCAGGTGAGGTAGCCAACAAGGTTAAGAAGGTCTTACGTGATAAGGATGGGGTCTTTACATCTGAGGATAGGGACGCTATAGCCAAGGAGATTGGTGATGTACTGTGGTACTGTGCCGCACTAGCCACTGATCTTGAATTAACATTAGGTTATATAGCTAGTCAGAATGAGTTGAAATTATCTAAGCGTAAAGCTAATGGTACTATTGGTGGTAGTGGTGACAATAGGTAAAAGAAAAGGGGGCTTAATTGCCCCCTCTCCTTTAATACTTCTTATCTTCAGCTAGGTCATCTTTATTATGCCATGTTCCATACGATCTAGTTCAAAAAATTCTAATGACGCATTTAACCTGTAGTTAGGTGAAATTCTACGGTACTGAATTAAATTTCGTACATATTGACTAAACCAAGCCCGCACCTCTTATTTCAGCTTTAGCTGCTTTAATTGTTCTGTCTATAAGTGTTTTTATTTTAGTAAACATATGCTTTTCTGTGTATTCACTCTAAACTTTTTATTCTTATTATATTTTTGTAATCTTTCTGTTTAACACTATCTACAGGCATATTTTGTAGGTGAGCATTCTCTGCATTACGAATAGACGGCTTTACGTGATGTACTACCTAGTTTCCAATCCTTGTATCCAAGTCGTTCTAGGTATTCACCTGCTGGTTTATCTCTAGTAGATAGGTTGATACCTAGTGCTACCCTTGACAATGGAGATACCCTACTCTTAACTCCACCAAACATAGTAAGTCTAGGTGGTAACTCCGCTTCCTCTTGAGGTGTAGTCACATACTTTTTAAATGGTTTTTGTCCAGCCTTTAAAGAGAAGCTGTAAAGTCTAGTGTAGGATCACTGCTCATTTCTTTGTACTCAAGGCCACGTGTACCTGATAGATAACCAAACCGTTGAGCCTCAATGACTTGGCTAAAAGGTGTTATATGTAGCAAGTATTACTACTGCCTCACCAATCATCTTTCCTGTAGTCTCACCTTTTAAGATCAGTGCTACCTTCCGCTGCTATTGCAGCCATTTCTCTAGTATAAATTAGTAGAGCCTTGTCGGAGTTTGCACTACAAATGTTTCAATAAATTCTTTAGCATCAAAAAATGTAATAAATGTACCTTCATTTATTCTCTTAGCAACTTCACCCAATACAAATATTGCCTTACGGGAAACTGTGGCGTAGTATCCATCTCTGTATCACTACCTATACCAATCTGTTTGTAGTCTGCAGGTGCTTCATCGCTTGTACGATACTGGTATGCAGCAAAAACCGCAGCCACTAGATTACGTTGTCTATCTTTAGGGGTTAGAGGTCTTCCTCCTACTTTACCTAGTGTTACAAGACTTGTTACCTTACGTGTTAGTGGAAAAAATGCACCACCTGCATATTGTCCCATAAGTTCCATACTGTTAAACATAAAACGTGGGAATGGCATAACAACAGTCAACCCATTACGAGTAATAAAGTTTGTTATATTACGAAATACAGGCATGTCTGGTTGCTTGGCATAGGTAACGTCAAGTGCTTTTTTAGTTGACTGATCTACTAGTTCTAAGAAAGATGGTTTACCCTCTGGTTTAAATCCACCTGCATCATTAAGCAAGTCACGTAGCTTACCGTCCTGCAGTGTATCAATAAGATCAATGCCATACTCACGTTTAGTTAGACGTTCTAGTTCACCAAAGAATTGACCCCTACGAATTAGGTATTCCTGCCAACGGTT
>UEXL01000483.1_pt1 | contig 12646 bp, 21 predicted proteins | sample 1796671 | NCBI WGS metagenome assembly UEXL01 (sample SAMEA4772471, study PRJEB27181) | metagenome
CTATGCTGAGGCAATGTGGTTGATGCTTCAACAGGATGCTCCTGAAGATTATGTTATTGCAACTGGTCAACAGTATTCTGTTAGAGAGTTTGTAGAGAAGACTGCTGATTACTTTGGTATGAGAATTGAGTGGCATGGAGAGGGTCGAGATGAAGTTGGTATTGATCTCAATACTGGCAAAACAGTCATCAAGGTGGACCATAAATACTTTCGCCCAGCAGAAGTTGAGTCTCTTTTAGGGGATGCAACAAAAGCAAAAGAGCAACTTGGTTGGGAACCAAAAATTTCGTTTGATGAGTTAGTTGAGGACATGTGTATCTATGGACAGTGATTCTAGAATTTTGGTTGCTGGTTCCAACGGTCTAGTTGGATCTGCAATTGTAAGGTGTCTTAAAAGAAACGGGCACACTAATGTTATTGAGGCAACGAGATCAACTGTAGACTTTACTAGTCAAGTTGAAACTGAAGTCTACATGCATGAAGTTAAACCTGATTATGTGTTTGTTGCTGCTGCTAAAGTTGGCGGGATAATGGCAAATAAAACATATCCTGCAGAGTTTATGTATCAAAATCTGATGATTCAGACAAATATTATAAATTCTGCTTACAAGAGTGGATGTAGAAAACTACTTTTTCTTGGGTCATCTTGCATTTATCCCAAGCATTCTAATATTCCTATTACTGAAGATCAGTTGATGACTGGTCCTCTTGAACCTACTAATGATGCATATGCCATTGCAAAGATAGCTGGAATTAAAATGTGTCAGGCATATAGAACTCAGTATGGATTTAATGCTATTTGTTTACAACCAACAAATTTGTATGGTGTGAATGATAATTTTGATCCAGAGTCTAGTCATGTTATTCCAGGTATTATGCGTAGAATGTGGGAAGCAAAGGATTCGGGTGATGTAGAGTTTTGGTGTTGGGGTGATGGATCTCCTCTTAGGGAATTTTTATATATTGATGATATGGCAGAAGCATGTTATGCTTGTATGGAAAGTTATAACGATTCTGAAATCATAAACATTGGCACTGGTTCTGATGTCTCTATTAGAGAATTGACAGAAGTGATTGCTGAGGTTGTTGGATTTGCTGGAAATATTAAATGGGATATATCCAAACCAAATGGTACTCCAAGAAAAGTTATGAATGTGGATAAACTTTTGGGTCTTGGATGGAGACCTAAAACAAATCTTATTGATGGATTGCAAAAAACTTACGAATGGTTCAGGGACAATTATGATCGGATTTAATGCATTGGGGAAACTTGGTAGACTGGGCAATCAAATGTTTCAGTATGCATCTCTTCGTGGTATTGCTGCTAAAAATGGACACGTTTGGATGATGCCTCCTCCAGCAGAATCTTACGACAAACTGGATGAATGGAAGGATCATCAACTCTTCTATCCTTTTGGTATGGGCACAGTTCAAAATTTAAATATTCAATATACTGATGGTGAAAGACCAGTTCTAAATGAAAAGACCTTTGGATTTGATGATGATCTCTATAACAACTGCCCTAAGTGGGTAGACGTTAGGGGATACTTGCAATCTGAAAAGTACTTTAGAGAGATTGAAGATACTATTCGTGAAGATTTTACCTTCAAACCTCAGTTCCTTAGACCTAGTAGGTCTATGATTAATTCTTTTGAGAATCCAGTTTCTTTGCACATTAGAAGAACAGATTATTTAACATTGTCACACAATCATAATAATCTTGGTCTTGATTATTATGAGGAAGCATTGACTCATTTTGATGGGGATAGAAATGTTGTTGTCTTTAGTGATGATCCAGACTGGTGTAAAGAGCAGAGTTTGTTTGACGACGATCGATTCTTGGTTGCTGAAGGTAATATAAATTATGTTGATATGTGTTTAATGAGTCTTTGTAAAGCACATATTATTGCAAACTCATCATTCTCTTGGTGGGGTGCATGGTTAGCAAAGAGCGAAAAGGTTATCGCTCCTAGCAAATGGTTTGGTCCAGATAATAAACATCTGGATACAACTGATCTTTATTGTGAAGGATGGATTATTATCTGATGAAAGTTGCTGTAATTTTTATTGGCACTGAGAAGTATCTAAACTTCCTGCCAACTTGGTATGAGAGTTGTGAGAAGTTCCTTCTTCCTGGAGTTGAGAAGAAGTATGCCATCTTTACGGATGGTGAAATTCCCGAAGCACCTGATAACGCTGTTATCTACAAGCAAGAACACTTGGAATGGCCATACATTACTTTGTATCGCTTCAAGATGATTCGTAGATGTTTTGATGACATCAAAGATTGTGTGATTGGTTACTTTTCCTTGACGCTGATATGCGTGTGGTTGATACCGTAAATCCAGAAGATCTGTTTGATGATACTAAGAAGTATATTGGTGTTCATCATCCATGTGATTACTTAAACTTCCCTCCACACGATAATATTCCTGGAGCATTTGATGTTACTCCGCTCTCTAGAGCATGTGTAGCAGAAGATGATGACCTGTCTATTTACGTGCAGGGTTGTCTGTGGGGAGGTAAAATGCCATATGTCATGGAGATGATTGAAGAACTTGATAGTAGAACTGATGAAGATGAGTCAAACAACATCATTGCAACCTGGCATGATGAGAGTCATTTGAATAAGTTTTATGTTGAACATCGAGATGAAGTATTTGTTGCTTCTCCCTCTCTTGCCTTCCCAGAATTGTTTGAGCAGGCATGTACATTCGATGCAAAAATTGTCCATCTAGCAAAAGATAATAGTAAGTATCATGTCTAAGGTAGCTTTGATCTATTCAGGTCAACCAAGACACCTGAAAGAATGTTTTGAGAATCATCAGTCTATGATTTGGGATGCAAATCCTGACGCAGAGATCGATGTATTTGCACATATATGGTATGATGAAGAATGGGTAGGATCATACTTTTGGGATCAATATAAAGATCGTGGACGTTGGGAAGCAGATCTTAAAGACTTTATGGTCGATAAGTGGCAACCTAAGGGTCTAGTCTTTGAAGAACCCAAACAGTTTGATGCTGAAGATATTCATCCTGATCCTAGATTCCCTCATCCTGTGAATAACATTATTTCTATGTTTTATAGTTTGAGTGAAGCAAATAACCTCAAGAAAAAATACGAGGAAGAAAATGATTTTAAGTATGATTGCGTTGTTCGATTACGAACTGATGAATACTTTAATACACCAATTGGGTCACTTGACAATTACGATTTAAATACAGTAAATGTCCTTAATGAATGGGCACATGTAGAGCATGGTATTAATGACCACTTTGCATTTGGGTCCTCTGAACTAATGGATAAATATCTCGACGTATTTGAAAACTTCGTTGAAATTTGTGAGATGGGTGCAGAGATTAACCCCTGAGTGTCTTATTGGATTCAATGCTCAAAAGAGACACAAACTTCCCATCACTAAGAATCCCTGGCACTATGTTCTTTGGAGAGACAAAAAATAATGACAACTAAACTTGTTATATTTGATTTGGATGGAGTCCTTATCGACAGTAAGGATTATCATTACGATGCTTTGAATCAAGCACTTGGTTCAGAATATGCAATCAGTAGGGGAGATCATGTTAGTATCTACGATGGTCTTCCTACTAAAGCAAAACTGGAACTTCTTACGAAGAATAGAGGTCTTCCTGTAGATCAATATGATACTATCTGGAAAGACAAGCAGGAAGCAACTCTTAAGATCTTTAATGAGTGTGTTGCTAAAAGACTATGAATTGATGGGTTACTTCCAACAGTTGGTAGATTCTGGTTATAAGATTGCAGTTGCCTCTAATAGCATTCGCAATACTGTGAAGATTATTCTCTTGCGTTTGGGATTGCTTGAGTTTGTAGATATGTACGTGTCTAATGAAGACGTTGTACGTAATAAACCATTTCCAGCAATGTATTGGAAGTGTATGACCGCACTTGGTGCTATTCCAAACAATACTGTTATTATTGAGGATAGTCATATTGGTCGTCAAGGTGCATTAGATAGTAAGTGTCACCTTGTTCCCGTAGAAGATCGCAAAGATCTCAATCAAAGTAAGATTGACCGAATTAAAAAGATTTTAAATGGCACTAAGAAAAAAGTTGCATGGGAGAGTAAGACGATGAATGTATTAATTCCTATGGCAGGTGCTGGTAGTAGATTTGCTAGTCAAGGATATACCTTCCCTAAACCTCTTATTGAAGTTAAAGGAAAACCAATGATCCAAGTGGTCACTGAGAATCTCAATATTAAAGCAAACTATACATTCATTGTACAAAAGGAACACTATGATAAGTATAATCTCAATTACCTGCTTCCTCTTATTGCTCCTGGGTGCAATATTGTACAGGTCGAAGGCATCACAGAAGGTGCAGCTTGTACCACTTTACTTGCGAAACAATTCATCAACAACGACGAACCGTTAGTAATGGCAAACTCTGACCAGTTTGTTGAGTGGGATTCTAATGAGACTCTTTATGCCTTCCAGAATGGTGAGGTAGATGGTGGTATTGTTACCTTCCCAGCAACTCATCCTAAGTGGTCTTATGCCAAGTTGGGAGATGACGGATACGTTGCTGAGGTTGCTGAGAAGAAACCAATCTCAGAACATGCCACTGTTGGTATCTACTACTGGAAGAGGGGATCTGATTATGTTAAGTATGCTGAGCAGATGATCGAGAAAGATGTTCGGGTCAATAATGAATACTATGTTTGCCCAGTCTTCAATGAAGCAATTGGTGATGGTAAAAAAATTAGGATTAAAGAGATCGATAAGTCTGGTATGTGGGGTATTGGAACTCCCGAAGATCTGAATTATTTCTTGGAGCATTACGAGGGTGAAGTCTGATGAAAGTAGCATTAGCGTTTTTTGGTCAACCTAGATTTGTTGATAACCAGCAAATTATTGATACCTACAAGCAAGTAATTCTTGATAGGTATGACACCGATGTCTTTGGGCATATGTGGTGGCAAGAGGAGACAGAAGGAGAGTATGATTACTCTTCCTGGTCAAAGATTGCAAAGTGTCCTATTCCAAAGGATGCTCCTAAAATTATTGCTGACAACTATTCCCCAATCATTATGGGTATAGAAGATCCAAGAACTTTTGAATTACCTCCTAACGCACTTAAGTATGTTGATGAGAGATTCACTGGTAAGCATCCCGATGGTCCACACTGGAATCACAAGAACTATAGTAATGTGATGTCCCAGTTGTTTTCTATTAAGTCCGTTGCTAATATTGTAAAGTCTTACGCTGAAGAGACTAATACCAGTTACGACTTTATTGTCCTTGCTAGGTATGATACTGTCCTGATGAGGTTTCCTGATCTCAATACTTGTGACAAGTATAAGTTCTATCTTCCTGGACACCACCCCAGATTTCCTGATACTATTCAGTTCTTTGGACCAAAGTATCTCACATGGGCACTAAATGCCTTTGATGATGTTGATGATGTCTGTGAGGGAATTTGGGAACCTTCTCCAGAAGCATTTAAAATGGGTGCATTCTTGCGTAGGTTTAGTCAGTCGGATCTTGCTCCTTGTCCTATGGATGCTGCTTGTATTAGAGGTTAAAATGAAATTAATTGCACATCGTGCCAATATCAATGGTCCAGATTCTTCTACTGAGAATAGTCCAGATCAAATTGACAAATGCATTGAACGGGGATATGATGTTGAGATCGATGTTAGGTATGATCCTAAAACAGAACGTCTGTGGTTGGGACATGATGATCCTCAACATGCGGTAACTTGGTGGTGGTTAGCAGCAAGAGCGCAACATCTTTGGATTCATTGTAAAGATATTACTACTATGTTTGCTTTTTCTGATGGCACTAGTGGATATAATTACTTTTGGCATCAAGAAGATGACTTTACTCTAACCAGTAAACAAGTTATCTGGAGTTATCCAGGTAAACCATATACAAGTAGAAGTGTTATTGTAATGCCAGAGTGGAATAACCCCAAATGGGATTCTCTCAAGGTTACTAACTGTTATGGTGTTTGTACAGATTATCCAGAAAAGTTAAAATGAAAATTGTATTAGTTGGTCCTGGTATTATGCCTATCCCCCCAACAGGTTGGGGTGCAGTAGAGATTCTTGTTTGGGACACAAAGAATGCCCTTGAGGAACTTGGGCATGAAGTTTATATTATTAATACCAAAGATTATAGGCAAATTATTAATGGTATTAATGCCTTTGTCCCTGACTTTGTGCATGTGCATTATGATGAGTTTATCCCGATAATGCCTTATATTCAGTACCCTAGTGCTATCACAAGTCACTTTGGATATCTAGAGCGTAAGGAAATGTTTGGTGGATATGCCAGTGTTGCTGGTGAATTTCAAAAGATTAAACCTAACGTCTTCTGTTTATCTGAAGGAATTGAAAAGGTTTATAATATCATGTTTGATATTCCTAAGGAAAATACTTTTGTAACACCTAACGGTGTAAACGTTGATCGATTCAGAGTTTCAGAAGATCCTCTACATTCGGATCGTAGTATCTACCTTGCAAGATTGACTATCGTAAACGTCAACATCTATTCCAAGGAATTGATAGTCTTTGGTTTGCTGGTAATCTTGCAGATAATAGGTTTGATACTGATAAAAATTATCTCGGGGAGTGGGATAAGGAGACTCTATATAATGAGTTAACTGACTACGGTAACCTTGTTCTTCTGTCTGATGGTGAAGCACACCCACTTGTTTGTATGGAAGCACTTGCTGCTGGATTGGGTGTTGTTGTATGTGAATGGGGCAAAGCAAATTTGGATCTTGATAGGGAATTTATTACAGTAATACCTGAAAATAAAATCAACGATCTTGAATTTGTGGAAGATGCAATAATTAAGAACCGAGAATATTCTATTAATAATAGAGATGAAATTATTGAATACGCTAGGAAGTTTGAGTGGAAAGAAGTTTTGCGTAATAACTATATCCCTAGTGTAGAGAAGGTAATTGAACGCCATGGATAGTGCTGTTGTAGATAAAAACAAGTCCGCATATAAACTGAAAAAACTTTGGCCCAGTTTATTATTTGAATATGGATGCCGATGAAAATCGTAAAGGTTATATGGAAGAGCAGTTTGCTCATTGGAATGTAACCGACTATCATCGCATCTCTGCATATGATGGACGTGAAGATGATTTGAGTGGCATTCTTAAAGGTCGCTATCCAGATATGATGTCTTCTGGTGAAGTTGGATGTATCACTTCACATTTGAAGGCGATTAAACATTGGTATGACACTTCCGATAGTCCTTATGCTATAATTATGGAAGATGATTGTAACTTAGATACTGTTCACTTTTGGAACTTCTCTTGGAGTGATTTTGTCGCAAACCTCCCATATGATTGGGATGTTGTACAAGTTGCAATTATTCAAACAGGTGATGTGCATGTTAAATTGCATCGCAGGTTTGTAAATGACTTCTCTACTGCTTGTTATATGATTACCAGGCATCATGCCGAGAAGTTAATCAAGCACCATGTCAAAGGTCCAGATAAGTATCGTTTAGATAATGGTGTCAAACCCCGTCCAGTTGCAGATGATCTCATTTACAATTCTGGGAATACTTACTCCATCCCATTACTGTTGTATCGACTTCAGTTGGGATCATCCATTCATCCAGAACATGTCGATGTCTTCCATAAACAGAACTTTGATGGTATAATGAATTGGTGGACACAGATGGGGGCAACAATGGAAGTTAAGACTATTACTGACTTCGATCCTTATCTGGGTAAAGTAAGTGATCCTTCTCAACATCGGTAGGGTTATCCACACTACTTGACAAACATTTAAAATTCAGGTAGTATAAATACTTAACCTTTTGTCATAATATAACAAAAGGTATACTTAACAACGGGGCAGTCGAGTCCCTATTCATCTGCGGGTATTCATTCCGCAAGTAACTAAAGGTAATTCAAATGTTTAAATCTGTATTCGCAGCAACTGCTGCTCTGTTCGCATCCGCTGGCGCTGCCCTTGCAGGTCCCTACGTCAACGTGGAAACCAATGCTGGTTGGACTGGATCGGAGTACAATGGTGCTGGAACGGACGTTCACGTAGGGTATGAAGGTGCTCTTGGCGAAGCTGGTTCTTACTACGTTCAGGGCGGCGCTACCGTGCTGACTCCTGACGGTGGTGATGCTGACACCGTTCCTTCTGGTAAGGCAGGTCTGGGTCTTGGTTTGACCGACAACCTCGGTGCATATGGTGAAGTATCCTTCGTAGGTTCAGGCGACGAAGATCTTGACCGTGGTTATGGAGCTAAGTTGGGCGTCAAGTACAACTTCTGATATACAATATAGGCACATAAACATCTAGATGTTATACTGGGGGTGCGACGGCATCCCCTTTTTTTATGAAAAAATATTTTATAACTTTCATAACGAATCCAGGAACGCTGACCTCCCTCCTGTTGCTGGGAATGATAGCACTGATAGGGACACTGCATAACCATGCTCACTATGCAATGACTATGGATGCAGATTCTTACGTTAGACAATGGTGTAGAGCATCAGCAGAAAACAAAAAGACCTGCATTCGTTATGGTGGAGACATGGACTATTGACAAAACTTTACGTTACCTATATAATATGTAAAGATTTATAACGGAGTGTAACATGACTGTAACAACTGAAGACGGTGGACGCACAAACATGTATGCCACTGAACCACAAATGTATATTTCTAAGACCGACGCAGAACGTTATGGTTATGAGTCATATGCCGAAAAAGCAGAGAAATTAAATGGACGCACTGCTATGGTTGGATTTGTTGCTGCTGTTGTCTCTTATGCTTTCAGTGGTAGCGTATTTTTCTTTGGTGTCTTCGGATTCTGACAAATAACATCTATCTGCTATAATTGCCAATAGATAGTAAAGATGTTTTAGTAAAATGCCAGATCACAACGCTCTATACAAAGACATGCAAAAACTTGATGATATGTATGAAGAGTTGCTTTGGCATCCTGATGACGAGTTACAGTTCTCTCATGATGGAGAGAAAATTATTATCACTAACAAAACTTTGGAGAACAAACAATGAATCAAAACGCAGAACGCATCAACGGTTGGGCAGCAATGCTCGGTGTTATTGCAGCAATGGGTGCCTATGCATCTACAGGACAGATCATCCCAGGAGTATGGTAAATGTTAATTCTAGGGTCTATTTTACTTGGATCCTTTTGTCTTTTATTCATTACTCTCTGAGGATGAAGATGATGACAATGGTCCAGATAGTGGTATAATGACACCAGTATTTAATAATTAACTATATGCAAATGGAAACACATGTACCTCAAGTAAAATTTGTTCTTCGTAAAGAAGGTCCATGTCTTACTTGTGGTGAATTTGAAACTGTTAATTCTATTGACTTGTTCCAGGGAAAAAGAGTTCTTGTATTCTCTCTCCCTGGTGCATTTACACCAACTTGTACTACTCAACAACTTCCTGGATACGAGTCTTTTTATGATGAGTTTTTGCAACTTGGAGTTGATGAAGTATATTGTATCTCGGTAAATGATGCGTTTGTTATGAACGCATGGGCAAATGAGTTGGGAATCAAAAAAGTTAAGATGCTTCCTGATGGCAATGCAGACTTTACCCGTAATATGGGTATGCTTGTTTCTAAAGATAATCTTGGTTTTGGTAATCGCTCTTGGCGTTATGCAATGGTTGTTGATGATGGTATGGTTCAATTCATGACTACTGAACCTGGACAAAAATCTAATGCAACAGAAGATCCATATGGTATGACTGCACCAGAAGAACTTCTAAAGTACCTTGAAAGATACGCAAAAAAACGTACAGTTAATTTCTAAAAATACTAAATAAATATACTAGTAAAGATATTTGGACAAATCAAATGGCTCTTAACGAACCCACCTTAAATAGACTGAGATCAATTACTGCCTCTGTAAAGGCAGGCGACTCAGTGTCCTCCATGAATCTGGTCTGGGCACAAAAGAATGCAATCTACGATGAGACTGCAACAGCAGATCTCAAGTCAGCAGGTAAGTATATTGAAGCTGCAGATCAGGAAGACACAACAGAAGTCTGATTTTCTAACTTAAGTTGTATACATATAATAACTGTTAGTCCCTCTAGTAGGGACTTTTTTTATGAACTTAATTTTGCGCCCATTAGATAATCCATCTGATCCTGTATGGTCAGTAATTATTTTGACATTCCTTTCCGCAGCATTAGCATTAGCATATATTGTATACATATTAAGAATGTCATTTGATGAATTGAAAGATGAGTGACCTCACAAATAAAGATGCAGAGCAGGATACAAAGATTGCTGTAATAGATAGCACTTTGGATAATTCTATTCGTCGCATCGAAATGGTTCATAAGCGTGTCGATGATACAAACGAAGAGATGGAAAAACTTCGTGATCGTATTCGCGTATTGGAGCGTTGGGTTGCTGGTGCTGGTGCAGTAATTGCTGCAGCAACATTCATCATTGGCATAGTAGCATCTGCAGATTCAAAGGAGATCAATTATGGGAGCACTGACACCACCAAGCAGGAAGTCCTGCTACAATTTTAGAGTAACGGAGATCAATCGTGTTCTTGACGGTGATACTATCGATGTCACTATTGACCTCGGGTTTGATCTATACAAGAAAGAAAGAGTTAGAGTTGCAGGAGTTGATACGCCAGAAAAAAGGACGAGAAACCTAGAGGAGAAGGCACTTGGAATCGAAGCAACTAACTGGCTCAAAGAAAAACTGGAAGGTACGTTGGCTGGTGATGATGAGTTGTCTGTTAGGACTGAACTTGTTGGTGGCACTGGCAAATACGGGCGTCTTCTGGGTTGGCTTTACATTGGGGACGACAGTGTGTCCCTTAACGAGCAATTACTGAAGGTTATGCTCACGCATATGATGGTGGCACCAAGGATATGAATCTTGAAGCACTTAGAGAGATTCGTAGGGCACATGGAACATTAGTAGAATGATTGTTTAGTGTGATACAGTTTTGCATTTTCAAAAACCTTATACTAAATAAGTATACATACCTCTTTGGTAAATCATATGAAAAGGTTCTTACCCTTCATAATGTTATTGATGACCGCACCAGCAGCAAATGCAGGTGCTCTTACGCATAAAATATCTTCTAGTGTTCAGTTAACCGTTGATGCTGCTGCTACTAACGTCACAAGGTTAGGAAATTCCTACTCTATTAGTGGTACAAATGTCGGCACCTCTGATGGAACAACTGCTGGTATGCTTTCAACAGGCACAATCAGCAGTGGAATCTATTCACCTGGTGCGATTTCAGCAAATCAACTTTCAGCAACTAACGGACAAGCATTCTCTTTTTAGCACTGCTTTCACACAGGGTGATGTAATCCCAACTTCCGCACCTACTGTTGGTGCTGCAGCTGCATTCGGTAATATTACATCGACTGCTGCTGGTGCTGCTGGTGATCTAGCAGGTACTATTGCTACTTCTGGTGCTCTTACAATCACGGCTGGTGGTGCTGGTACAAATGCTACTGGTCAATTCGTCAGTGAGCTCTCAATCCTACACTAAATAATGGAGGTCAAAAAACATGACTTCTGGAAAGACAATCATATATATTGTGATGTCTGCGGTGGGAGTAAGTCTTATTCCTGCCGCTGCCCTGGCGGTCCCCGTGGTTCCAAACTTCACACAGGGAAGCATGACCAGTCACACAGAGACAACATCGAAGGTGACTGAAACTATTAACTCTATAGATTATGCAACAGGATGGCAATATTCAGTATCGGGAACAAATGTAACGAACGGGGGACAATCCCTCAGTCCGAACCCAACGACAAACTCAGTGATAGTGAATCCATTAGGAGGAACAGAGGGGGCAAGTAACAAGCGCCAACTCTGGTCTAGATTTAAATGGACAGAGTTTCACAATCGCAGAACCAGGAGCAGCATTTCAGTTCACTCAGACCTACATGGGTCCAGGTGTAACGAATCAAACTGTAATACAAAGAACAACAGAGGTTACAAGCGTAACCGATACTACAAGTATCTTTACCCAGTAATATGATTCTTATCGCCTCTCCCTGTCAGTGCTGCTGATGTGGGAGGTGTTTCTGCGACTGCAAATCCAATCGCGAATAGATCAGGCTCAGTTACCAACCAAGCTATTCAGGTTTTACAAGGTCCATACATCACTAATCAGTATGGTGGAGGGATTGCTTGTCAAGGACCGACTGCTAATATCACACCATTCATTACTCATGCTCGTAATGAGAAGGATCCATTTGAGACACATTACATGGAACCTCAGTATGACAACAGAGATTTTGAAGGTCAGATGGTAGAAGTTCAAAAGAATGTGAAGAACTGGCCATGGGAATCTTGGTATGATGATAGAACATATACCAACTCAGATGGTGATACTGTTCGTGCATTTGAAGATGGTGCAGACATGACTATCACCACCATGGAAATGATGGGTGATGGTGTGCCTGATAATCCTGGAGCAGAACTCTGGAGGAAACCAGTAAGAACTGGTGACACTAGAAACTATAGCACAAGCGTTGGATTATCAGCAACGATTTCTTTCCCACTTGATGGTGGAATGCAAGAGCGTTGTAAGCAAGCAGCAGATACTCAGATCCAAATGCAGCAACAGATGATTGC
>UEXL01000967.1_pt1 | contig 12575 bp, 31 predicted proteins | sample 1796671 | NCBI WGS metagenome assembly UEXL01 (sample SAMEA4772471, study PRJEB27181) | metagenome
GCACGTGAGAATGTTGATTACGTAGCCGTTGCCCCGTTTGACAAAGTAAGTTTCAGACAAGGGTACAAAGCGGGTAACGAAAGATTTTACGGTTATGCTAATGGTAAAGGTATAGGTAAAAAAGGTAAAGCAGTTATTCCAGATGTAATGTCTAAGAATGCTAGATTCTATGGATCAAAAGCAGGGCCAACAAAGATATCTTTATCAGATCCAACTAAACCATATAAGTCTGTTAGTAGATACCTTTAAATATCCAAAGATCATCCACTTAAAAGGTAAAGAAATTAAAAGCACTTACCACAGTAGTTCTGGTATGAATCCTGAAAAGGAACTAAGAATATTCCAGAAGGAGATCCACGCTTGTATTTTGATGCATATGCGATTAAAGTGGTTCCACTAATGAGAAATACACAAAAAACTTACAAGTCCAAAGGTGGACTTGTAGTGGATATGTTTAAACCAATAAGGTACAATTAATCATGGCAGTAGAAAAAGTAACAGAGGAATTAGCAGAAGAAGTAGTTGAACAACCTGAGGGTCTTCCAATTGACGTAGAAGTTGAGGGAGAAGAAGAGGTTGTAGAGGAAAGACCTCAAGACGATTTTAATGCAAACTTAGCAGAAGGCATGGACGAGCGAGAGCTTAAGGACATGGCCATGGAACTTATTGAAGAATACAAAAAAGATAAGACATCTAGAAAAGAATGGGAAGATGCTTATATTAAAGGTTTAGATTTATTAGGAACTAAGTACCAGGAAGTAACAAAACCATTTAAAGGAGCTTCCGGTGTCACGCATCCATTGTTAGCTGAATCAGTTACACAATTCCAAGCACAAGCATACAAAGAACTCGTACCATCTGATGGGCCAGTTAGAACACAAGTTGTAGGTTTACAAACACCGGCTACCGAACAACAAGCAGATAGAGTTAAAGATTATATGAATTACCTGCTGATGGAGGAGATGGAAGATTACACAACTGACATGGATCAGATGTTATTTTACCTACCACTATCAGGATCTACATTTAAAAATTTACTATGATGCAATGTTAGATAGACCTGTATCTAAATTTATACCAGCAGAAGATTTAGTAGTTCCATACTACGCATCTGATTTAAAAGATTGTGAGAGAATAACTCATGTAATTAAGATGACACAAAATGATGTCACAAAGAAAATGGCTGCAGGTTTTTTATAGAGACATAGAATTAATTGACAGCAGTTCAGAACCAGATTCAGTACAGAAAAAATTAAATGAACTAGAAGGTGTTAAAGGTAATGGTTCAGATTACTTAAATACAATTCTTGAAATGCACGTAGATTTAAATTTAGATGACTACGAAGATTTTGATGACAAAGCTAAGAAAATTAAAATTCCATACATTGTAACTATTGATGAAGGTAGTGGAGAAATATTATCTATCTATAGAAACTACAAACCAGGAGATATGGGTTATGCAAGAGTAGAATATTTTGTACATTACAAATTTTTACCAGGTCTAGGTTTCTATGGTTTTGGTTTAACACATATGATCGGTGGTTTATCACAAGCTGCAACACAATCACTAAGACAATTAATTGATGCAGGTACATTAAAAAATTTACCAGCAGGATTTAAATCACGTGGTATTAGAGTTAGAGATGATGACCAACCAATTCAACCAGGAGAGTTCAGAGATGTTGATGCGCCTGGCGGAAATATAAGAGATCAGTTTTTTAATTTACCATTTACAGAGCCATCACCAACTTTATACAACTTGATGGGCTTTGTAGTACAAGCAGGACAAAAGTTTGCAGCGATTACTGATTCAAATATTGGTAACGATGCTCAAAATAGAGCTGTTGGAACTACAATGGCGCTGATGGAAAGAGGATCACGTGTGATGAGTGGTGTTCACAAAAGATGTTACTACGCAATGAGACTAGAATTTAAAATTTTAGCTAGAATTTGTGGAGAATATTTACCACCAGAATATCCTTATGACGTTTACGGTGGCCCAAGAGAAATTAAACAAGCAGATTTTGATAACAGAGTAGATATTTTACCTGTTGCAGACCCAAATATTATGTCTATGTCACAAAGAGTGACACTTGCACAGGCACAATTACAAATTGCACAGTCAAATCCACAGATGCACAACTTACATGAAGCATATAGACGTGTTTACGAAGCACTTGGAACAAAAACTATAGATCAAATTCTAAAACCACCACCAAAACAACCAGAACCTTTAGATCCTGCAAAAGAAAATGCACGTGCACTTCAAATGAAGTTGCTTACAGCGTTTGAATTCAAGATCACGATGCTCACATCTGCTCACATGGCATTTATGGCATCAAGAATGGTACAAATTAATCCTCAGGTGTATGCATTACTACAATCACACATATCTGATCACATTTCATTCAAAGCTAAGGCACAAGTAAAAGAAATGATGATGAAAATCCTGAAATGGCACAAATGGCTCAACAGGATCCACAACAATTTGAAATTATGTTTGAAGCTGAGGTTGCAAAGGTTGCAGCACAGATAACTCAGAGTTAGTACAGACTGAAAATGCAAATCAGAACAAAGAAGACCCATTAATTAAAATTAAACAACAAGAAATTGATTTAAGAGCTATGGATCTTCAAAGAAAAGCTGAAGAAACTAAATTTAGAGCTGATCAAGAGAATCAAAGAGCAGCACAAAGACTTGAATTTGATTATGATAGACTTGCAACACAAGATCAGCAATCAGATGAACGTCTAGAAGTAGCGAGAGAAAAAATTGACTCAAAGAAGAAATAATTCATTGAGTGGAGGTGTTATCTTCGGGTCCACCACCTAAGAGAGGGCCAAACCCACAAGGACTAACGCGAAAGAAGTTTAAAAGTGTCAAACAATACACCAAAAAACTCATACGAAAGTCTTCCAGTAGCATCTAAATTAATTTTTCTAGCTGGGATATTTGATGGAGAAGGAAGCTTTGGCATTTGGTCAAAAGGTATAGGAAGAAAAAAAGAATTTGCTTGTACCATAGAGATGTCAGACCAAGATACACTACAAAGATTTACTGATATGTTTGGTGGTCAGTTATTTCCTTGTAAAACGTAAAGATTATCATAGACAAACCTGGAGATGGAGACAGAACGGCTACAGGGCTTTCCAAATAATAGATAAAATGATAGAATTCATGAGTATAAGAAGACAGGAGAAATACAATGTGGTTAAGCGCGATAAAATTAGCGGCACAAGCAGGTACGCACATCTTCAAGAAGCGTCAAGAGACAAAGATGCTGATGGCGGACGCACAAATGATGCACGCAAGAAAGATGGCTCAAGGTGAGGAAGCTTACCAGGAAAACTTTTAGAGGCAAGACAATCGGACTGGAAGGACGAGGCGGTTTGATAAAGTTTGCCCAATTTTGATTTGCCTGGGCAGTCGTATCGGACGATCCAACAGCGATGGACAAGGTAAAATTGTTCTTTGATATGTTCTCACAGCTCCCTTCATGGTTCACAAATTTTGGATCCTTGTCGTGGCATCGATATATGGAATTAAGGGAACACAAATCTTTAGAGGCGGAATGAATAAGGATAAAAAATGAAATATTTAACATTAGTATATCACTGGTCAACTAAACTAACTTCATGGTCTTGGAATAAATTATATGGAAATAGAACAACAGGATTAGGTTATAAAAATGAATTTAGAAAGAGATTTACAAAACAAAAAGAAGAGCATTAAAAGAATCTGCTATTGCTCAACTACGTAAAAGAAGTAAAGATTCAGTAGCTAGACCTAAAGCAGAAAAAAATATATTATCAACAGACCCAAGGATGCAACAGATATGACAAAACTATGTGCTAGAGGCAAATCAGCTGCAAAAGAAAATTTAAAGTTTATCCATCAGCTTATGCAAACGCATATGCATCAAAATGTGCAGGTAAAATAAAAGACCCATCAGGAAAAAAGAAAAAAGATTGGGGACCTAAGGTGCTAAAGAAGGTCTATCAGTTAGACCTTATAACCCAAAAGATAAAAAACAAAAAAAAATAACTGATAAACAAAACCCTATTTCTGAATACGATCCTAAAACTAAAAAATTAAAATATACTGCTGCGCGTGGTGGTGGTATGGCGGTACAAGGTTTAAATTTTAAAGGCGTATTCTAATGAACAAAAAGGTTCATGCTGGGAAGGCTATATGCAAAAAGGCATGAAGAAAAAAGGGAATCGTATGGTTCCAAACTGTGTGCCTGCTATGAGTTCAGGTGGACTAACAAAATGGTTTAATGAAAAATGGGTAGATATTGGAGCAAAGAAAAAAGGTGGCAAGTATCAAGAGTGTGGAAGAAAATCTGCCAGTGGTTCAAAGCGGAAGTATCCGAAGTGCGTACCACTTGCAAAAGCCACAGCGATGTCAAAGTCGCAAAAGGCCTCTGCTGTTGCCAGAAAGAGATCAGTAAGTAATGCAGGGCCAAAACCAACTAACGTAAGGACATAAAATGTGGAAATGGATAAAAAAACTTATTTAAACCTTGAAAATTAAATAAGGTATCTCCAGATATTACATCGGTAAAACCTAAGGTGGACTTAACAGGTCTTACAAAAGGTGATATAAAGAAATTAAAGAAACAAGGAAAAATATAATGCCATTAAGAAAACAAATGAAAAATTGACCAAAGGTATGAAAATAAAAGAAGCGATAAAGAAAAATAAAAACCTAGGAAACTTGGATGTTGAAAAATGAAAATGGGTAACCTGCAGTTGTAGAAACTACAAGATGCAGAGAGAAGGCAATAATTGAAATGTTCCTACATGAAGAAGGTGGATATTGTAGAGGTGCAGGCGCTGCAATCAAAGGCACTAAATTCGAAGGCGTTTTTTAGTTTACAAATATTCTAAATAATATATAGATTCGTTATGAGTCTAAGAGCAACATTGCTACAAGCACTAGAAGATAGATATAATGCTCAAATATCTGAAGCTGATGCAACCATTCAAATATATCTAGAAAAACCTGTAGCGATTGGTGAGCACCCACAACACCTTGATGAACTAGATAAGTTAATTACAAAAATAGCAGAAGCAGAAGAAAAAATTTCGGTGCTTCAACAATTTAAATTATGATAGGTGGCGATAGTAAAGAATACGAAATACTAATAGAAGCCTGTGAATCTGTGAATCTCTAACATCAGATAATTTATTTACAGTAGAGATAGGTGTAAGGCAGGGACTAGGTTCTAAATTAATATTAGAAAACTTAAAACATAAAAAACATTGGCACATTGGTATAGATCCTTACGGTAATATATCCTACCCACATTTTGATAACAAACCGTCAATTGTTTGTAATTACACAAATAGTATGAAAGTTGATTTATTAAGAGACTTAAACTTTGAAAACTTTACATTGTATCAATTAGGTGATGATGAATTTATGAAAAGTTTTAATGATGGTGTGCCTATTTACAGAGAAAAAAAAGAAATTATAAATACATATGATTTAGTTCATTTTGATGGTCCACATAAAACAGTAGATGTCATTAAAGAAGCAATATTTTTTGGAGAGAGATCAAAACCAGGTTCGGTGTTTATTTTTGATGATTATCCTTATTACGACATGGATGCAGTATTAAAAATAATAGTAAATGAATATGGTTTTCAATTATTAAAACAAGGTAAAAGTAAAATTTCATTAAAAAGAAAATAATGGATATAGATACAATATCACTCGTACAACATAAAGTTAAGAAAGCTTTAGCTAGACTCAAGTCACACGCTATATATGGTGTTGACACCATGGAGAAACTACAATATGTTAGGGGTCAAATCAGATCTCTTGAGGATCTGCAACAGGATCTTAAAGACCTGCTGACAACAACGGAGTATGAAGATGATAGAGTCCACGGAGACACCGAAACGGACTGAAGCGCTTCTAGATGCCTATAAGGCAAAAGATGAAGTCGAAACAGTCCTTGATCCAAAAGCGATCGACAAATCAACATTAGATAAATTACCAACACCAACTGGATATAGAATTTTAGTTCTGCCTTTTGCAGGGCCTAAAAAAACTAAAGGTGGTTTTGGTTATCTGATGCTACACAAGAAACAATACAAATGACTACAGTGTGTGGTCTAGTATTAAAAATGGGAGATCTTTGTTATCACGATAAAGAGAAATTTCCTAAAGGGCCTTGGTGCAAACTAAATGAATGGATAATTTTTTAGTAGGTATGCAGGTTCAAGATTCAAAATAGACGGAGGAGAAGTAAGAGTTTTAAATGATGATGAAGTCATTTCAACTATAAGCGACCCCAACGATATTTTGCACCATTACTAGGAGGACTAAATGGCAGACATACAAGAAAAAAATCCATCAGTTGAATTAGATACAGATGGTGTTAATGACCAAACAATAGAAGTAGAAACTCCAAAAGAATCAGGTTCTGAATTTGAAAAAAAAGAAGAAGTTGATTTAGGATACACGGATGTTTCTGGCGGTAAAACTGCAAAAGAACTTTTACAAGAAACAAAAGAAACAGAAGTAGAAGAACCAAAAGCAGAACCTAAATTTGAACAAGCAGAAGAAAAAGAAGAAGAATCGGGTCTTCAAGATTATTCTGACAAGGTTCAAAAACGAATAAAAAAAAATTAACCTTTCAAGCTAAAGAAGCTGAACGTAGAGAAAGAGCGGCAGTTGAATATGCAAAAGGTTTAAAAAGTAAGTATGAAAGTGCTGAGAAGAAATTCGAAGAAACTGATACTAACTATCTTAAAGAATATAATGCAAGAATTGATTCAGAAAGAGATAAAGCAAAATCTGAATTGAAAGTTGCTTTAGATTCTCAAGATGCAGAATTAATTATGGAAGCTCAAGATAAGCTTACAAAATTAGCTGTAGAAAAAGAAAAAGTTTCGATAACTCTTAATGAAAAAGAGTCTAGAAAAAAAGAAGTAGAATCACAACCTGTTGAAGAACAAAATCAGGCTCCACAACCACAAATTAGTACCAGAGCTCAAGAATGGGCTACTGATAATGAATGGTTTGGATCTGACAGAGTATTAACTTCTGCTGCTATGGGAATACATGAAGACCTGTTGCAGGAGGGAATTGACGCGGAGAGTGATGCCTATTATAATCAAATCAACAAACGTATGAAGGAGTATTTCCCTCAGAAATTTGCCGAATCTTCTACTGAAGAAACAACAAAAAGCTGCACCCGTCCAAAACGTAGCTTCTGTTAGCAGAAGATCAGGTGGACGCAAGTCTGTGAAACTCACCAAATCACAGGTAGTTATCGCTAAGAAATTAGGGGTGCCACTAGAGGAATACGCAAAATACGTGAAGGAAGGAGCCTAATATGGAAACTATTAAAAAAACTTCACGCGAGTCTGAATCTAGAACTAAACTTTCTAGAAAGAAAGATTGGACTCCACCATCCAGTTTGGATGCGCCAGCTGCACCGCAAGGATATGCACACAGATGGATAAGAACTTCTACTAACGGTTTTGAAGATCCAGGTAATGTATCTAAAAACTAAGAGAAGGTTGGGAATTTGTTAAAGCCGAAACTATTTTAAGTGAAATCGGTGAACATGATTACCCTGTTATTCATGAAGGAAAACATGCTGGTTTAATCGGAATTGGTGGCCTTGTGTTGGCAAGGATACCGGAGGAGATATTGAAAAGTCGTGCTGAGTATTTTAGAAAATTACTCAAGACAGAACAGACGCGATAGATCGAGATCTTATGAAGGAGCAACACCCGGACATGCCTATCAATATTGATAGACAGTCTAGAGTTACCTTTGGTGGTAGTCGTAAAAATAATTTTTTTGCATTACCTACTATAGATAGCTTGGATTAATATAAACTAACTAAGTTAAGGAGAACTGACAATGTCAAATCAACTGGAAAAGTTTGGTCTAAGACCATACAGAAAACTAGATGGTACACCATTAGCAGGAGCCCAAAACAGATACACAATTGCAGCAGGTTATGCGACTGCGATATTCCAAGGTGACTTGGTACAGCCTACTACGGCTGGTAATATCGAAAGACATACTGGCAATACTAGTGATGCTGTTGTGGGTGTTTTTAACGGAGTGTTTACAACGATCCAACTACTCAAAAGCCAACGTACAGAAATTACTACCCTGGTTCAATCACACCAACTCAAGGCGATATTACTGCCTTTGTTGTTGATGATCCAGATGCAGTATTTTTAATGGACGCAGATGAGGCTTTTACTAGAGCGGATTTGTTCAAAAACTACTCTGTTACAACTGCAGGCGGTGTAACACAAACAGGAATATCAAGCGTGCAATTAGATGTAAGTGCCTCAGGTACTGCAGCTACTTTCGCGGTTCAAGCAATTGATATAACACAAGATCCTGAAAATCAGGATACTACTGTATCAAATGCTAACATTCTTGTTAGAATCAACAATCACTTCTATAGAAGTGGCACAGGCATATAGGATAAAGGAGAATAACTATGGCAATATCACGATCACAACTAGTTAAAGAACTAGAGCCAGGTTTGAATGCTTTATTCGGCCTGGAATATAAAGATATGAAAATCAGCATGCTGAAATTTTCCTACTGAAACATCTGACAGAGCTTTTGAAGAAGAAGTAATGTTAAGCGGTTTCGCTTCTGCACCAACTAAACAAGAAGGTGCTGGAGTAGTGTTTGATCAAGCAGGTGAAACTTTCACAGCTAGATACAACCACGAAACAATCGCTTTAGCATTTGCTATCACTGAAGAAGCAATCGAAGACAACCTATATGATAGACTTGCTGCAAGATACACAAGAGCTCTTGCAAGATCTATGGCAAACACGAAGCAAGTTAAAGCTGCAAATGTTTTAAACAATGCGCAAGTAACTACTGCTACTGGTGGTGACGGTGAATCCCTAATCGGAAACGCTCACCCACTTGCAACAGGTGGAACTTTCTCAAACGTTCTAGCAGTTGCTGCAGATCTTAACGAAACTTCACTAGAGCAGTCATTAATTGACATTGCTGGATTTGTCGATGAAAGAGGCTTAAAATTGCTTCTTAAGGTAGAAAAATGATAATTCCAAAAGAATTACAATTTACTGCTGAGAGATTGATGAAGTCTCAATGAGAGTTGGAACTGCTGATAATGACATCAATGCAATTAATAACATGGGAATGGTTCCTGAAGGTTACAGAGTTAATAACTTTTTAACTGACACTGACTCATTCTTCTTGTTAACTGATGTGCCTAATGGATTAAAATGTTCGTTAGATCACCAATCAAAACTGCAATGGAAGGTGACTTCGATACTGGTAATGTGAGATTTAAAGCTAGAGAAAGATACTCTTTGGATTCTCAGACCCAAGATGTATATTTGGTAACGGAAACTTACCGACTAGTTAATAGTCAATATATTAACCCTTAGGGTTACTTAAAAGGGCGGTGTTCACATCGCCCCTTTTTTTATGTATAATAAAAAGACCTAGAAAAATAATTATTTTGTAGACTGGCTAGGCAGACGGTATAGAGACTACAAATTTAACCGCTATACAAAGGAGAAATATTATGGCATCAACTACTTTTTCAGGACCGGTACGTTCTGAAGGTGGCTTTCAAATGGCTACTAAAAATACATCAGGTGCAATCACAACAAGAATGAGTTCAGGCATGCCTGACTTAACAGGTTTGTTTTTAGCTGACACAGCAACAGCAACAAATATAACTATTGCTGATGGAATTATTGCAACTGTAAATACAGGTGCAGCAGCTTGTACTGTAGCATTACCAGCAGCAACTAAAGGTGCAATTGCAGTTTATGTTCAATCTAAAGACACAGCAGGTGGAACAGCAGTGTTAACTTTTGATGCAGCAGGTTCTGACGTTTGGGCTACTAGTTCTTTAATTGAATCAAGAGCGGCAAATGAAGTAACTTTCGATACTTCTACAGTAGGTGAAACTAAATTAACTTTACACCAGCTGACGCAGCAACAAACTGTTTTACAACTGGAAGCAAAATTGCTTTATGTGTTTTGAAGATGGTACATGGCACATTGCAACTGAAATGACTGGAGCAGCAGCAGCTGTTACTGGTGCATTTGCATTTGCAGCTTAATAATTAAATAGTGGCTCCTTCGGGAGCCACAACTAAAGGAGAAAATTATGTCAGGCGGAGGAAGTTTTAGTTCAGACCAACGAGTTCTTAATATGACTACGGTTGGTGCAAATACATTAGCAAAAGCTGGAAGAATGAGAATTACTTCTATTCAAGGTGAAGGTATCGCAAGTTCAACAATTATTTTTTATGATTCAGACGATGCTTCAACACCTGGAACTGCAGTTGCTACATACAATTTCAACACAGAAGGTTTAGAAGTTTATGTACCAGGTTCCGGTATTCTTTTTAAGAATGGACTTGTTTATAATCTTGCAGGTGCTGGTGGAAGTATAACTATTACATACACAGGCTAAAGTGAGTAAATTTAGATTAACATACGCAGGCGGTAAATACGCAGGTAAGAAAATTGTTGATCTTGTCAAAAGCATAAAACGTAATGCAAGAAATAAAAAATCAAAAACTAATGTTGAAAAAGCAGGTCAAGGAACTAAATCTGTAAAAGCTTACAACATTAGAGCAGGAGCTAGAAATGATAAGATGGTTCCTATCAAAAAACAATCACAAAAAGGTAGTGCTTTTCAAACACATAACGTAAAAACACCTGGAGCAAATTCTGCTAGAGGTATGGGTTTATCAAGATACGGAAGTGAAGGTTCTGCAGCATCCTGGAGAGCTGATATGGATAGGTTCCAAGAAATACCAATATCTGCTTTCCTAAAAAAGGAAAAAGCACTTGGTGGTGTTGCTAGTTTAAAAGAGGCGGAGATAATATGCCTGCTAGAAATAAAAACTTTAGATCTACTAAAAGTGGTGCAGGTATGACTGCTGCAGGTGTTGCAGCATACAGAAGAAAAAACCCTGGAAGTAAATTAAGCACTGCTGTTACAGAAGATAATCCAGGAAAGAAAAGATCAGCTAGAAGAAAATCATATTGTGCAAGATCAGCAGGACAAATGAAAAATTTCCTAAAGCTGCAAAAGATCCAAATTCAAGATTAAGACAAGCTAGAAGACGTTGGAAGTGTTAGCTTATGGCATACTTGAATGCTGATATACCACCTATATACTGCAAGATAAGAAAGGAGTATTTATATGATCTTGGAAAAACATCAAGGAGAGTCTGTTGACTGTTGTATCTTTAGTGTGGTCTCTATTACAGATCGCGCTCTCTTATTTAACATTATGTTACCAAATGGTGCGTGCTTTTGGCGTTTGCCTATATCAGCGTTTTTTCAAGAAAAATTTGATAGAGCCGAAGTGCCCGATATGCCAATCGACCATCTTCAATTGTGGAATTGTTTTAGTTATTATCCTAGTGTTCATTGCTTTAGTTTTTAAGAGGTAAACGAGGAAAGTATTATGGAAAAGATAAAAAAAATTATCCATTCGAATATTTATTTACCATTGATTGGGGTCATCCAGAAGGAAACATTTTGGATACGGAACATTCTGAAATACCCGCTGAACATAAGTGTGCGCATATATTGGCTCTTGATGACGGCAATTATGCAGCTCAGCCTAATAACCGCATTTTGTGGGATGCTCCTAACTACACTGTTGGTGACGGTGTTCCAGACTATTCGGTACAAACTACAAAATGGAATGTTGAAAATAAAGATTGGCTTACAGAAGATAGTGACAAAATGTTTTACGAAATAAATAAAAATGATGGATAGTTTCATATATAAATTTTTGGCCTACTAGATAAGTTATTTAATTGGGTCGATATTAGAAAGAAAAGAAAAATAATGAGTATAATAGTATGAATTATTTTACAGGTGCGTTAATAGTTGCTTTTGTATTACTAGCTCTTTTTATACAACCAGGATATATACCTAGATGAGTAACAAACCATTAGATATCGGAGAAGAGGCAAGAGTGCAGATGCCGATGAAGACGGTTGCTAGCCTAATAATGCTAGTAGCAATGGGCGTGTTCGCATATACAGAGCTGACTGCAAGGTTAGTATCGTTAGAGACATCACGTGAATTATTTGAAAATGATTTGTTAAAAATCTGAACAAGTGCCCACGGACCAGGAGCAACATTTTTTATTGGAAGATCTTTATAAGACCGTAGAGAAATTACAATCTACTCAAGAAATGAATATGACAAACAAAGTTAATATAGAATTTTTAAAAACACAATTAGACAAAGCATTGGAAGATGTTGAAGAATTAAAAGATAAGGTAAGAGCAAATGGAAACGGTCATCAGTAGCGTAGTAGCTCTTTGTATGTTTATAGGTGGTGTTCTTACAGAACATAGAATACAACCTGCAATGTCAGATTGTTTAAAAGGAAAAAGAGTTGCAGAACGTACAGCAAATGATAATATTCAATACAAATGCGGAAAAGTAAAAGTTGAACTTGAAGAAAATATAGACGGATCTAAAGCAATTAAAAATTATACAAGAATGAACCTTTCTCAAAATTTTACTCTTCAAGAGTTGATTAAATCAGATACAGC
>UEXL01001250.1_pt1 | contig 12572 bp, 21 predicted proteins | sample 1796671 | NCBI WGS metagenome assembly UEXL01 (sample SAMEA4772471, study PRJEB27181) | metagenome
ATGAAGTCCAAGGGGATGAAGATGGGCGGTGCCGTGAAGTCTAAAGGCATGAAGATGGGCGGTGCCATGAAGTCTAAAGGCATGAAGATGGGCGGTGCCATGAAGTCTAAAGGCATGAAGATGGGCGGCAAAGTGTCCAAAATGAAGTCTAAGGGCTATCGCCAAGGTGGGAAGGTAAGCAAATAGAAAATGGCTTACCTACAGTCCAATATCCCGCACTTTAAGTGTTGGGTAAGAAAAGAGTTTACGCATAACCACGAGGCGTATCATGGTGAGTTTTTGCACGCCATGGCTGTAGCTGTAACTACAATGCCCTGTAGATGTCTGAGCTTTCAGATGATTTTTACAGGTATTGAAGCAGACGGCGAAGAAGAAGATACCGTGCATGGCGGGGCAATGTGGGCAAGAATGCCCATAACCGCCTTGGTTGCCGATGTTCCCTTAGAGGAATGGCCGGAGCCTATGGCGGTACACGACGCACAGCCTTGGGACTGCTCTTCACACCACCACGCTGTTTATGTCTTAGATCGTGCAACGCCATGCCCGTGGATGGCAAAAATTGGTGGAGAAATGTATCCCGCCAAGTATCTTTTCACAGTAGACTACACCGAGAATGAAATTGCGGATGACCCAGCACAGCACAAGCAAAGTCATGTGCTGCAACTTTTAGATGCGGGGGAGTGGACAGGTAACATCGTTGCATTACCAAACAACCGGGTTCGTGTAACGCACCCCGCGTGGTTTGAAACGGGTACAGGCGCTCCAGATTTTAAGCCTTCGGCTCACATACATTACTCGAAGTCTGATCTAGACTACGTTCTTGATGTGAACCGTGTATTCGATAACCTATACAATGACAACGAGTAACAGCAAAAATTTTGAGATTGATGTAGCTGAGTACATAGAAGAGGCTTTTGAGCGTTGTGGCTTAGAGGTCAGGACCGGGTACGACTTAAAAACAGCGAAACGATCTTTGAACCTGTTGTTTGCTGATTGGGCCAACAGAGGTCTTAATCAGTGGACTATTGCGCAAACGTCTATCACGGTTGCGTCAGGTATCAGTGAATATCCCGCAGGAACGCTAACTCTTTCGGTCGCTGCGTCCGGCAGTTTTTCCGTAGGAGAGACGATAACCGGAGGCACTAGCGGAGCCACTGCTTCCATAACCAGTAAGCCTTCCACCACTTCGTTTGCCACTACCATACCCGTAGGAACGTTTACTAACGGCGAAACGATCACGGGTGGAACAAGTTCGGCAACGACTACGGTAGCCGCAGTCCAAGACCTAACTGATGTTCAATCCACCATCGACATATTGTCGGCTGTTGTGACACGAGATGGCACTGATTTTGCGATAGATCGGTTAAGGAGGTCAGAGTTTTTAAACATTCCTACAAAGACGCAGACGGGCAGGCCCAGTCAATTTTTCTTGGATCGGCAGATTACCCCTGTATTGAAAATTTGGCCGGTCCCCGAAAATAACACGGACATTGTGAAGTTTAACCGGTTAACGCGCATTGATGACGCCGACACGTTTACCAACACTGTGGACGTGCCTTTCCGGTTTTACCCGTGTTTGGCCGCAGGGTTAGCGTACTACTTGTCTATGAAGAAAAATCCTCAGATGATGGGGATGCTTAAATCGGTGTATGAAGAAGAAATGATTAGAGCCATGGAAGAGGATCGTGACAGAGCTTCTTTCAAGATAAGCCCTCCTGCCTATAGATACGGAGTGTAGTCATGGCATTTGCTTCCGGAAAAAACGCTTACGGTATTTCAGATCGCTCCGGTTTTCGTTACAAACTGAATCGAATGCGTAAAGAATGGAACGGCAGTCTGGTAGGCTTTGATGAATTCGAGCCGAAGCAGCCACAATTATTGCCGCTTCCGCGCGTAGACGATCCGCAAGCTTTGAAAAACCCTCGACCGGATAGAATAGAGCCTATGGTTGTTTCGGTAGGAGTTCCAGTGGTCGGCATTGACCCCTTTGTTCCAGTAAAGGCTTCTGGACAAATTGGTGAGGTTACGGTGGTGATAACATGAGTTTTACCTTAGCTACGTTAAAATCTACGGTTCAAGACTACTGCGAAACTTCGGAAACAACGTTTGTTGCGGATTTACCTACGTTTATAAAAGAAGCGGAAGAGCGAATTTTAAAAAACGTAGAGCTACCTTTTTTTAGAAAAAACGTTACAGGTGCGGCCACTACGGGTAATCCTTACCTTTCTACGCCTACTGATTTTCTTGCTTCGTATAGTTTAGCGTTACAAAAAGACAGCGAGTATGCGTATCTGTTACTCAAGCAGGTATCTTTTATTCGATCTTATACGCCGAACGCATCTACCACGAGTACCCCTAAATACTATGTGTTGTTTGACGAGAACACGTTTATTTTAGGTCCGTCGCCCGATGCTAACTATACGTTTGAACTCCATTACAAGTTTAGACCTGAATCGTTAACGGCGGGCGCAGAAACAGGCACCACTTGGCTTTCGGATAACGCTCCAGATGCGCTGTTGTATGGAACTTTGGTAGAAGCTGCGACTTTTTTAAAGGTTCCCGAAGAGGTTGGACAATATGAGCAACGTTTTTCCTTAGCAGTTGCCGCGCTGAAAGCATTAGGAGAAGGTTATGGCGCTCGTGACGAATACAGATATGACATAAACGCGGGTGCTTGATGTCTTTTTTCGATGCATCCCAAGCAAATGTTGGCGCGGTTGTCGTAACCACGACTCAAGACAAAGGACATGATCCAGAGTTTTGGGCAAAGGTTGTTTCAGATAGAATTGTTAGCGTTGGTGGGAATTGTCATCCTTTGATTGCCCAACAAGCGGAAGCTTTCAAGCAGTCCGTGGAAACAACGGTAAGTTTTTACATTAAAGAAGCGATCAAGAGCGATAGAACAACGTTGATTGCCGAACTAGAACGTCAAGGCCATGGAGACATGGCTAATATAATCAGGAGTCTGTAATGGCGATAACGACAGCGATGTGTACTACCTTCAAAAAAGAGCTTTTAGAGGCAGTGCATAATTTTAAAAACTCTGGCGGTAGCACATTTAATTTGGCGTTGTACACAAGTTCAGCAAGTCTAGGAGCAGGAACGACTGCTTACACAACGTCAAACGAAACATCTGGTACGGGCTACACTGCTAAAGGTGCGGCATTAACTCGCGTTGATCCTAGCAACGACGGAACCACTGCAATCACAGATTTTGCAAACTTGACGTTTAGCTCTAGCAGCATTACGGCAAGAGGCGCGTTGATTTTTAATGACTCGGCATCTGGCGACCCTGCTGTATGTGCGTTAGATTTTGGTGGTGATAAATCATCTAGTTCAGGTGACTTCACGATCCAGTTTCCAACAGCAGACGCCTCAAATGCGATTATTCGCATCGCATAGCGAGTAATCTGTGTCAGACTTATTTGGATGGGGCAGAGGCACTTGGGGTTCAGGGACATGGGGCGAAGTAACCCCAGTTGCAGTTACGGGTGTCGCAGGTACTGGCGCTGTCGGGACGGCCACTGTTGGACTCGGTCAAACGATTGTCCCAACGGGTGTTGCAGGAACTGGGGCGGTTGGGACTGTAACGGCTGCAATATCAAAAGTAGTTGAGGTAAGCGGAGTTTCAGCGACCGGAGCAGTAACTACTGCGAATGTTTGGGGCTTAGTAGACACCTCTCAAACACCAAATTGGAAACAAATAGCCTGATGGTTAAGAAAGTAAAAAAAGTTATTAAGGGATTAGAGAAAGCCTCTAAGACACACAAGAAACAAGCTGAAACGCTCAAGAAGCATGTGGCTTCTATGGAAAAGCCGAAGCCTAAGACTAAAAGTCGGAGAAGATAAATGGCAACTTACGTTAACGATTTACGGCTCAAAGAGATTTCCACAGGCGATGAGTCAGGTACTTGGGGCACCAGTACGAATACTAACCGAATTAATTGCAGAGGCATTTTCCTTTGGGACGGAAGCTATTACGACGAATGCTGATACTCACACTACCACTATTGCTGATGGTTCTACTGATCCGGGCCGCAGTCTCTTCCTCAAGTATACTGGCACTCTTGATTCAGCTTGCACCATCACTATAGGGCCGAACACGGTCAGCAAGCTGTGGTTCATTGAGAACGCAACCAGCGGATCACAGAGCATCATTATCAGCCAAGGCTCTGGCGCGAATGTCACAATCCCCACTGGTCAGACCAAAGCAGTGTATTCAGATGGTGCTGGATCAGGCGCAGCGATAGTTGACGCTCTCGTTGACCTTGATCTGACGGGTACGACAACGGTTGCGGCACTGACCGCTTCTGGCGTAATAACGGGATCAACTGTCGAAGCCACTGGAGATACAGCGGCTGGCGATAACGCCGCTATGGGTTATACAGCCGCAGAGGGGCTTATCCTTACGGGGCAAGGATCTACCAACGATGTAACGATCAAGAACGATGCAGATGCCGCTGTCCTACAGGTGCCAACCGGCACAACAAACGCAACGATTGCTGGAACTCTTGGTGTTGCTGGTGGTTCATCTAACGGCGTTGTGATTAGCCAAGGCGACATCGCTCTCAAGAATGGCGGTACGCAGTCTACGATTAAGTTCTACTGTGAAAGTTCTAATGCCCACTATGCTCAGCTTCAAGCGCCAGCACAGTGCGTTTAGTGGCAACGTAACCCTGACGTTACCTGCCGCCACAGACACATTGGTTGGTATTGCGGGTACGCAAACGCTTACGAATAAGACGCTTACAACGCCAAACATAACTGGCGACACCTCCGCTGGCGATGCTGCCGCGTTAGGCTCTACCGCCGCAGAAGGGATCATTGTAACTGGGCAAGGCTCAACGTCAGATGTCACGTTGAAGAATGATGCTGACGGGACTGTGCTGACGATCCCGACAGGCACCACTAACGTAGATATTGTCGGGGATCTTACTGCTGGCACGTTAAACGCTGATGGCGACACAGCCGCTGGTGACAATGCTGCGATAGGTTACACAGCAGCAGAGGGCTTGATCCTTACAGGCCAAGGCAGCACAAACGATGTCACGATCAAAAACGATGCTGACGCTGACGTAATCGAAATCCCAACGGGAACAACAAACGTCACGATAGCGGGTGCGCTTGATGTCGGCGGGGCAAAAGCTAAGGTAGCAGGAATTGAAACGATCTATGTACCTGCCGCTGCCATGTACCCAAACTCACAAACGGTTGTGCAGACTTGGAGCAGGTAGACTATCAACGGTCCAGAACTCAAGTGCCTGGATTTTGACGCAAGCTCTGATGAGAACGCCCAGTTCACCGTGTGTTTTCCTAAGTCTTGGAACGAAGGCACAGTGACATTTCAAGCGTTCTGGACGGTCACAGGCACCAACACAGGCACAGTGGCTTGGGGTTTATCTGGGGGCTGTATCGCAGATGACGCATCTATAAACACGGCATTTGGCACCAATGTGGTTGCTACGGCAAAAGCCTTCTCTGGAACATCTAATGATATGACTGTATCGGCTACATCTGGTGCCGTAACGATTGCCAACGCTGCTGCTGATACGATGACATACTTTCAGATCATGCGGGACGTATCGGCAGATAGCCAATCAGGTGATGCTCGACTGCTAGGTATTAAGCTGTTCTTCACCACTGACGCCGCCAATGACGCATAAGGAGTAACTGATGTCGGGTTTTGGGTACAACGTAAACGGGTTTGGCTCTTTTCCTAGCCGCACACCGCCTTATCTCATGGACATCCTAGTGGTAGGTGGTGGTGGCGGTGGAGGTTGGTACTTTGCAGGCGGTGGGGGAGGTGCCGGAGGAATGCAAACTTTCGCAAATTACGCCGCTACCTAGTACTAACTACACGATCACTATTGGTGCAGGATCTTCTGGGTATATGAGTCCTTACGCAGCGTCAGCGGGATCTAACAGCGTAATATCCGGCAGCGGGATAACTACAACCACAGGAAATGGTGGTGGTGGTGGCACAACACAGTTTACCAGCCCTGTTTATAAAAATGGCGGTTGCGGTGGTGGTGCCGGTGTACATACCACTGTTGACAATACTGGGGGTACTGGAAATCAAGGTGGTGATGGTGGCGATGCGTTTAGCAACACTTCCGATGGACATCGTGGCGGTGGCGGCGGTGGCGGTGATGGTGGTTCTCCAGAGGATGGATACGATGGTGGCAACTGGTACACCGCTAATAGCAGTAACGGCGGCAATGGATCAAATTGGCTAGACGGGGTCACATACGCTGGTGGTGGCGCAGGCGCTTCTGGAAATAATAACTCCGCTGGGAATATTAGATCACCTAGTGGAGGATCTGGCGGCGGTGGTCGAGGTGGATCTGCCAATGGCTCTGGAGTCCAACAAACAGCAACAAGCGGCACTGCAAATCGTGGCGCTGGCGGTGGTGGTGGCACTAAAACTGGGCAAACTGTAAACGCTGGTAACGGCGGATCTGGTGTTGTAATCCTTAGATATCTCGGGTCACAAAGAGGCACTGGTGGAACGGTAACATCAAGCGGTGGCTACACTTACCACACGTTTACAAGCTCTGGCACTTTCAACACAGGTTCATAAAAGATGGCACACTTTGCAAAGGTTGTTGATGGTATTGTTGAACAAGTCATCGTTGCTGAACAAGATTACATCGACACGTTAGAAGGAACTTGGGTTCAAACTTCATACAACACTCTTGGTGGTGTTCATCTTGGGCAGGATAGGGAGCCGGATGGCGGAGTAGCTTTGCGTAAGAACTTTGCAAGTAATGGAATGACTTATGATTCAGTGCGTGATGCATTCATACATAGAAAGCCATTTTCTAACTGGATTTTGAATGAAGACTCTTGTTTATGGGAGCCGCCTTCACCTTATCCAACAGACGGAAAAGAATATATTTGGGATGAAGACGCCGCGTCTTGGGTGGAGATAGGTGATTAACTCTTTCGATCAGCTAGTGTGTTTGAGTGGACTACCCAGAACAGGCTCCACGTTGCTTTCGGCCTTGTTGTCCCAGAACCCTGCAATACATGCAGAGGGAAACTCTGGGCTGTGTCAGATAATGTGGGACACTCAGCAGTCATGCAGGCATGGAGCCTATGAAATGTTAGCCGCAAACAGTCGGCTTGATAGCGTTCACGACATTGTTTCTCAACTGCCGCATATTTATTACAAGCGTAACAGACAACAAGAAAAGATTGTTGTAGATAAATGTAGGACATGGACTCTTCCACTCAACATAAAAATGATAGATGAGTTCATTGGCAAAGATACCAAGGTAGTCGTTTTGGTTCTGTCCTGTTGTAGAAATAGCCAAATCGTTTGTGAAACTGTACAAAGAAAACGGCATTTACACAGAAAAGTTAGAAAGAAATTTACTGAATCCGGGTAGTGACCCTTTGGCTAGGCCGCTCGCTGGCGTTTATGCAGCACAACAAGACACAAGTGGTCGGTTTCTGTTTGTGTCTTACAAGGATCTAGTGGAAGACACAGCGCAAACATTGAAGGGTATATATGAATTTTGTGGATGGGATAAGTTCATTCACAACACAAATAACATCAAGCAAAAGTACGCTGAAAACGATGAAATTTATGGCTTGAAGGGGGATGCACAGCGTAAGAAAGAAAGTAGGGTGTCGAAAGAACCATACGCAGTTGATGGATGAGACTGTGAAAAAGTGTATGGAGTTAGACAAAGCTCTCAATCTGATCGACACAGCGGCCAACACGGAGGCTAATTATGGGATTTTTTAATTGACGTATTTAATGGCGTGACCTTTGCCATAGCATTGTCAGCAGTGCTCTGCGCTACAACGTCCCCGCCAAACAACGAATGGGCGCAGAAAGCATATCGTATTATGAATATCATCGCTTTCAACGTCTGGAAGTCTGAAGAGAAGTAGCACCCTGTGGATATAGGGTCGGTCAGCGACACTGCTCAGGTTAGCTGGAAGCAGATAGCGGTTCAGAAGCAAGAGCGCCTGCGAACGGGTGCCGAGGGTGAGACTGTGCGGGAAGCTGTCGAGACGATTATCCCCACGATCTATACCAAAGAAGGCAATAAAGTAGAGGCGCAGCCACTTGCGCCAACCCAAAAAGTGAATATATCGGTATGAGCGACAAAGGCGAACAAGCATTAAACGAAGTCAACGCGCATGAGCGCGAGTGTGCCTTGCGCTACCAACGTATCGAAGAGCGCCTTGCAGAAGGCTCTGCTAAATTTAAACACCTAGAAAACCTTATCTACGGACTGTATGCCTTGATTGCAGCGGCTGCATTGCCGCAGTTCTTCCTTGGCGGCTGACCATGATTGGTGAAATCGCTGCTATCGTGGCTGGCGTAAACGCGGCCACCAGTGCGATTAAGCAGGTTGCTGAGACCACCAACGACATCCAATCAATCTCGGGTTTTCTGTCTTCGCTAGGCGGTGCAGAGGTAGAGCTTCAACGTGCCCAAAATGAGGGCAAGCTGTCAGAGGCTGATGCAGTAAAGGCGGCACTAGCCAAGAAGCAGATCCAAGAAACCATGCGCGAAATCAAGGATCTGTTTACCGTCAGTGGTAACGCGCAGCTTTACTCAGAAGCGATGCAAGCAATGGCGGAGGCTCGGAAGCAAAAGCAACTTGAACTGGCTAGGGCAGCGGCTCGGAAGAAGAAGTTTTGGAAAGAGGTCAGGGAAATCTCTTTCGTTATTGGAATACTGATAATTCTTTTGCCGATGACGCTGGGGTTATTGCTTGGTTGGTTAACACGATGATGGCTTTTTTGCTTGTTGTGGTCGTGAACGGAGAGCCAATAGCAGATCAGTTTTACTTCCGCGACATCACACGGTGTAACACGTTTGCTTACTACGTCAGCACAGGTAAAACTAAGATAAACAACCGCTATCAGATGCAAGAGAACATTACGGCTTACTGCATCCCGAAGCGAGTTGCAGCGAACACGAAGACATGGGATTGATATGGCAGCTAAAAAATTACAAGAAGGTAGTGAGTACGCTGAATACGATGCCGATGGCGACGGCGTGGTTTCTGATGAAGAAATAGAAACTAGCAAAGAGTTGTTAGAGCTAAAGCTTCACCATGAACGTGCGGATGCACAACGCGCCATGAGTTGGTTTGCCTTGTGGGGAATGCTTTTGTACCCGTCACTTGTGGTCGCATCGGAGTTTTTCGGCCTGTCTCAAGCTGCAAAGATCTTGGGCGATATGGCAGCAGTCTATTTCGTGTCTGTTGCAGGTATACTGGCGGCGTTCTTTGGTGCTCAAGCGTGGTCAAGCAGGAGATAAAATGTATCACTACAAAGCTGTGCTAGTCCGTGTTGTTGATGGCGATACCATTGATGTGGACATTGATCTGGGGTTTGACGTGTGGCTGAAGAAGCAACGCATACGGCTCGCAGGCATTGACGCACCTGAGTCCCGCACCAGAAACAAGGCTGAGAAGGTCTTGGGGCTGGCAGCTAAAGCACGACTTGTAGAGCTTTGTTCTGCTGAAATGCAGCTAGAATCCCTCGGCAAAGGCAAGTATGGACGCATTCTAGGTATTCCAAAGACCTCCGAAGGTGTCAGCATGTGTCAGATTCTCATCGACGAAGGCCATGCCGTTGAGTATTGGGGCGGCAAGAAAGTTAAGGTTTGGGCGTAACTACGCAGACAATAGGATAGATTATGAGCATTGTTGCATCATTAGTAGGGCCGGTTACAGGACTGCTGGATAAGTTCATTGAGGACAAGGATCAGAAGAATGCCTTGGCCCACGAAATTTCCACCATGTCGGAAGTCACGCGGAGCAGCAGATAGCTCTTGAGCAGATAGAAGTTTTGAAGCTCGACGCAAAGGGCAATTGGTTCCAATCGTCGTGGCGACCTTTAGCCGGTTATACATGCGTACTGGGGCTAATGGTAAACTCAATTTCAATATCTGCGGGGATCTGGGTTGAGGTGCCAGAAGTAGATACAACTTTATTGGTGCCAGTTATGATGGGCATGCTAGGTCTTGGCGCTATGAGAAGCTGAGAAGGTCAACCCGTCGCGAGGTAAGTAATGAGCAAGCTTGTTGAAATGATAAAACGCCACGAAGGCGTCAAATCTAAGGTTTATTTGTGCTCCGCTGGCTACGAAACCATAGGCGTCGGGCGAAATATCAGCGAGTCTGGCCTTGGGCTTGTCTGATGATGAGATCGAATACTTGCTGGCGAATGACATAGCGCGAGTGAAAGAAGAACTGGCTGACACTTACTTTTGGTTCAACGGCATAAACGAAGCGCGGCAAGATGCAATGATCGACATCTGTTTTAACCTTGGTCTGACTAGTTGCGCGGTTTTGTAAATGCTCTTGAGGCAATGTCGCGTGAGCAGTTTGATATTGCGGCAGATGAATTTATGGATAGTAAATGGGCGAAACAGGTTGGTACGAGAGCGATTCGCGTAACCGAAATGATTCGTAGTGGTGAGTATATCTAATGCCGTTACAAAAATTTATTTTTAATCCCGGAATAAACAAAGAAGGCACAGATTATACCGCCGAAGGCGGATGGTTTGACGGTAATTTGGTGCGTTTTCGCAAGGGCTTGCCCGAAAAAATTGGCGGCTGGGTTAAATATATCACGTCTTCTTTTGTAGGAACTGGAAGAAAACTTTTTGGCTGGACGAACCTTGATGGCACAAAGCTTTTGGGTGTCGGTACATCAAAAAAACTCTACATTCAAACAGGCACAAACTACAACGATATAACGCCCATACGGTCAACCACGGCAGCGGGTGACGTAACTTTTGGCGCAACCAACGGATCAAGCTCTATTAACGTAACCGACACTGCTCACGGTGCAGTTCAGGGAGACTTTGTTACTTTCTCAGGCGCAGCCTCACTTGGCGGCAATGTCATTGCCGCTGTGTTGAACCAAGAGTACGAGATTGATTCGATTACTAGCACCAACGTGTATGTAATCACAGCAAAAGATACTTCTGGAACAACTGTTACGGCCAACAGCAGCGACAGTGGCAACGGCGGTAGCTCAACGGTTGGTACATATCAGATCAATGTCGGCCTTGATGTATTTGTTGCAGGAACAGGTTGGAGTGTGGGTGCTTGGGGCAATGGAGCTTGGGGTTCTAGCACTCCTCTTATCTCCGTCAACCAACTTCGCCTGTGGTCTATGGACAGTTTTGGCGAAGACTTAATAGCAAATGTGCGTGCGGGCGGCATCTATTACTGGGATACCAGCGCAAAAACGCTAGGAACAGACAGAGCGGTAAACATATCTGCTTTGACCGGCGCTAATTTCACGCCGACAGCCGCCCTTCAAGTTTTGGTATCCGACGTGGATAGACACGTCATTGCACTAGGCGCAGACCCGATAAACGACGCTTCAACTGCCAGAACAGGGACTATTGACCCTTTGTTGATTGCCTTTTCCGATCAAGAAAACCCGGCAGAATGGTTCCCCACGGCAACAAACACCGCCGGTTCACTGCGTTGTTCTGCCGGATCACAAATTATTGGCGGTTTGCGCGCTAGACAAGAAACATTGGTCTGGACGGACGTGGCACTGTACAGCTTACAGTTTATTGGTCCGCCGCTGACCTTTGGCTTGAACCTTATTAATGAAGGCGTAAGCCTTGTAGGCCCAAATGCGGCGGTTAATACGCCTAATGGCGTGTTCTGGATGGATAAGAAAGGATTTTATGCTTACCAAGGCTCTGTCCAGCCTGTCCCGTGTAGCGTGAAATCTTATGTTCTAAGCGATTTTAACGAGGCGCAAGCTTTCCAAGTTTTTGGCTTTGTAAACAAACAGTTTGACGAAGTAGGTTGGTTTTATTGCTCATCTACTTCAGACGTGATTGACCGGTATGTGACGTATAACTACGTTGAGCAGACATGGGCAATAGGTAATCTATCGCGCACCGCGTGGCTAGATGAAGGAATCGAAAGCTTTCCGCGTGCAGCAGGCGTCTCTAGCAGTAGTAACTACATCTTTAGCCACGAGACAGGCTTTGATGACGAAGATTCGCCAATGGATAACGTGTTTGTTGAAAGCGCCGACTTTGATTTGGGTGACGGAGAGCAGTTTCAATTTGTGCGGCGTTGTATCCCGGACGTTAAGTTTACGGGTGATTCCGGAGCAACTCAGGCGCTAAACTTTGTTTTGAAAGCGCGTAACTTTCCCGGCGAATCACTGACCACGGATCAAACAACGTCGTTTACAAGCAGTACTACTAAAATCGACACTCGCGCCAGAGGGCGGCAAGCTGCTGTTCGTTTTGAATCAGACGACGACGGCACCAAGGGCACTCGTTTAGGGGTTGGTTTTAGGATCGGTGGCACGCGTTTAGACTTACAACCGAACGGTCGTCGATGAGTAAGCTGTTACAGGGTCGATTGCCCTTTGCCGTCAATGGTGATTCTGTTGACGGAAACACGTTTAATCGCACTATTCGCTTGTTGGAATTAAGTTTAGACTCTTTTGATCCGGATGCGACTCCGCAGTTCGTTACAACACAAAGAGATCAGCTAAAATTTGACGCGGGTGCTTTGATTTGGAACCTTACTGTGGGGCGTTTGCAGTTGTATACGG
>UEXL01000020.1_pt1 | contig 12555 bp, 12 predicted proteins | sample 1796671 | NCBI WGS metagenome assembly UEXL01 (sample SAMEA4772471, study PRJEB27181) | metagenome
TAGAGCTTCGAACGATGTAATCGTATCGATACGATCTACCTGATTAGCTCCGGTTGAAAGTGTAGGTGCGGTTCCGCCTGCCCAATCCCAATAGGATCCCCAACTTGCTGTACGACTTCCTGTTCCATCTTGTGTTACAAAGATTGAGCCTGATTGTCCAGCTGTAATATTTGTTGGATTAGCAATCGTCCGATTTCCAGCAATTACAACAACGTAGTTATTTGAGTCATTTAAGTCTGGAGTGATTGTTGCTCCATCTGTAAGTGTTGTAATCTCTGCACGTTGTCCTGCAGTCCAGGTGTTAGCTACTGATAGTGATACACCACCAGCAGGGCTACTCCATGACAAGGCACCACTACCATTGGTAGTCAGAAACTGACTATTAGTACCTGTGTTATTTGGAAGAGTTAGTGTATAACTTGCTGCTGCACTATGCGGCGGACCTTTGATCTTTACACCGTGTGAATTATTTTCGCAGTTAAGAGTGATTTGACCAGAGCCATTTGTTGCATCACCTTTGGCTACAATCTCCGTCGAAGTTTACATCTCCAGTAAACGTAGCTCCTGCAAGAAGTGCGTAATTACTAAGGCTTCCACCTGCTGTAATTGCCGATACCGTTAGTTCTACGTCACTTCCACTGTTGTCATAAACTAAGGTATCAACTTTAATTTTCCCGTAAGCCATAATTAAACACTAGGCATCTATTCTCTAAATCTATTGTAGTAGATATTTGTCTATGTATAAATTAACGAGCAAGCCCGCCATTGCTGGCGAACGGATTTTTTGCTACGGCATAATAAATATATGAACCGCCACCAGCATCTATATCACTGCCAATAGGCTGGAAGCCGTTAGATAGAAATCGAATATCGCCATTAGCATGAGTTTGTTCAGCACCGGATCCGTTAGCTTCCAACCAAGTTTCATTGGGATTAATAGGTCCTCGTTCGGAATCAAACATATACCAATGTCCTGCAGCATTAGTTTTTTTCAGAAGTACAAATCTGGGTGAAAATCCGGTAAATACGAACGGATCTGAGCCTGAGGAATATGAACCCATTGCACTGTAGCCCGCGACAGGTGCGAAGCAGTAGGCCACAACAGAGTCACCTGATTTGTTGCAAGCATTTCCACTTCCTAAAGTAAAAACCGAGCTGCCAGGAGCAGTGCCGTTTAAAAAATCATTACCGCTTGTCTTTGCATTGCTCACGTTTAAATATATGTATTCATTATTTGCAAGTGACGAATGCCAAACATGCCAATACTGCCCTGATTGGTCTCGTGACTTAACAATCAAAAACTCAACGGCAGCATTTAATCCGTGGCCTACTGAAGCGCCTGCAGTATTGTTTCCCGTGTAAGTAACAATCGAAAAGCCGCTTGCTGCTGATGCTCTTACTTGTGAAGCAATGCTGCCGTCGTTGTTAGTTACCGTCGATGTTCCGGCGTCCCACGCCCAGTTTGCATACGTTCGTCCTGATGTGTTCATCGAGGACTGAACCCATGTTAATCCATCAGAATTAAACTGAGTCAAGCCACTGTTAGAGCCTTCGGCACTAGTACTGTTTGACTTTAATTCATTAGTAGCGCCACGAACAATATCAAATAAATAGTGGTCGGTCGAGTGGCTTCTTGATTTTGCCCAAACAAAATCTGGGGAGAAGTTGAGTCCAGAAACAGTCTGTGTTGAGCTATTGCCTGAAATAACTTCGTATCAAAATACTGACTGCCATCCGCAATCGTTGGGTCAGGTAAGTTTGCGGTGTTTAAAGACTTGTAGCCGCTTGGTGCGGTATACGCGAAGGCACGTTGGCCGAAGTTTACTGATAAATTTGTATATGAAGTGGCGCTTGAAAAAACAAAAGGCGTTATAGGGTCTGTTGTGTTTAAACTGCCATTTTGCACAGAAACATTATTTACTCTAAAATTAAAGGTACTTGCATCCATGTCTACAGCAAGTGAAATAACATCACCTTCATCAATATCTGCTGATTTCCATTCAGTTCTAGTTGTGCTACCAAAAAGTTTGCCATAGCCACTATCGCCTAACCACAAAGTATCGCCATCAGTGATGGGTGCGCCGCCATCAGTAATTACGTTTGATTTACAAAGACCAAAGCCAGAGGCTTGAGAACTTACTCCTCTAGGTGAATACCCTGTTCCGTTTACAGTACATTCCATATACCATTTGCCAGAACTTGGCATTTGTATTGTTGCTCTACGCATTGCGTAAAAGCTACCAGTTGCTGCAAAATCAAGATTGCCGTTTGTAATTGTTGCTCCTTGATTTCCATAAGGAGCTTCCCCCAGGGTTATCAAGAGGGTTGATTGTCGCATAATTGCCTACCACTTCTCCCCCGATTCCTGAGTCTGAAGGCTCTGCCGCGTTGGTTGGGGAGTCAACTAAGGAATCAATGCCAGACGCATCGGGCTTTGCCGCAAATGCTGCGTAGATGTACGTTCCACCACTTGCGTTAGTGCTTCCATATGTGTTTTTTCAGCTGAAATCCGTCTGAAAGAAATTCAACCGGTGCACTTCCTTCAAGTTCGGCTGTATTCCATTTAAGGTCATTATTTAAACTTCTTGCAGAGTCAAATACCGCCCAATTATCAACAACATCAGTGCGTTTCACTACAAGGAACCGAGGCTTAAATCCAGTTGTAACTATAGTGCCTGTAGAATTACCGTTGCCGGTGTATGATGAAAATTTTGAATACCCGGGTATTTCAGACCAGCAATATGCGACGTAAGTCTCGCCAGACTCATTCACTTGACCTGTTTGTCCAACAGAAAATACAGAAGAAGTAGGATCTGTATTGTTCCAAGTTGGATACGATCTTGGTGTACCTGTAGTGTTTAAGAATATATCTTTTGTGCTACCAAGAGACGCATGATAGCAACCCCAGTTATCTGTCAAAGACCTGGATTTAGTGATGATGAATTTAGGCACCGCCCCCAAAGAATGTCCCACGGTCTTGGCTGAACCAGTTCCTGCGCCGGTCCAAGTAACCACGGAAAAACCATAGGTAGTGCTTGCAGAGACAGAACTCGTTATAGTTCCATTTGAATTTGACGACGCAGATCCGCCAGCCTTCCAAGCCCAGGCTACATACGTTTTCCCACTAGAGTTGACACCATCATGGTTGGTTAGACCAAATCCATCGGAATTAAAGCTACTTAGACGATCTGCTGTATGTGTGGACTCAGTTAAATTTGAATATAAATTTTGGTTTGTACCCCTTACACGGTCTACCCAATAATGATTGTACCCGTTATTGCTTCTTGCCTTAATAATTACAAGGTCAGGGGCGAAGGCAAGGCCGCCAATATTTCTAGCTGTTGAATTACCTGAGTAGGTAACAACATCCATCCCTTGGTTAGCTGTCGCAAAACCAGGCGCTGATGCAGATAGGTTGTTAACTGTCCAGGTGTTCGAGTTACCGGATGAGTCGGTGCCCAGCGCCCCATTGCTGCTGTTATCTGCAAACTTAAGCCTGAATCCATTCGTTCCAAATGTCAGCCCGGCTGTATCTTTGGCTTGCCACACTCCGTTATCGTCAAACGCCCCAAATGACGTGGGGTCAAGCGCAGACCCGTCAATGAAGTTGACCTCGGCTAAATATCCATCAAAATAATGATCATCCCCATCTGTACGCCTACCAATTTCATGCCCTACAGTTGCATTAATGGCAAAATTTTTGTTTTGACTTAGCGTGTTAGATGTAGCTTGCAGAACAGAATTAACATAAATCTTGCATCTATCTGCAGCAGTTGACTGGGTCGTATCAAGAGCTATTACTAAATGAAGAAAACTAGCGGGATCTCTATATACAGCTGTTGTTGTAACTTGTACCCTGCCTTGGCCGTCACCTTGGCAATCAACCCTAATTGTGTCCGACTCAAAACGAATAGTTATAAAGTCAGAGTTTGATGCATCTGCACTAAAAAGTGTTGTTGCACTGCCTAAAGCACTTCGTTTTACCCAACCGCTCCAAGTCCACGTCTTGCGATTACCTGCAGAACTTGGGGTTCGGTTAAGAAAACTTGAATCCGGTGGTGCGTTAAATCTAAGCGAACGGTCAATAGAGAAGTCACCACCTCCGCTACTAGTTTGTCCTAGGAGTAATGGATTAGCAGATCCTGGAATCATGATACGTTCAGTAGTACTTGAGCTGTAATGCGAGTTGCAGAATCCACGAAATACACAATTACATCAGATGCACTCGCTGTCGTAGTAAGTGTGGGTGCAGTGCCACCTGCAAATTTCCAATAGCTTCCAAAGGCTAATGTTCTACTACCTGTACTATCTTGACTGATTACAATTACACCTGATTGTCCAGCAGTTAGGTTTGTAGGATTAGCTAGTGTTCTATTGCCGCCCAACTCAAGTTTGTAGTTATTAGTAATCGCAAAGTCTGGGGTAACTGTTGCGCCGTCGGTTAACGTAGTAATCGTTCCTCGTTGTGCTGCAGTAAATGTTTGAGCAGCATTTGTAAAAGCGATAGAAGATGGAATAGTTGCTTGAGTAGAGACTAAAGCAGCACCTTCTTTAACGTATAGTTTGTCTTGATCAGTTGCATAACAGATCTCACCTTCTTGGATATCCGATACTGATCCGTTTAAATTGGCATATGTACCTCGCGCAATCCGCAGAGGAGTTCTATTAGTAGGTGTAGGCATTAGTCGAACGAACCTCCGTCATATGTTGTTGATGTTGATACAAGTGATGCACCACTATCAAAGTTGCCACCATCAGCAACAAGCACTGCTTTTGAATCAACGTACTGTTTTGTAGCAGCGTGCAAAATAGCTGTGGGATCTGCATTAAGGGTCAGAAACCCTGTCATCGTTCCACCAGTTGTAGGTAGACCACTTGCTCCACCTCCACCTGTACCTGACTTACCTGTAAGAGTTCTAAAGGTTGATGTGGAAGGTACTGTCAGTACAACTCCACTATCAATTGCCATAGGACCTACGGCACCAGTATTCGTATTAGCTGGAATCAGCTTATTAATTGTAAGTACTGTAGGTGTCTCTAAGAATTGACCTTCAGTACCAACTGTAGAGGTTCCAAGTGTTTTCCACTTTTCACCATCATACGTATATCGAATACCATTGCCAGCGGTAAAAAGATCACCAGCATTAGGATTAGCGGGAAACTGAATTGCAGCCATTATTGTCCTCGTTCAATTGTGCTATTCAATATCGCTTCTTTTAGTATATCGAATCTATGCTTTTGTTACTCTTTTCACCAAGGCACACCTGCTGCCTTTGTTGGTTGAACTTGCTCATCAATCTGTTGCTTAAGTGCAGCTTCAATCTCTGTTACTTTTTCATCCGTAAGAGCAGTCTTCAACCAAGTAAGCACAGTCTCTTCGGTCAAATCTGAATAAGGTACGAGAGTTTCTGGACGCTCAAATCCTTGTGATCCGTATGCACCTGCTGTATATGTTCCGTTGGCAGCGCCTACATTGTAATGTGCTGTGAATACAAATCCATCAGCAGTCTCACGATCAAGCTGCGTGACTTTCCAAGTATATACAATTGATTTTTTTGCCATACAATTAATTTAACGCCTTTTTATTATAAGTGATTATTTTTTAAAGTATACTATTTCTTACCTGCTGTAATTGCTGCGTTAAGTGGTGCAAGATCTTCTGATGTCCAGTAGTCTTTAGCAACCATAAGTTCAAGGTGCTCTACATTACGAGCAACCGTTGCTGTTTGATCAGCATCACGAGAAGAAAGAGCCATCAGCTCAGTAATTAGTGTGACGCTATCAAGAGAAGCAGTATAGTTTTGTGCGATTTCTTCAGTAGTAAGAGTTTCCATAATTAACCTTTAAGTGTTTTAATTTCAGCTTGTAGTTCTTTAACCATTGTAGACAGTTCTTGTACGGCATTTACCAGTACAGGAACAAGATGCTCACCTTTGTATTTGAGGTGGTCAGCGTCTTCGGTGTCAATAATGACGGGGTTGTCACCCTCAAGGGCAAGAATGTCTTGCGCTTTGAAGCCATAACGGACATCACCATTTGGTGTTTCAGTGTCACGATCTACCTTGAATTGATATGCAGTTGGCTTGAGTTGATTAACAAAGTCCAGACCATAAGGTACTGGAGCAAAGTTCATCTTATCGCGCTCGTCTGATGTAACGGTCCAAGATACTTTGACGTAAGCATTGGTAATTGATGTATGACCTAAAACCAGACGGTTGTCATGAGTTGTTGGATTAAATACAGGGTCATTAGCACCGTTGCTTTTTGTAGTACCTATTCCAATGTTGCCGCTGCCGGTACTTACATCTCGAAGAGCGTTATATCCAATAGTTGTGTTGTAGCTGCCAGTAGTACAACCATAAAGAGCATCTCCCCCAACAGCTGTATTACCAGCTCCAGTAGTTGATGTAAAAAGTGAAAGATACCCTACTGCTACATTACGAGCGCCTGTGGTAATACTTCTTGCACATTGATCGCCAACGGCTGTATTGCCCATTTGAGCGCCAGTTGTTGCCGAATAAAGAGCATCAACACCAACCGCTGTATTGTTTGTAGCAGTTGTGCAATTATATAGTGCACTCGCTCCAGTAGCTGTATTCCTGCTCCCAGTGGTGTTAAAACGGAGAGATTGCTTTCCGATAGCTGTATTTGAAGATCCAGTAGTGTTTGCACGCAAAGCCTGGTAGGCCATTGCTGCATTGGTGTCGCCAGTGGTATTCCCCATTAAAGCTTCAACACCAATGCCTGTATTGAAATGTGCAGTCTGATTTTGCTGGAGACAATCTCGACCAACTGCTACGTTTGCAGTGCCAGTAGTGTTACCTGTTAAAGCAAGATAACCAACAGCTGTATTTTGTCCTGAGATGTTATTTCTAAGAGCTTTCCAACCAAAGGCTGTGCTACTACTGCCAGTGGTGTTGCCACGGAGAGCTTCGTATCCACCAGCTGTGTTGTAATTGCCAGTGGTGTTGTTATAGAGAGCTGCGTATCCACTGGCTGTGTTGTTAAATCCAGTAGTGTTGCGGTTTAGTGCCTCGGTTCCACACGAAACATTATTAGCACCAGTAGTGTTGTTTCGGAGGGAATACGCACCAAATGCTGCATTTTTATTGCCGGTAGTGTTGTTTTGAAGTGACTCTGTACCAGATGCGGTATTTTGAGCGCCAGTGGTGTTGGCATAAAGTGCCGCATCACCAATAGCTGTGTTGTTGGAAGCAGTAGTGTTTTGATAAAGAGCCGCTTTACCTACAGCAACGTTATTAGATCCAGTGGTATTGGTATAAAGAGCTTGCGAGCCATTAGCTACATTGTAATTGCCAGTGGTGTTGTTTTCAAGAGCACTCAATCCGGCAGCTACATTGCGAGTTCCAGTAGTGTTGGAATAAAGAGTTGCATATCCATAAGCTGTGTTGCTGTCAGCAGTGGTATTACTTCTTAGTGCTTCTCGTCCAACAGCTACGTTTTTAGAACCAGTGGTGTTGCTATAAAGAGCTTGATAACCGTTAGCTGTGTTGTTTCCGCCAGTGGTGTTTGCTTTAAGAACTTCGTATCCGTTAGCTGTGTTGTTATAACCAGTGGTATTGGATTCAAGAGCACTGCCTCCGGTAGCTATGTTCTTAGCACCTGTAGTGTTGGAATAGAGAGCGTATAATCCGCTAGCTGTGTTGTTAGCCCCAGTAGTGTTGGCCTTGAGAGCTTCAAAACCGTTAGCTGTGTTGTTATTAGCAGTAGTGTTGTTAAAAAGAGCTTGGTTTCCGTTAGCTGTGTTTTGACTACCAGTGGTGTTGTTAAAAAGAGCTTGGCTTCCGTTAGCTGTGTTTCTATTACCAGTGGTGTTTAAACGGAGAGTATTTAATCCGTTAGCCGTGTTGTCAACACCAGTGGTGTTGCCATTCAAAGATTTGTGGCCAGCAGCGGTGTTGTTCTCACCAGTAGTATTGGCCCTGAGAGCTTCGTTGCCAATAGCTGTGTTGCTATTACCAGTAGTGTTCTGATTAAGTGCTGCATATCCATTTGCCACGTTATAGCCGCCAGTTGTGTTAAGCGCTAGAGAGCCCTTACCAGTTCCTGTGTTAAAACTTCCTGTGGTGTTGAATAAAAGAACTTGCACCCCAACGCCTGTGTTATGAGCACCGCTTGTGTTTGCATTTAGAGCACTACTACCAACCGCCGTATTTGTTGAAACGTTACTCGCACCACGGCCAACTGTTAGCGAGTTGATGGTTGCGTCGCTATTAATCTGAAGCAGGTTGCTACCAGATGCACTAGTCGTACCAACCAACAGCCTGCCCGAGCTGTCGAGGCGCAACCGCTCTGTTCCCGATGAAGATGTTTTGAAAAACAGTGCATCTCCCTCACATCCAACGTGAGCCTGGCCCGCGTTATCTTTAAACGTAACCTCAGCTTGAGTATCCCCAGATTCAAAGAGAGCAACTGTGTTGAAAGTTGCGTGCTTGACGTGCAACGGTGCTGTTGGAGTTACGCCAACCCCAACATTTCCCGAGCTGTCGATTCGTAGGCGCTCGGTGCCTTCAGTCGTAACTTTGAAGTGTCCATCAGATCCCGTATCTACAACTTCAGCCTCTGTGCTGCCTTGAGCAATCTTATTGGCATCAGGCAATGTTCCATTAGCTGCAGCCGTGATCCTTCCTTGCGCGTCAACCGTAATACTTGAAACGGTATATGAGCCAGCGGTTACTGAAGTATTAGAAAGCTTCGCTGCCGTTACTGCATCATCAGCAAGAATTGTGGACGTAACACTTCCAGTATCCCCTGCGGTCAGTACATTGTTACCACCTTGCGTTAGTGATCCAGTGATTACACCAGACGCTGCTGTGATAGAACCTGCGGCAGTTAAGTTGCCACTTGCATCCCAGTTTGGTCCACCAGTACTTAAATAATTTGGAGTGACTGATCCGACAGGAATACCACCATTCCAACTCGGGTTTGATTCAACCCACTGACTTGAATCAGTATCTTGATAATAAATGTATGTACGTCCTTCATCTGTGTCAAACCAAGAATCGCCAGGTGCAGGATTGGTAGGAGGATTAACACCAATACTTGTGCTACTACTTCCTAGTGCAATCCAGTTACCATCAGCTCTCAAGAATTTTGTTGTGCCTCCACCAGAACCTTGGACGAAGCCTGCATTTGTAGACGAGAAGTTTGGAATTGCAACTCCTGTACCTGTACTAGAAGTAATTGTTGCTGTATTTGCTGTATATCCAAGATTAGTTGCTGTTCCTGGTGGTGAGGCCCATGTGCCATCTGCTCTTAAATAATTAACTGTTCCACCACCAGATGCTCCAGTAAGGCCTGCTGCAGTATTAGTAAATATTGGAAGCGTGGCGTCTGTTCCAGTATCAGACTCTACTTTACGAGTAGTTGTGTTGTATGAAAGATTTGTTGTTCCTGTAAAGGTAGCAGTCGTATTGATTGAGACATTTGCAGATCCATCAAAACTAGCTGAACCTGTCAGATCTCCTGTCAATGCAATTGTTCTTGCTGTCTGAAGTGAGGCAGCTGTTGAAGCATTACCAATTAATGCTGCAGTTATGTTGCGTGCAGCAAAGTCACCAGAACCATCTCTTGCTACAATCGCATTTCCTGAGTTTAAATTTGTGGCGGTTGTTGCACTATTAGCGACTTTGCCTGAAGCTGTAATTGTTCCTAGATATGTGTCAACAATTTGAGTACCTTGCCATACACCACTACTAATTGTTCCTAATCCAGTCAAGCTGGAACCAGTAATACTTGATCCTAAAGATGAACCATTAAGTACCTCTGATCCATTAATGTAGAAAGCTTTTCCTGATGCAAGATTAAAGTGTTCGCTTGAAGTCCAAGCATCTGTACTATTAATCCATGACAGTGATTTATCTGTAGATCCTTTGAGAGTTATTCCTCCACCATCAGCAGTTACATCTGTTGGTGTGCTTACAACTCCTAACTGTATATTTCCATCTTTAATAGTTACGATGTTTGCATCTAATGAAATTGTTGAACCAGTTACAGCTAGGTTTCCAGCTACATTTACATTGTTGTCAAATGTTGATATTCCCGTTACATCTAGTGTTCCAGGTACGTCAATGTTTGATGACCATTCAACATCATTACCTGCAGCATTAGTTTGAAGTAATTGATATGCATTACCGTCTGCTAGTTTGCTTACCTGAATAGAAGCTGTAGCACTAATGTCATTATTAACAATACTCCCGTCGATAATATTTGCAGAAGCTACTGTGACATTATTAGGCAAAGCTCCTGCTGCAATATCAGTTGGTGATACACCACCAGAAATTCCTGATGAATTAATAGTAATTCCTGAGGGTAATGCACCACTGCCCAGTTTTGTTAATGCTATGGCAGCTGTCGAGTTAATATCTGCATCAACAATCGTGCCATCAACAATATTTGCACTAGCAACTGTAATCCCTGTCGGTAGAGCGCCTGTTGCTAGCTTTGATAATCCAATAGCTGCACTGTTGCTTACATCTGAATCCTGAATAGTCCCATCAGCAATCATTGTGCTAGTAACTGTTCCTGAGTCACCAGTACTGATTAAGGTGCCTGTTGTATCAGGAAGCGCAACTACCCTGTCAGCAGTTGGTTCGACTACTGTTAACCGAATCTCGTGAGCGTTTGCGTTTGCACCTTCAAATACAACTTTACCGTTGTTTAAATAAACATCTGATGAATTGAGATTGACACCTGCATTGAGGACAAGATTGCCCGTCATCGTGTCGCCGTTGGAATTTACATAACGATCGTCCAGTGTTCCTGACTGATGATTCAGGTTAGTTGGATCTGGAATAATAGTTACATCAAACTTTTCTGTACTAGCGTCAACCCATTGTGTAGTACTGCCATCGTTGTAGTAATAATAAAGACGATTGTCATCAGTATCAAAATATAAATTACCGGCTTCTAAACCTGATGGTGGTGTTGCTGCAGCCTGAATAGAAGCTTCATATCCAGTAAAAGATAAGTTGTCTTTACCAGCGATTCGTACAATATTACCATCACTATTTTTGATAAAGATAGCCGGATCTGTAGCATTGAAGTTAACAGCAATTTCACCATCCAACATGTTGGGTGATGTTGGCTGCTTTGCTGCACCGCTGTCTAAAACATTAGAGTGCTTTAATTGGATTTTCATCGATAAACGCCCTAGACTATCTTCTTGATATATCTATTTTAGCTTTTCTATTCTTTTGTTTCTTCATCAAACATTTGACTTAGATTTGCCTGTATTTGTTCCTTTAGTAGAGTACCCAGCAAGTGTTGATATGTCATCAGCAGTCGTGTGGTTTCTTTCAAGCTATGTTGTAATGATTTAATATCATTACATGATTCGATATCATCTGTTATTACACGCAGGCTGAGAACCTTTTCTAAAGGCAATTCATAGTCTCCTGGCTTAAACATAGACTATACCTATTTATATTCTTCTTCTTTAGATTAGCGTACTAAAGTTTTACTTGCTATCAAACACCATGTATGCAGTTTTTGTCGAATCTAGATTTAAACCTTTGGATAGTGAGAACACGATCTCTGAAATAGATATTCCTGTTCTTGTGTATGATTTATTAAAGTTGGCGTACGAATCTTGAATCTCTTTTTCTAATTTCTTTTTAAACTTTGCTCTTACATCTTCCGTCGGATATTTATTTGGTTCTTTCATCCTAATATCCTCATTAAACATTGAGGCAATTGTATGTTTGCACATTTTAAAACCTAATCGATGTGATTCTGATTCCCAGCTGCTCACCTTACCTGCAGCCTGCGTTTGACCTGATATTCCATAGTCATCTTGACCTTGTGCTGTAGGCATTGGATATCGCAACTGTCTATTAGTTTTACGTTTATCTGGGTCCTGACTTGACTGTGGCATCGACAATAATGATTGTGAGTGATTAGGACAGCTACAGGTAAATGAGTTCGTCGGTGTAAGGGGTGTTCCTAAATTAAATACTTCATCCATCCATGGATTGATGTCAGTATCAAGGTTTGTCCATTTCGTATCTGTGGTAAATGTTTTGGCAAAGCTATTATCTGAGAAAACTAGCACCGTTCCATCGTTTAGATCAGGATATAAATTAATCTCTGCTGAATAAGGTACTGCTTCAAAATTAAGTTATTGTTTACGATATCAGCTTTGCGTATTACAAATGGAAGAAGTGAGTATGAAATATTCTGGACTTTAGGCGATATAAACTCTCCAGTAATATAGATACCTGGGAAATACTTCTGATAATCTGATTTCCTAAATGCGTACGAACCTCTTACGTTATATGTAGCGTTGCTTGTTGTAAATATTGTAGGCAGTGTTGTTAGGTCCAGCATTGCTGGTGGTAGCTCGTTGACGCCTTGATCAAGAGCTACAAGTGACTGTGCTGTTTCTTGTTCTTCTATAGACAGCTCAAAGAAGTAATCATCATCTACATAGATTGCTGAATCAAGATTAGAGATTGCTTTTCTATAAAGAAATTAGTTACATATGTAATTTTTCCATCAAGAAGGCTAGGATTGTTTAATATGTCCAGAGTTCCT
>UEXL01000693.1_pt1 | contig 12549 bp, 14 predicted proteins | sample 1796671 | NCBI WGS metagenome assembly UEXL01 (sample SAMEA4772471, study PRJEB27181) | metagenome
TAGACCGTTGTGCACGGTTGCAGTGTCTCTGATATAGGAAAGCGAGGGATCGTTCTCCAGCAGCCGCGCCTCCGTTTCCGTTGCGATATGAACGCTCTGCATATCCTTGAGGTACGGCACAATTGGAACGCCACCAGCCATATAGTTGATGACGATCGCCTTGAGCGCTTCCGTATTGCCCATCGTAAGACCATCGCGGCCATATTTTCCGCCGGTCGCGCTCAGCGCCAGATTATCCAGATCGAGGATATCGGTATCGGCGTAGAGCAGATTGCTGAACGTAATTCCGCCGCCCATATTATAGACGAAACAGCCATGCCCATCGAGTATGGGGATGACCTCGTCAATCATTCCCAACAGTCGCAAAAGCGGACCGTAATTCCGAAAGGTTTCCTTCGTCATGCGATTGTCCAGCGCATATAGGTCATTGTCGGCCTCAACCGATGCGACCCCTTCCGAAACCGTATTCAGAACGACACTGGCGACATAGCGTTCTTGAACAAACTCGCTTTCAAAGACCGCCTTGGCGATCATCTGTCCTGTTCTTGGTCCAAATCCGAAGTGATAAGCCGAGCGCGTTTCAAGACGCACATAGGACATGCCAAACGGTTTGACCAAGCGATCAACCATGCGGTGAAAATATGTCTCACGCGGCTCGGTAACATGCGTGTGAATGAAATAAGGTGCCGCGAAGAGCTTCTTGCACACATATTGATCGCCCAGGATCGTATCGATTTTTTTGCCCGGACCAATCTGGCTAACGTCGGCGACATCTCCGAAACGTTCTTCGAGATTATAGGTCCTTATCCAGTCCGGATTGGCCAGCGGTCCCATGGATTCAGCAATCCGAACCTTGACCTTCGCTTTTCTCTGCTCGCTGACATAGGATTGCATCTCTTCCAGCATGGCGACATATCCCTCTCCCATCAGAGAGAAGCCATGCGGATTGGCGATCAGATGGACAGCGCGCCCTTCCTCGATCTTGGACCAGTCGATCTTCGCGATTTTTGCGCGGGTTTCACGCCGGATGACTTCGGGATCCGTCTCGCCAAATTCGGCATATGGAGACCAGACCGGTTTTGGCATGTGAGGGACAAGCTCTCGCACGGGCAGCGCGATCATGCCGGGCAAGTCTGCGCTGCGTTCCGGTATGAGCTCGGCAGGTCTGTCACCGTTGAGCAACTGCTTGAACGGCGGCGGAGCAATCTTGGCGAATTCTGTTGTTCTGCTGGCAGTCATACTGGATCCTTTGCATTGCGCCGCGCCTGTGAAGCCTCATACAGTTCGGCTATCTCCCGCGTCGGCTTGTAGACCGAGAATTTTTCTTCCAGCTCATCGCTGATTGATCCATCCGGCCGCACCTGATCGAACAAATCACCGGCACGCCCATACCATTGGAAACCGGTTTTCGGATTGCGGGGCATGTCTGTATGGCCGCCAGCCGCCAGAACATCGAACATGGGCTGCAAACAGAGTTCCGAGCAACCTGTTCGGACCCCCGTCATACGGGACAATTCATCGGGTGTGGACGCGCCATGCAGTACCGCCGCGGCCAGTTCCCCCGCGGTTGTTCCCGTACATGGACAGACAACCGAACGCGGACTAAACTTGGCTTCCCGGCAAATCGCTTTCAGGCGCGTCTGATCGACGGATTTGGTATCCACCTGAACTTCAAATGGTTCGTCCAGTTCGCGCATCACGATGGCATCATCCGGACAGACTTCAAGACAAGACTGAATATTGTAGCAATGCTCGTCATGCATGACGGCTATGTTTCTGCCGGGACCAATCTCATCGTCTGTACGGGCACGCATGGTGATCGCCACCGTGGCACAAACCTGCTCGCAGATCCGGCAGCCGGTACATTTGTCACCGATAATTTCGGCTACCATCGATACTCGCTTAGGCATGCTGTATCCCCTTATTCCTTTCGGCTTGATCCGGCTCTGGAACTGAAATCGCTTCGTTGAGGGATCCCGAGCGGAAGCCTTTGAGATCAAGCGTCACATAGCTGTATCCCAGTTGCTTGAACTGCGTTTCGATCTCCAAACGTTTGTCGATTATCACGGGGAAGTCGGCGACTTCGACCTCCAGCCGGGCGATGCTGCCATGATGGCGAACCCGGAATTGGGCGAGACCCAATTTTTCGAGGACCAACTCGGCTTGTTCAATTCTCTGCAACAGATCACTTGATATGGCCGTTCCATAGGGAACCCGGCTCGAGAGACATGCTGCCGCCGGCTTCTTCGCATTGCGCAACTTCAAATGATCGGCCAGATCCCTGACATCCTGTTTCGCAAAGCCGCAGCTCTGCAACGGCGATTTAACCGCATTCTCATCGGCCGCGGTCAGCCCCGGACGATAGTCTCCCAGATCATCGGTATTGGTGCCGTTTAAAACCCATTTAAAGCCTTCACGCTCGGCAATTTTTTTGAGACCGGAATAGAGCGTAGACTTGCAAAAATAGCATCTGTTTATTGGGTTTTTGACATAGTCCGCATTTTCGATCTCGCGGGTTTTGATGACGCGGTGGTTCATCCCCCACTCACCGGTTATTTCTTTTGCGAGCTGTAAATCTGCAGCTTTCAGGCTCTCGGAACCGGATGTAATCGCCAGCGCCTTGTCACCCAGTTCTTTTGCTGCGACATAAGCCACCAGAGAACTGTCAATCCCGCCGGAAAGGGCAACAAGCGCGCTCTCGTAAGAACGTATCTCGGCTCTTAGATTCTGGTATTTCTCGGTAAGTTCCGGGCTCATAACATTATTCCCTCAATAGGATCGATATGGTCATCAGGACGCTCACGATGCTTTCAATCGGGTGATCATTGCGGCCTGATATCCTGCGCCAAAACCATTATCGATATTAACAACCGTGACGCCGGACCCGCAGCTGTTCAGCATTCCCAGCAAGGCTGAAATACCGCCAAATGATGCGCCATAGCCAACGCTTGTCGGTACAGCGATGACGGGCTTGTCGACCAGTCCCGCGATCACACTCGGCAATGCGCCCTCCATTCCGGCGACAACAATGATCACCTGACAGTTGCGGATTTCATCAATACGGGACAGCAACCTATGCAGTCCCGCCACGCCCACATCGCTTATTCGCAACACTTCGCCGCCGAGATATTCAGCCGTGAGGGCCGCTTCCTGGGCGATTGGCAAATCGGATGTGCCGGCATTCACGACAGCGATTTTGCCAAGCTGGTTAATCGCGCAGGATTCAATCGTGTAGTGAATGATCCGTGCCAATTCGTCGAACATCGCCTCAGGCACCGCTTCCTTAACGGCAAGATACTGCTCGTAAGACGCTCTGGTCGCGAAGACATTCTGTCCTCTTGCAACCAGCGCAGCAGCAATGTCCCGCACCTGCTCGGGCCGCTTGTGCTCGGCGTAAATGACCTCAGAGACGCCTTTGCGCTCTGCTCGCTCGAAATCGATGTTGCTGTGCTGGAAATCGAGATCCGTCAAATTGAACGCCTCCGGTGGATGAGCGGAAAGGAACGCCTCAATCTCGGCATCAATACGCCGTTTCAAAGACAGATAGGATTCGCCGGTTTCTTGCGCCAATCGGGCGATTTCATCATGTTCGGACTTGAACCTGTGTGCGCCATCGGGCTGAAGAACGACCTTGGCCGAAACCTCTCCAACGCTTGTCGGAACGCACACGAGGGCGCGCGGCAGGATCATTTTCTGAAACGGCAATATTCGCAGGCCGATGGTCGAACTGTGGTTCAGCACAACCTCACCAAGGCTTTGGATCAGGTCCATTTTACAAAGAACGGAAAGGATCTGAGCAGGGCGCGACTTTTTCATGCTGATAGGTTGCAGGAAGACGTCGCTGGCACCCGCCTCGAACAACCGGTCCATAAGCGGCCCGAAGGCCTCGGGGCTCATATCGTCGATATTCGCCTCGATCTTGGCATGCTCGAAAAGACGTCGCATGTTGCGCATGTTGCGCATGTTGCGCATGTTGCTGCTTGTCATTCTCGATCATCTGCAAGCGAACGACATTGGGAATGTTCGCATCCCGGTGCCCGATTCCGTACACGGTATTAAGGGTCGTTCCCTGCACATGATCGACAAATTCATCGGCGCAGGCCTTCATAATCGCTGCACCCGTAGGCGTCGTCGCCTCCCCCTCCACACCGCCGCGCGTGAACGGGACATTTTGTAATATCTGGGCGGTCGCAGGGGCAGGAACCGGGTAAACACCGTGGGCGCACTTCACTTTGCCGCTACCCAGTTCGATGGGCGAGCAAAGAATGCGACCGACAGCTTCTTCGGCAATCAGATATTCGAACCCGATCGCCGCCCCGACGATATCCACGATGGAATCCGTTGCGCCGACTTCATGAAAATGCACCGTGTCCACCGGCATGTCGTGAATGGCCGCTTCTGCTCGCGCGACTTCATCGAATATTTTCAGCGCTCGCGCCTTCACCAATGAGCTCAGGGTAGATTGCTCGATGATCTGCTTGATCTGCTTGTAGTCGCGCTGGCGCGGGTGATGATGCCCGTGATCGTGGCTGTGCGCATGATCATGATCATGGTCATGGCCATGAGTTTCGCTGTGGCTATGACCATGGCTATGGTTATGGGCCCTTGTTTCTGCACCGCCCCCAGCAGTAGCCTCGGCGTTGGTCCCTTCACCTACAGCGTTCACATCCACCCGGACACCATGGATGCCAAGCTTTTGCGAGCGCGAAACTTGAAGCTTATATTCGGCCTCAAGCCCAAGCTTCGCCAATTCTGCCTTCAGATGATCCTCAGGCATTCCGATGTTCAAAAGCGCCGCCAGACACATGTCGCCTGACAAACCCGCAAAGCACTCAAAGTAGAGAGCTCTACTAGTCATTCTCGGCCGCCGCTTTCTGAATATCAATGACGTCGATCTTCATATCGAGAAGCGGCGCATCGACGATCGCGCGGCCGATATCTACCCGGTCGACATCCTTTTCCCGCAGCGCCGGAATATCCGACAATTGAATATTCCCAGAGTAGGCGAGGACGACCTGATCGCGCAAACCTGCCTCTGAAAGGGCGACACTGACGCGGTCAATATCGGCTATTTTGCCGGTATCGATAAAGATGATATGTGCGCCCGCCTCGGCCGCCACAATCGCCTCCCTTGCAACATCATCATATTGCCCCTTGATTTGGATCACTTTTTCATGATCGGCGACATGGCTTGTCGCTTCTAAAGTTTGCCGAATACCGCCGAGCATCCGGACAAAATTCTTGTCCAGATAGACGAAATTGACCCGCGTTATTCTGAAGTCAGCGCCAGCGGAACGGATCGCATGCCGAATGACATGTTTCAGCACCATTGGCATTTTTTTCCATGCGCCCGAAACAATGCGCAGATCGTCCCCGGCCGCCTCGACAAACTTTCGCGTATGCGTGGCGATCCCCGATGGCTTTGCCAGCATGCCGCTCAGCCGCTCTTCAGCTTTCGCAATCTGTTTTGGCGCGCCACGAAATTCTGCAATCTTGTCGCCGGCAGAAACCCGGGTAACGTCGTCGATGACAAACCGGACGTCCAGACCAAGATCATCCGCTGTTGCTTGAAAATCCGGAATTCCGACGATCAATCCGTCATCTTCTGCGCTCAATACAGCTGTCACCGTCCGGTCGGTGATCGACTGAAAGATCGAATCTCTCAGATCCGGGAACACATAATCATGGTTCGGGAAAAAATTGACGCCCGTAACCTTGTCGACGATCTGCTTCATGATTGTTCCTGATGATCGCAGCGAAGCGCGTTAAACAGAACAGCGAGCTGATCGAATGATTGGCCGATCGATTTTCGCGCAAAAGGGCTTGTGTACAGCGCTTGAGCGAGGCTCCAGATCGACTGCACATACAGGATTGCGAGTGCATGCACGTCCGATGCTTCCGGAATTATGCCACCTTTCCGGCAAATCTCCAGCAGCCGTTCAATACGTTGCACCTGATCGCGCGACTGCTCTTCTACACAGGACCTGAAATCCGGATCCTTGGAGATGAATGCCGCAGCGTGAATCGCCATTTCGCCATTCGCCTGCATATTCGGCTTCTTCCCGGCGTGCATTTCAACATAATAATCCTTGAGCGCGCGCAAATGCGTCAAAGCGTACGCCACGCCTTTTCCGGCTCATCATCCGGTGAGCTTTGTACCAGCTGTATATGATTGTCGCGGAGGATACGGTCCCGCAAGAGCTCCAGTGCGAGCGTTTTCGTCGGGATAATGATATTGCGCAAGCGTGCGGCTGAACCCTGCTTTCAGGCTGATCGCCCCGAGCGTTGCGGCATCATAGCCGTCATTTGCAAACAGAAAAGCGCAGCTTCGCGCAATCGCTGCCTCGCTTCGCGTGTTCTCTCTTCCTGCGTTGATCGAGTTTTGCAGTTGCTTGCATGCCTCTTGGCCCCCTCTCTGGAATCAATTCCACGCTTGGCATATAAACTTACTGACAGATAGTAAAAATGTTTTCTTGGTTTCTTTGCTTACCTTTGCAGTGGATTCTCGAAGCAAAGTAATCCTCAGCGGGACTGATGGCCAATATCAAAATCTGGAGCAGGAAGGCGCTCTGCCTCTCCATTCTCATAAATACATCTACTTCAGTATCCGGAAGGAGTGATTGCGTGCGCTCGGCCTGCCGCCGCTTGCAAACCGAGCCGCGTGCTATCGCTTAAGATCGACCACACCAATCTCAGCCAGTGTTTTCTTGAGGAGCGACTTGAAAGCATACTTGATACGATGAAGGTTTTTCGTGACATTTTTTGACGAACTTCAGCCCACGGCACGAAGAATATTTCAATGAACTCCTTCAGTGCCAGCGGCACATGACTTACATTCATCGACCCCAAGTAAAGGGGAAACGGCAGTTTCTGAAACGCGAACCACCACGTCTACTTGGTCGGTATCGCAGATAAAATGCGGACAGTCCGCTTCCGGCCCAAATTCGGAAACTAACGATCGTGCATCAAATACAACGCATCGAGTTGGACATTGATCTCGTCGAGCTGCGAACGCAGTTCGATGACAAAGCCGCTGGCATTGAGGCCAACGAAGTTGGCGGCCTGGCCCTTCATTGCAATTTCATGGGTATCTTCAAATCTCGCGGTGACCAGCGCAAATAGGCTGGTTTGCACTTTGATCGGGTCAATTTCATCATCATCGGCCATGCCCCTACCCATTATCGACTTTTTACGGAAGTCCACATGCAGCTTTGCCAATTGTTCGAATAAACGACTGGACTTCGGTGCTTGTTCGAGCATTGCTTTTGGCGTCGTCACAAAGATGACGACATGCCGCCCGCTCTACCTGCGATCTGCGGCTTGGGTCAGTGGAAGCGCTGGATAATCCAGCGCCAAGCTGGAGATCCAGAATGGCCACATCAAAACCAAAAACCAAATCCGCAAAAGTCATTACGTTGCTAAATCGCGCTAAAGGCGCGAGCATTGATGAAATGTGCAAAGCAACGAAGTGGAAGCCACACAGCGTTCGAGCATTCCTGACCGGCCTGCGCAAAAAGGGTTTTGTCCTCGCCCGTGAACAACGCGGCGATGAAGGCACCACATATCGTGTATCACGCAGGCACCCGATCAGAAAGCAAAGCGGGCAGCATCATGACCGGCCTCGAACAGCAATTGGCTGAACTCATGACTATGACCCCTGCCCAGCTACGTTCGATGTGGCGCGACACCTTCAAGACCCCTGCGCCTGATATTGGGCCCGACCTGCTCCGCCGCAGTATAGCAAACAGATTGCAGGAGCGGATCCACGGAAATTTGGCTAACGCTACCAAGCGCGAAATCGAGCGACTGCGCAAACGCGTCGAGCGCACAGGCAAGGCCGGTCACATGCATGCCATCTCGCTGAAAACCGGAACCAGGCTGGTCCGGTCATGGAACGGTAAAAGCTACCATGTACTCGTATGCGATGACGGATTCGAGTTTGAAGGCCGCCATTATGACAGCCTCAGTCATATCGCCCGCGAGATAACCGAGGCCCACTGGTCGGGTCCTCGTTTCTTTGGATTGAAGAAGCGGAGCGGATACAAATCCAAGGTCTTGGCCAATGTCTGAAAAACTTAAAAAGCTTCGCTGTGCGATTTATACCCGCAAATCGACCGAGGATGGTCTTGAGCAGGATTTCAACAGCCTCGATGCGCAGCGCGAGGCATGTGCGGCCTATATCCTGAGCCAGGCCAGCGAGGGCTGGGAAGCCGTTTCCGAACTGTATGATGATGGAGGCTGGTCAGGCGGCACCATGAACCGTCCTGCCATCACGCAGTTGCTGGATGATGTGAAAGCAGGCAAGGTCGATATCATCGTCGTCTACAAGGTTGATCGGCTGACACGGTCGCTCGACGACTTCGCCAAGATCGTCGAGATACTGGATGAGAATGAAGCATGCTTTGTCAGCGTCACCCAGTCGTTCAACACCACCACCAGCATGGGACGGCTGACGCTGAACGTTCTGCTGTCATTCGCACAATTTGAACGCGAGGTCACCGGTGAGCGCATCCGCGACAAGGTGGCGGCTTCCAAAAAGAAAGGAATGTGGATGGGCGGCGGTGTTCCGTTCGGATATGAGGTTGTGGAACGCCAGTTGGTGATCAACCAGTCGGAAGCGGAAATCGTGCGCTGGATGTTCGAGCGCTACACGGAGATGAAATCAGTGCCGCAGCTGGTCGAGGAAATGGCGGCGAAGGGCATCAAAACCAGAATGCGTATCTGGAAAACTGGGAAAGTTGTCGGCGGAGTTACCTTCAAGACCGGCACCGTGACCCATCTCCTTCAGAACCCGGTCTATGTTGGCAAGGTGAAGCACAAGGAAAATATCTATGATGGAGCCCACCAGCCCATCATATCTCAGGAGCTGTTTGATCTTGTCCAGTCCAACTTTCAGATAAATCGACGCACCAATGCGCTGGGCAAGAAAAGCCGCAATCCGAGTCTGCTCACTGGCATCATAACGGATCCAGATGGCAAACCGATGACCCCCACCCATGCAACCAAGGGATCAAAGCGATTCCGCTATTATGTCACTCGTACCCTACCAGGAGACCAATCAATCAAATGGCGCATGCCGGCTGGAGAAATCGAACGGCTGGTGGTCGGCACCATTGCGAAGCAACTGGGCAATATAGATTCCGATGGGTCTGAGACTGCTGCACAGCTCTCCGAGCAACTGAACAAACGTCGAGAGTTTGCGAAAGCCCTGCCCGACATGGCTGTCAGAGAGCAACGGAGGATATTGCTCGGCCGGCAGACCGGCGTAGAGGTACACGAAGCTGCTATAAGAATATGTTTCCGACCATCAGATCAGGAAGAGCCCTCTTCTATATCCGTCAAAGCAAAGCTGGTGAGCAAGGGCTCGGACCTGAAACTTACTATCGCGCCGGATCAAGGCCCGCACAGACGTGACCCCGATCCGGTGCTTCTGCGACTGATCGCTCATGCGTTTGCAGCACAGGATCTTCTGCTCTCAGGAAGACCATCGCCCATGATCGCAGAATATTCCACGCGCCATCTCCAGCAGCTTGTTCGGCTAAGCTATCTTGCCCCGGACATTATCTCTGCCATTGTAGATGGCACGCAGCCCGTTGATCTGACCGGTCGCAAGATCCTGCGCATCGGCAGTGTTCCGCTCTGCTGGACAGCACAGCGCAAGCTCTTTGGCTTCAACTGAAGCCCCACATCCACCCAATTCCAATAGTGCATCTGGTGCCAGCGTTTTGGGCCATGGAGATAAATGGGCTATATGGCCCACTGTCGCCGCGGCCAAATGGTCTCTGGTCACCGGAACTCCCACATGACATGAGATAACCCCCTAAGAAATGGGGACTAAACTGGCGCACGGCAACGGAACCGTGAGACGTTGAAAACTAAGGAAAAAGGTGGTGCCCGAGGGCGGATTCGAACCACCGACACAGCGATTTTCAGTCGCTTGCTCTACCAACTGAGCTACTCGGGCATCTGGGCCTGCGCGATGCGCTGGCCCCGTTAGGAAGCGACGCTATAGGCGGGGCTATTGCTGCTTGTCCAGCCTAAAAATGGCGGTTTTATTGCGGCTGTTCAGTCCTCTCCATTTCGGCCCGAGCCGCCGGTGAAATGTTCGGCTATCTCGTCCGGCGAAACCGCCTGTCCGGGTATTTTATAACCGTCACCCAACCATTGCAGCAGATCGCGATCCTTGCACCCGGCGCTGCAGAAAGGCGCCCATTTTTCGGCTGCCGGTTTGCGGCAAACCGGACATTTCGGGAGCTTTGATCCGGCCATCAGTGCTTATTTCCCCCAGAATTGCCGGGAACAGCCCGGTTAGCAGGATCGCGGAGATAACAAGCGGACAAACCCAGCGAACCAGAAAAAGCCAGATGCGTTGCAAATTCCCGTCCAGCCCGTTTTCACTGTCGATCAGCCGCCGGTCGGCGATCCAGCCGATAAAAATCGAGACAAGAAGCGCGGACGCCGGCAGCAGTATTTTTGCGGTCAGTTCGTCGATGATCCCGAAGACGGGCTGTCCTGAAAAGATCATAAAGTCGAACGGCTGGAAATCTGCCTGGCTGTTGAACGAGAAACTTGCCCAGGCACCGATCAGGAAAGCAAGCCCGCCCAATATGATCGTAACCAGCCAGCGCGGCTTTTTGAACCGGCCGATGGCCCAACTGACCGAAGCCTCCAGCAACGCTACCGAACTGGTCAGCGCGGCGAAAAAATACCATGATGAAGAACAGCAAGCCAATCAGTGACCCGGCCGGCATCGTCTGGAACGCGACCGGCAGATTGACGAACAGCAAACCGAGCCCGCCTTGCACCTGTTCCTGACCATCCAGGATCGCAGTCAGACTGGCAGGAGCCAGAGCGGCAAAGGTGATAGGAAAGATCGCCAGACCGGCGATAATGGCAACCGACGTATCTGCGGAGGCGATCTGGGCAGATGTTTTCGCCAGATTTATATCCCGCGCAGCATAGGCACCATAAGTGATCATCAGAGCAGAGCCGAGAGACAGCGAAAACAGGGCCTGACCGAGCGCCGACAGTTGCACCGACGGATCGAGCAAACGCGCCGGTTCGAAATCAAACAGAAAGGTAAGTGCCGCGCCGAATGATCCGGTAAACGCGCCGTAAATGGTGATAGCGATCAGCAACAGGAAAAAGATCGGCATCAACCAGACGGCGACTTTCTCGATACCGCTGCTGACGCCCCGGCCGACGGCAACTATCGTAAGAACCATGAAAATGGCGTGCATCGCCAGCATCTCGCTGCTGTTCGCTTGCAGGGCCGGCAATATCCCCTGGACCTGATCGACCGAAGAACCTGGCAAAGCACCTTGGGTGAGATTGCCCGAACCGATGGCATGGGCGAAGTCGCCCGCGAACACGCCGATAAAGTGGACGATCCACCCCGCCAGCACGCTATAATAGGTGAGAATCAGGAAAGCGCCGAGCATTCCGATAGCGGCGCCGACCGACCACCAGCTCGACGCGCGCGATTCAATCGCGACCCGCTTCATGCTTTCGATAGCAGAACCCTGACCGTGGCGGCCGATGAGCGTTTCGGAACGCAGGATCGGCAGCCCGATCAGCAAGACGCAAAAAATGTAGAATATGACAAAGGCGCCGCCGCCGTTCGCTCCGGCTTCCGCGGGAAACCGAACCAGATTGCCAAGCCCGACTGCCGAACCAATAGCGGCCAATACAAATGCGGTTCGCGAGGACCAGCCCTCTTTCCCCGGTGCTACTGCGCCTGCCATTTATGATTCTCCCCGTTATCTCGAGCCGGATGCGGCCTTGTTGCTTTTGTTACTAGCTGCGCATCAACATCGGGCCAAGCGGTTTTCCGGCAAAAATATGGACGTGCAGATGGGCCACTTCCTGATGGCCGTCTTTGCCGATATTGGCGAGCAGGCGATAGCCGGGCTCGACCATCCCCGCTTCGCGCGCAACATGGCCGACGGCGCGGACGAATCCGGCGATTTCGGCCTCACTCGCCTTTTCCGAGAAATCATCCCAGCTGACATAGCGGCCCTTCGGGATCACCAGGATATGCTCGGGCGCCTGCGGGTTGATATCGTGAAAGGCGAGCACCCATTCGTCTTCATAGACGGTTTTGTTGGGAATTTCCCCGCGCAGGATTTTGGCGAAAATATTGTCATCGTCATACGGCACGGTCGGGTCGATCGCCATCAGCTTGCTCCTCTTGCGGCTTTTTCTTCGAGGCCGGACAAGCCTTCGCGGCGGGCCAGTTCTGCGATCACATCGTCCAGCGACAGGCCCATGTCGGCAAGCAGCACCATCAGGTGAAACAGATCGGCCGCTTCTCCGGTCATCGGCTGCTTGTCATCCAGCACAGCGGCAATCACCGCTTCGGTCGCCTCTTCGCCCAGTTTTTCGGCCATTTTGGCGCGGCCCTTAGCGCGCAGGCTGGCAACATAGCTGGTTTCAGGCTCCGCTTCGCGGCGTGCCAAAATCGTGTGTTCGAGAGATTTGAGAATATCGGTCATCCCTGGCGGTTTGCGCGACAGATCACCTGTTCGTCAAGGCCTAGCGATAGAAGTT
>UEXL01000664.1_pt1 | contig 12521 bp, 14 predicted proteins | sample 1796671 | NCBI WGS metagenome assembly UEXL01 (sample SAMEA4772471, study PRJEB27181) | metagenome
GCTAACGTGACCGCTCATTCCGTTTTATCGTGACCGATTTTGGGTGATATCCCGGAATCACCGGTCACGATGCCGGAATCGTCGGTCACGTTCCCCCGGAATCACTGCCAACACACTGGAATTCTTCAACTTAATCGCGCATACCGCTTCCTTTTTCCACGAGGAAGAGCGGATGCCGGCTGCGAGGATTTCCATGCGACAGATCACCGAGGTCTTGCGCCTCAAATACGAAGCCGGTCTCAGTCACGAGCGCATTGCTCGTGCCTGCGGACTCTCCAAGGGCGTCGTCGGCAAGTACGTCAGCCTGGCCCAGGTCCAGGGCGTTACCTGGCCACTGCCGAAGGACCTGGACGAGGTTCGGCTGTACGCGCTGCTGTTCCCGGCCAAGGCGCCACCGTCACGCTTTGCCGAGCCCGATTACTTCCAGGTTCATCAAGAGCTCAAGACCAAGGGCGTCACCCTGCAACTGCTCTGGGCCGAGTACGTGGAACGCCACGGCGACAAGGCGTATCGCTACAGCCAGTACTGCCACCACTACCGGCTCTGGCGTGGCAGCGCCGCAGCATGCGACAGGTCCACCGGGCTGGTGAGAAGATCTTTATCGATTACTGCGGCCCCACTGTGCCGGTGGTGGACCGCAGCACTGGCTCTACCGGTGAGGTGCAAGGCCCAGGTCTTTGTGGCCGTGCTGGGCGCGTCCAGCTATACCTTCGCCGAGGCTACCTGGAGCCAGAGCCTGCCGGACTGGATCGCCTCCCACCAGCGGATGCAGGCGTTCTTTGGCGGGGTAGCCGAACTGCTGGTTCCGGATAACCTGAAGGCGGCGGTGACCAAGGCGGACCGCTACACCCCGAAGATCAACGAGACCTACGCTGAGCTGGCCTCCCATTACCAGACGGCGGTATTACCGGCACGACCCTACAAGCCCAAAGACAAGGCGAAGGCCGAGACGGCAGTGCTGCTGGTCGAGCGCTGGATCCTGGCCCGGTTGCGGCACCGGATGTTCTTCTCACTGGCCGAACTCAATGCCGCCATTGCAGCGTTGCTACCGGCACTGAACCAGCGCCCGTTCCAGGGTCGAACCGAGCCGTCAGAGCCTGTTCGACGCACTTGATCGACCGGCACTGCGGCCTCTGCCAGTAGCGCCCTATACCTACGCCGAATGGCGCAAGGCACGACCAGGCATCGACTACCACATCGAGATCGACAAACGCCTGTACAGCGTACCTCACGCCTTGGTGGGGCTGGTTCTGGACGTACGGTTAACGGATACCGCCCTGGAGGTCATGCACAAAGGCCAGCGGGTGGCATTACATCCCCGCCACGGGAAGAGCCGCTTCGTAACCCTGACCGAACACATGCCCAAGGCGCATCAGGCCCATCAGGACTGGTCGCCGCAGCGCTTCCTCAACTGGGCCAAGGACATCGGCCCCGGCACGCTGGAGGTGGTGCAGAGCCAGCTCAAGGACCGCCCTCATCCAGAGCATGGCTACCGCGCTTGTTTGGGATTGCTGAGTCTCAGTCGGCGCTACAGCCGTGAACGCCTTGAACAAGCCTGTGCCCGGGCGCTGTCGATCAAGTCGGCCAGCTACCAGAGCATCACCTCGATCCTGAAACAGGGGCTGGACCAGTTCCCGTGCCCTGGCCGACGATGAGCGTGACCTGACCGACCTGCCGGCGCACACCAACGTTCGCGGCCCGCGCTACTACCACTGATCCCGGAGAGACTGATGCTGACTCAAAACACCCTCGACACCCTGCGCCAACTCAAACTGACGGGCATGTGCGATGCACTGGAACAGCAGCGGGCGCAGCCCGCAACCCACGACCTGGCGTTCGAGGAACGCCTGGCCCTGCTGGTCGACCGGGAAGTGCTGCACCGGGAGAACCGTCGGCTGGACCGGCTACTGAAGGCTGCTCGCTTGCGCGTGCAGGCCTGCATCGAAGACATCGACTATCGCCACCCGAGAGGGCTGGAACGTTCCCGTATGGCAGGCCTGGCCAGCTGTGACTGGATCGGTCAATCGCTGAATCTGTGTATCACCGGGCCTACCGGCTGTGGCAAGACCTGGCTGGCTTGCGCCCTGGGCAACCAGGCCTGCCGCCAAGGGCTATCCGTCCGCTACTTGCGGGTGCCGCGGCTGTTCGAACAGCTGCGGATCGCCCACGGCGATGGCAGTTACGCCCGCCTGATGAACCAGCTGTTGAAAACCGACCTGCTGATCCTGGATGACTGGGGGATGCAGAAGGTCACTGCCCAGCAACGACAGGATCTGATGGAGGTGATCGAGGACCGTCACGGACGTGGCTCAACGCTCATTGCTAGTCAGCTACCCACCGAACACTGGCACGACTACATCGGCTCCGCCACACTCGCAGACGCCATCCTGGACCGGCTTCTGCACGGCGCTCACCGACTCAATCTGAAGGAGAATCACTGAGAAAGGCCAAGGCACAAAACGCGGAATCGGTTGACCCATCGTGACCGCTCAGAGTACAAAACCCACTCCAGCGTGATGGCCGTGTGCAAATCGGTCACGATCCCCGGAATGACCGGTCACGTTCGCCGGAATACGCACCAGAGGCAGGCCGTCTTCAAATGCTATGACCTCGCGGCCATTATCCTCGGTGCGCCGGGATATATTCACAGAGCCCAGCGGGCGCAGACTGGGGTCGGTGCGATACACCTCGAGCCGGTCCGGCGCCACGATACGCAGGTTCCGACGGGTGGGCTCGCCGTTTGGTGCCACCGCTGCGGGCACCTCCACGGTGACACGGACCTCGTTCTGCGCCAGTCCGTTGGTGTTGTTGGAATCACCGGTGCTGCCGGAGCTGAAATCATCCAGTGCATTCTTGGCCGGCGGGAAACTGTTGCCCCGGGATCCCGCTTCGTCTGTCGCGCTGCTGCCCCCGCAGGCGCTGAGGAGGGCGGCGGTCAGGATCAGCGTCAGTGGGCGAAGCCCGGGACGTCCGAGCAGGTGAGGGGATTCGTGATGACCAGAGAAAGCGTGCGAAACCATGCCAGTGATAGTCCATTCCCGAAACATGAGCGGGCAGTCTAGCAAGGGCGCCGGTTGCAAAGAGTGAGGCAGGGCACGAAACGAAAACGGGCGCCCGATGGGGCGCCCGCTGACTCAATCGAAGGAACAGTCAGGTTCAGAAGAAGATCTTCATGCCTGCCATTACGCCCTCGTCCAGATTCACGTCGCCGCGCAGCGGGGAATCCAGATCGGTGTTCAGGTATCGGTATCCGGCGAACACTTCGGCGTTGCGGATCACGCGGTAGCTGGCACGCAGCTCCAGGCTGGTCATGTCCTCGGAGTCACCGAACGACAGAATGCTCGGCGCGTAGTGCAGGCCACCGGTCACAGACAGGCCTGGCACGTCCGGGATGTTGACGGTGGCGAAACCACCGAGGGCAACGGCACCGCCGTCCAGGTTGTCATCGTCCCAGCCGATGGCGCGCAGGCCGATGCCAGCGGTGGTAGGCAGGTTGCCGAGTGCGGTGCGGCCCTGGGCGTGGAAATCCACGTTGCCGATGTGGCGGCTGCCCTCATGGTAGGTGTAGCCGGTACCCAACTGCAGGTCAGAGTTCACGCCGAAGAAGTTCACCTGGCCTTTGACGGAATCGTTGGTCAGGCTCAGATCGAGATCAGCTGCCAGGGCCGGTGTGGCGGCCAGAGACAGGGCAAGAACGGATATACGGGTCAATTTCATTCTTCTACCTTTTATGGGTCAGTGAATTCGCGAAATAATAACGAGCTGACGCGGGGGGCTCAACTTAAAACGAGGTAAGGCCTTGTTAATAAAGCTTTAGTGACGGGTGTTTTCGTCCTGGGAGTCAATCGCGCCAAGTTGATCAAGATCGTCCGGCGACACATTCTGGGCCGGCACCCGGTATTCTTCGTTGGCCCAGGCACCCAGGTCGATCAGTTTACAGCGTTCGCAGCAAAACGGGCGAAAGGGATTTTTTTCGCTCCATTCCACGGATTTTTTGCAGTTGGGGCACTCTACGTTCATAACAACCTTCAGGATGGTGTGGACATACTGCAGTATTGTTCCAGTACTGCCCGCAACATTTCAATATTGACAGGCTTGGCAACAAAGGAATCCATGCCGGCCACGCGGCATTTTTCCTCGTCCTCTTCCATGGCGCTGGCGGTCAGAGCCACCACCGGTACCCGGCTACGGCTTTTCTCGCTTTCCCATTGGCGCAACCGGCGGGTGGCTTCAAACCCGTCTACCCGCGGCATCACGCAATCCATGAACACCAGGTCGAACGGGTGCCATTGCCACAAACTGGCGGCCGCCTCACCGTCGTTGGCGGTCATCACATCGCAACCCAGTTTTTCCAGCAGGCGCCGGGTCAGGGTGCGGTTGACCGGATTGTCTTCCACCAGCAGCACCCGCATGCGGCCGCAGGGCAGCTCGCGACGGCGGGAGGTGTCACTGACCGCCTGCAGGGAGAAGCGGGTCAGGAAACGCCGGTCACCGGCAGCGCGGTCAGCAAACAGCTGATGCAGAATGGGGGTCAGGCAGGATTCCCGCAGTGATTTGCTCAGGAACGCGTCGGCACCGGCCTGGCGGAAATGCTCGGCATCGCCCCGCTGGGGGTTGGATGACAACACCAGCAGGCGGGTGTCGGTCCACTGCGGGTTGCTGCGAATCTGGCGGCACAGCAGATCGCTGTCCATATCCGGTACAAAACCGTCCAGCACAATCGCGTCGTAGGGTTGCTGGTTATCGGAAGCCAGCCGCACGGAGGTCAGGGCCTCACCGGCGGCCTTCACGGCCTCGATCTGCAATTCAAAGCGGGACAGCATTTCCAGGGTAATCTTGCGGGACAGCTCGTAGGAGTCCACCACCAGAATGCGCTTGCCACGGATCATGCGGGTGTCAGGACGGACGCGGGTGGTGCTCTCCGGCGCCACCGGCAGCGACACCTCCACCCAGAAGGTGGAGCCTTCGCCGGGCCGGCTTTCCAGGTCCAGGGAGCCGTCCATCAGTTTGACCAGCTGGCGGCAGATGGTCAGACCCAGGCCGGCACCGGGGAGCTGGCGCTGGAAGCTCTGGCCCAGTTGCACGTAGGGCTCGTAAACCAGCGGAGTGTCTTCCGGGTTGATGCCGACCCCGGTGTCTTCCACCGCCAGGCGCAGGCGTACCCGGTTGTCCTTGCGGCCCAGCACTTCAATGCTGATCAGCACATGGCCAGAATCGGTAAACTTGATGGCGTTGGAGGTCAGATTCAGCAGGATCTGGCGCAGGCGCACAGGGTCCCCACGAAGCGCCCAGGGCAGGTTTTCATCCACCCGCAGTTCCAGCGCCAGGCCTTTTTCCCGCGCGCGGGTACCCAGCATGTGCACCAGATCGTTCAGGGTTTCCCGCAGGTCGAAGGGCAGGTCGTCCAGTACCAGTTTGCCGGCCTCCATGCTGGAGATGTCCAGCAGGTCGTTGATGATGGCGGACAGGCTCTCGGACGCGCTCAGTAAAGTCTGCACGAACTCCCGCTGTTCCTGATCCAGCGGTGTGTCGCCCAAGAGGGTGGCGTAGCCCAGCACCGACTGCAGCGGTATGCGTAATTCGTGGCTGACGTTGGCCAGAAACTGGTTCTTGGCGTGGTTGGCGCGCACCGCCTCGTCACGTTCGCCCTGGGATTGCAGAGTGGTCTGGCGCAGGGAGCGGGTGTCCTCCAGCAATTGCAGGCGCATGGTATTCAGGGCCTGCTCAAGCTCACTCAGCTCATCGGCGGACCGGGGAGCCTTGCGGCGCAGTTTCAGCGGCTCGATCAGGGCGTCCAGATTCAGGCGGGCGGCGTAATCCGCCATGGTTTCCAGATGCCGCGACAGGGTCAGTCGCACAATCAACAGCAGCCCAAGGGTGCCCAGCGTAACGATCAGGGACTGGAACAGCAGGGTAAACAAAGCCCGGTCCATGAGCTCGTCGTGCACCTGCTCAACAGAAGAGGTCACGGTCAGCGTGCCGAGGTTGCGGGGGCCGGTGTACTGGGGGCGGTTGAGTATCAGCGGGAACGACTGGGAAATCACCCGCCCCTCGGGATAGGTGCCGGTGCTGAACGCCTCACCGTTGGAGGTCACCACCCGGGCGTGCTGGATCACGGGCATGGCGCGCATGTCGTCCAGGCTGTTGGCTACCTCGCTGAAGTTTATCAGCCAGATGTTGTTGCTCATCGAGCCTGAAATCAGTTCTGCGGCCCGCTGCTGGGTGTAGCGCAGATCTTCGGTACGTCGATCGTATTCGCCGATCATCTGCAGGCCGGTTGCTGCCAACGAAAGTACGACACTGAACAGCAAGACGTAGACCAGCAACCGAGCTGCCAGTGGCCGTACACCTATTCGTTTGAATAACCGGATCAAAGGCAAGACACGCATTCCCTGTGACTGATGAACATTTGTCCAAACAGTCGCCAGTTTAACAGACAGTTAGCACTTCGACACGTTCTCCGGCGTTGTCATAAACAAAGCGGAAACGCACGTTCAGATCATACAGGTGCGCCCCGTAAACGCGATCTTCGTCCCGGCCCCGGCGGAACGAGGGGCCGGGATCGTAGCTGACCACATCCCCGATCAGCTCCCGCAATTGCGGATAGCGATCCGCCGGCAGATTCTGCAACTGGGTTGCGGCCTTATCGAGAAACACCACCGCCATGCGGTCGGTAGGGGGCGTATCGGCCCAGCCCAGAGTGGCCTCGGGCACCGAGTCGGAGAACGGCAGGTAGGGTTTGATGTCCAGAATCGGGGTGCCGTCGATCAGATCGTGATCGCTGATCTGCAGCACCAGCTGGCCGTTCTTGCGGCACAGGCCTTCGTTGCGCACCACCGACAACCCCAGGCTGTTGGGGCGAAACGGAGAGCGGCTGGCAAAGACCCCCACTTTGCGGTTGCCGCCAAGCCGTGGCGGGCGCACGACCGGCCGCCAGCCTTCGCGTACCGCCTCGTGGAACTGGAAGGTCAGCCACAGATGGCTGGCGGTTTCCAGCCCACGAAAGGCATCTTCGCGATCAAAGGGCGCCTCGATCACCAGGTCTGCGCGGGCGAACCGGGTCAGCCCCGGCTGCCGGGGCACGCCAAACTTGTCGCTGAAACAGGAGCGGGTGTAGGCGATGGGCGTCAGGGTCAGGGCATCTTGCGGGCTGTAGGTCATCGTCGGTCAATCTGGCCAGAGAAGAACAGTTCGATTCGCAGAATCAGCGAGGCCCGATCCTTGAAGCTCTCTTCGCGGGGGAACTCCAGCGCCGGAATGATCTCGCCGAACAGCCAGTCACTGTGCAACCGATAACGATACGTCAGGTCGGCAAAGATCGAGGTTTGCCGCCAGGTGGGCTGGCTCTCACCAAGAATGCCGAGGCGGGGATTGAGGGTGGCGCGATTGTTCAGGCGTTTATAGAAATTGAAGGTTTGCGCCATCTCGAACATGCGGTCGTCATGGACCCATTCCAGCTCGCTAGCGGACAGAAAGCCCCAGCCGTTGCCCAGATCGCGGCCGGCGGCCACCGAGCTTCGTGCGCCCCAACCATCCTGATGGAAATAGTACAGCCGCTGCTGGGCCTTCAGGCCCCAGTTGTCATCCAGTTGCCAGCGCTTGTCTGCCGTGGCGCGCCAGAAGGCGTCGGTGGGGAATCTCAGCCGCACACCCACGTCATTACTCAGGTTGATGGCGTCACCTACCTCCGACAGATAGCGCAGGGCGCCGGTGGCCTCGGTTTCCGAGCGTTCATCTTCGGTAAGCGCCCGGTCACGGCGCCGTTCCGAGAGGGGAATAAGCTCGTCGGTCTCACTCTCGATCACCAGCCGCAGTTTTTCTTCCACGGTGGGCACGTCCAGCCGGAACCGGGCTTCCGGATCGAACTGGGCCGGGTCGCCGTATTCGGATTCGGTCGCAAAGCCCAGTCTCAGATAGCTCTGGTTGTTGGGCAGACCGGCGTCTTCCCCGGAAAAGGTGCGATCCGCCCATTCGCCGAGTGCCTGGATGCGCTCGCTCTGGGTGCGCTCCTGGCGCAGTACCCAGTTACTGAAATTCATCCAGTAGGAGTCCCTGGGCTCAAGCCAGTACTCGTCGGGGGAGAAATCGTAGAAATCAGGGGGCAGCGATTCGGGGGAAAGTACATCGCCAACGGCGGGGTCTTGCACAACAAACACCGGCTCGGCGGCGTTAACGTTGGCCGTGACTATAAAACAGCCCATTCCGAGGACAGCCCATGTTCGTGTGCTCAAAGGCTTACCCAAGGGCCACCTTAAACTGTGTGTGTAGCTCACTGACCTGACGTTCCACGTCGCTTATCAGCTTTGTATTATCAACCACTTCGTCCGCTTTGTGCAGGCGTTTCTCGCGGGGCATCTGGGCGGCAATGATCCGCTCCACCTGATCCCGGGGATTGGCGTCGCGATCCATGGTGCGCTTAATCCGAACCTCCACGGGCACGTCGACCACAATGACCTTGTCCACCAGCTCATGCTGGTTGGTTTCCAACAGCAAAGGCGACACCAGAAGCACGTAGGGGAGGGTATACTCCGGGTCCGCGTCCCGTGAATGCAATTGGCGGATCAGCTCATCGCGGATCACCGGGTGCAGCAGCGCTTCCAGCCACGCTCTCTCCTCCGTGTGCTCGAACACCACCGTGCGCAGCCGCGCGCGATCAAGATTACCGTCTTGCAGGAGGATGTCTGGCCCGAAATGCTCGGCAATGCGGGCAAGGGCCGGAGTGCCCGGCTCAACCACTTCCCGGGCGACGATGTCCGCATCCACCCAGTGCACCCCGAGATCTCCGAACAGCTTCGCCACCGTAGACTTGCCAGAGCCAATGCCGCCCGTTAAACCGATTACTACCACCGTCAAACCCCCAGGAACCCGAACCACCACGCCTGTATGTCGGCACCGAACCACAGCGACAGCAAACCGGCCGCCGCCAGATAGGGCCCGAAGGGAATTGGCACCTCACGCCCCTGCTTACGAAAAACAATCAGGCTAATGCCCACCGCGGCACCCACCACCGAAGACAGCAGAATCACCGCCGGCAGCAACTGCCAGCCCAGCCACGCGCCCAGCGCCGCCAGTAATTTGAAATCACCGTGGCCCATGCCTTCTTTACCGGTTACCAGCTTGAACAGCCAGTACACCGACCACAGCGACAGATAACCGGCTACCGCGCCCCAGAACGCACTGTGAAAGTCCGTCAGCACGCCGAAAAAGTTCAGCACCAGGCCCAGCCACATCAGTGGCAGCGTGATGCTGTCTGGCAGCAGTTGGGTATCGAAATCGATCATTGTCAGCGCAACCAGTGACCACACCAGCAGCAGTGCCCACAACGCGGCTCCCGTTGGCTCCAGAATGGCCAGGGTAATCACCGAGAACGCCGCGGTGATCGCCTCAATCATCGGATAGCGCGGTGAAATACGGGTTTTGCAGGCGGAACACTGACCGCGCAACAACAGATAACTGATGACCGGAATGTTCTCCCAGGCGCGAATTCCGTGGCCGCAGGCCGGGCAAGTGGAAGCTGGTGAAGAGAGCGTGATGGGTGTTTCCGGCTTACGCTGGCCCTCCGGCAACTCCAGAAACTCTTCACACTGGCAGCGCCAGTCCTGCTGCATCATTTTTGGCAAACGCAGGATCACCACGTTGAGGAAACTGCCGATACAGAGGGAGACGAAAATAACGGTGAGGTAGAGGAGCCAGGGTGTGGATAGCAGAGCATCAAGGAATTGCATGAATTGTCCGGACAAACGAGAAATGAGGGAAGGGTAGGTCGGGTTAGCGGAGCGTAACCCGACATGTGTCAGCCAAAGTGGTTAAACAACCTGGCCCATCTGGAAGATTGGCAGGTACATGCCAATAATCAAACCGCCCACCAGAACACCGAGAACTGCCATAATCATCGGCTCCATAAGGGCGGTCAGGTTGTCGACCATGTCATCGACCACGCCCTCATAATGATCTGCGACTTTTTCTAGCATTTCGTCCAGATTACCGGATTCCTCGCCGATGGCTGTTAACTGAACGGCCATTACGGGGAACACGCCAACCTGCTTCATGGAAGCCTGGAGTTGCGTGCCGCTTGATACGTCGTCTTTGATACGAAGCACGGCGTCCCGATATATCGCGTTGCCCGTGGCGCCAGACACGGAGTCTAGTGCGTCAACCAAAGGAACACCCGCGGCAAATGTAGTTGACAAGACGCGACCGAATTTCGCTACAGCGGATTTGTCGAGGATCTCTCCAACAATCGGAAGTTTCAAAATGTATTTGTCGACGAAATCTGAAAATTTCTGGGATCTTCGAATAGCCTCTTTGAAACCAAATATCGCACCGACGATGCCAAGAAGTACGATGAACCACCAGGCTTGCATCCACTCGGACACAGTAATGATGAACTGTGTGAACACGGGCAAGTCGGCACCGAAGCCCTCAAACAGGCTTTCAAACTGAGGTACAACTTTGACGAGAAGGATGGCTGTTACAACGATAGCAACGACAACAACCGCGATCGGGTAGGTCATGGCCTTTTTGACTTTCTTTTTGAGTATTTCAGTTTTCTCCAGGTACATTGCAATGCGGTCGAGCATTTGCTCAAGGGCACCTGCTTTTTCTCCGGAATCCACCAGGTTGCAGTACAGATCATCAAAGTACTTTGGGTGTTTGCGCAAAGCACCCGCAAAACTGGTGCCGGAGGCAACGTCGTTTCTCACCGCGCCAATGAGCTCTTTCAAGCCCTGATTTTCCAATCCGTCTGTCACGATATCGAAGCTCTGCACCAAAGGCACACCAGCTTTCATCATGGTGGCCATTTGTCGCGTGAACATTGCGATATCGAAAGGCGTGATTTTTTTTTACTACCACCAAACAAGGGTTTGGGCTTCTTTTTCACTTTGTCGGGGATAATGCCCTGCTTACGCAACTGGGCCTTTACGAGTGCCAGATTTGTTCCCGCAACTTCACCTTTGCTCTTGTTGCCCTTGCGGTCTTTACCTTCCCAGACAAATGCCTGAATCTTCTGTGCTTTCTCAGCCATGCTTAATCCTTCGTCACGCGGTTGGCTTCTTCAAGGCTGGTCACACCCTCTACGACTTTCCTGAGGGCAGATTGCCGGAGATTCCTGAAGCCATCTACTTGCGCCTGCTTTGCAATTTGAATCGAGCTGGCCTCCTCCATGATCATGTTTGCCAGCTCATCGGTAACCTTGACCACCTCGTAGATACCAACGCGGCCCTTATATCCTCCATTGCATTTATCACAGCCCTTGGGGCGGTACAACGTGAAGCCTGTATCAATTTGTTCCTGTGTGAACCCTTCCTCCAAAAGGAGCTCTGGAGGGGACTTTTGCGGGCTCTCTGCAGGCAGGGCAAAGCCTTCGCCCAAGTCGCTGAGCAATGATCAAGCTGACCGATGTTGCGATGTTGAATGCGGGTACACCCATATTCATCATACGGGTCAGTGTTTCCGCGGCACTGTTGGTGTGCAGGGTTGAAAGAACAAGGTGTCCTGTTTGTGCGGCCTTGATGGCAATATTCGCGGTTTCGAGATCCCGGATCTCACCGACCATGATCACATCCGGATCCTGTCGCAAAAATGCCCGCAAGGCTTCTGCAAAGCCAAGGCCTACACGTGTGTTCACGTTAACCTGGTTGATGCCTTCCAGATTGATCTCGGCAGGGTCTTCAGCCGTGGATATGTTGACTTCGGCAGTGTTAAGAATATTCAGGCCTGTATACAGCGAGACGGTTTTCCCTGAGCCGGTAGGGCCGGTAACGAGAATCATCCCCTGGGGTTGCTTAAGTGCGTCGAGGTAAAGCTGTTTCTGGTCTTCCTCGTATCCCAGCACGTCAATGCCAAGTTTCGCCTGGCTCGGATCCAGAATCCGTAGAACGATCTTCTCACCCCACAGGGTGGGCAATGTGTTAACCCGGAAATCAATAGCTTTGGTTTTGGATAGCTTCATCTTGATTCGGCCATCCTGAGGTGTCCGCCGCTCCGAGATATCCAGTTGCGACATGATCTTTACACGTGCGGAAATCTTTGGTGCCAGCTTTATCGAGGGTCGTGACACTTCTTTGAGAATGCCATCGGTACGGTAGCGAACTCGGTAAATTTTTTCACAGGGTTCAAAATGAACGTCTGAGGCGCCACCGCGAATAGCGTCAAGCAACATTTTATTGACGTATTTAACGATCGGAGCGTCATCTACATCAGTCGCTTTAACCGCGCTGTCGTCCTCAGCTTCGCCTCCTTCCGTTTCCACGCCCTCCAGGTCAGCATCATCCAGATCGCCCATCGTGGTGTCTTGAGACTCGAGATACTTGTCGATCGCTTCCCGCAGTTTGGCGTCATCAACCAGAACGGCATCGGTGCTCAAACCCGTGTTGAATTTGATCTCATCGAGAGCCTGGATGTTCGTAGGGTCAGATACCGCAATGAAGAGCCGATTGCCTCTCTTGTAGAGAGGAAGGGCGTTATGTTTGCGAATCAGCTTTTCATCTACGACTTTCTCGGGCAGCATTTCGGGCAAA
>UEXL01000559.1_pt1 | contig 12503 bp, 18 predicted proteins | sample 1796671 | NCBI WGS metagenome assembly UEXL01 (sample SAMEA4772471, study PRJEB27181) | metagenome
TACCGACAATTCCTTTCTTGCCTGCAACAATCACAGTTTTACCTTTATAGTGGCCTTCTGCCAAAAGATGGAAAACGGTTTCAACTAAATTATCTTTAAAGTGTTTTGACATACTATTTCTCCATTTAATTACCCTATATGTATAAAAAACAACCCCCCTATCCGAAGAAAGGGGGGCTGCATGAAGTGCCGGGATAAATCCCGTATATCAGAAACTAACGCTAAGTTGTGTTCTGAGTAGATACTGACCATCGGAGTCGCCTGCATTCCAACCGGAACGATAGAGATTCCATTCAGTACCAATAGCATCGAATGCATAACCAAGAGTAGTAGTCCAACGGACGTACTTATTGATGTCAACATTCGCACCAACCTGCAAGGACGTTTAGATCAGAATCGGAAACACCAAGTTTACCGTGCTGATAATTAACGAAACCTGTGAGGTTATCGGTGCATTGGTATGCAACTTCGGCGTTGAAACCGTAGTTCTTACCATATCCACCTACTGCATAATCAGCAGAAACCCATGAGACTTGTGCATTTAGAGGACCGTTGCTATAACCAAAGTCAACGGTATAAGTGCCATAATCTTCGAGTTCTGACTGGTATGCGTATGCGGCTCCCAACTGGAAACCACCACCAAAGTCAACGTCACCACGGACGCTGATACCATAATCATTATCTACAATGAATACATTCTCTGTACCGAATCCATCATTGTATGAAACAGAGAGGTCCAACCAGTCAAAGTCCTTGCTGAACTGGACACCCTGTGATCGTCCTTGACCAAACGTAGTAGCGAGAATGGTGTATTCACCTTCAACATTATCCAATGGTGAATCGGTGAAGTCCTTATAGAACGCAGTGACAAACTGTCCTGCTTGGAAGTCAACACCCCAACCCAAGTCCATTGTGGTATAGGCGTCAACGAGTTCCATAGTGCCATTTGTATAGTCACTAAACTCACCACTTACATAATAACCAATCTTTCCTAGAATCTCACCCGAAACTTCGAGACGAGCATAGGGAATACTAAACTGGTTATTTTCAGCGACACCACCATCGTTGTTATAACTCCAACGAGTAATGGCAAAACCACCCACGTTAACAGTGACGGGTTGTGCATCCGCCATCATCATTGTGCGTGCATCCGCATCAGCCATGACACTGTGTACCATAGCCTTTACTTCTTCGCTTCGACGAGTTTCCAACCAACTTGGTTCTTGGTTCGCATCCAATGTTGCGATCTTTGCTTCTGCTGCATCGAGACGAGCCTGTAGATCCTCATATGAAGGACCGTCAGCAAGTGCAGGTGCAGCGAATGATGCTACAACAATTGCAGCAGCAAGACCACCGTACATCATCCACTTTTTCTTTGAAATATTCATAGGATTATCTCCTTGAGATCGAATGAACGACTCAGGTTCCTACTGCATTTGTTGCAGCGTGCCAAAGAGACTGGACTGCATCTGCAACCCAAACAACACCACTCCATGCATATGGAAGAAGTGCAAGAGTGATTAGCATACTACGGCAGATGCCAACCTTACCAAGAGTATTCGTTACAACGTCGCTTTCGCATCCCACGACAGGACACTTGCTTGTATTAGCCATATTATTTCTCCTTATAAGAAAATGAAACCCCGGCTAAAGGGTTGGTGCTGAATGCACCATGAGTCAACAGACTCGGTTTTAATGTGTCACTTATATAGTGACATCGTGTTCTCTAGGTGAGAAGTAACCTCCCATTATAGTCCTATAACGGGACATGTCAATTAAAAATTTATTTTTTTTAAATAATGTTTAGTTTGTCAAATCGACGATTTCACATGAACCACCACTGCAAGCGAGGGTTTGGGAACCAGAAGTGTTATCTTCTTTTTCATAATCTGATAATTTTTCCCAATTCACATCTTTTGGCATCTTCTTGACTAGTTCTTCGTAGTCTTTCTTCATGCAATCTTGGTAAGGTGCTTGTCGATAGTTATGATCCGAATGTGGTAGGAATGAAACGCCACTCACTTCATCGAAGTGCTTGTAAACCCATGCACCAACTTCCATCCATTCATGTTCTTTACAGAAACAGTAACACTTGGTTTATGTTCACACCAATGGCGTTGATATAGAAGCCAGTGTTCAAGTTGTTCGATTGCTGTCATTTCTGTTCGTATGACACAACCGTCTGGTGCTTTTACTGGGAAAGAAAATACCATTGTGTGTTCTGGTTTCATGACATCAGGTTCCGCAGGGAATCCTTCATCTATCATAAATTTACACAATGGATCTTTGACATCAGCACGAACAGTGCGAATGTAATATTCAGCGTGACGAGCATGAATACCCGAAGAAGCATCAACCAATTGTGAAACAGTACCACTTGGTTTAACACAGGTGATTGCTGCTGATTGATTGATATTAAACTTCTTGGCAAGTTGCTTGTTGGTTTCCACCGCAGTTTCACGAAGAGTCTTCAATGTCTTTTCAAGAACTTCATTGCCCTTTCTACCATTCATTAAATCATTGTCCATGATACCAGTAAGTGAAACACCAAGAAGTCTTTCTTCTTCGCAGTTGTTCTTCCACTCACTTGAAAGGTAACGAAAGTTTGTAAGAGTAGATTGCCATGTTCCAAGAATAGTGGCAAGTCGAACCTTCTCCTTTAGAGTTTCAACCGTGTCTTCTTTACGAACCACCACTTCGGTAAGATTGCAGAACTCTCTATCACGAAGAAGAATCTCCGAACAAGGATTGCAACCAAAATCGTGATTAGGATCACGACGATCTGATAGTTTTTCTACTGTCTTCTTGGCAGCAGCACGGTTGAAGATACCACGTTCACCACTCTTAGACTTATAGAGTGAAACCCACTCGTCCATGAATGTACCGATCTCTGGTTTTTTCTTTATATGCTACTGAGTTGTTTGACAATGCTCGTTGTGGGTTTTCGTGCCACCACTGACCAGTCTTTGCTTCCCGCATTCGTTCATCTGTAAGAGACGATAACGAGATGAGGGCACTTCTTCGTACTCCCCCGACAACGACAACTTCCGCAATCTTACAGATGATATCATGGCATTCGATAGAGGTGAGTTTTCTTCCACTAGCCTTCTTATAGGTATCCACTGAAATTTGAATAAATCATCCAGTGGTTCTGGTCCCGAACTTCTACCACCGAAAGTTTTAAGTCGTTCCCCCGCAGGACGGACTTTCGATACATCCCATTGAGGAATTTGACCACTAATGAGTAACGATGTGAGTTCTTTGTAGGCTTTCGCCCAACCCAACTTGCTATCTTGTACCACAATTGTTGTATCACTGTCTTCAAACTCCTCTGCAATCGTCGCCAACTTTCCTAAGAAATCTCTTTCGACACTGAAACCAACACCAGTACCACACATGAGAATGTAAAGAATTTCATCAAAGGAACGGACTCTTCCTGCACTTACATATGCACAGTTATATCCTGCAACATGATCACGCTTCAGTGCTTCACCTGCGGTCATCAATGCTCTCATAGAAGGCATGACATTTAAACCAACGATTGCACTTTGCAGTTCTTCTCTTTCTTTCTTAGATACTTTATAGTTCTGACTTTCTTCTAGGTGTTCTATAAAAATCGAAGTAACGAGAAACAGTTTCTTCCCATGTTTCTCTTCTACCCTTCTCGTCTATCCAACGAGAATATCGGCTTAAATGTATAAAATCTTGAAAGGGTGTTGGTAATGACATAATTCACTTCTCCATAATACAGTGTATGAATTTATTTATATTAGTTTGTAAGTTCGGACCAGGAAATTGGGAACAAAGGTTTGATAATTTTTCCAACTGCTTCAGCATACTGTTGAATTTCCCATTGAGCGTGTTCATCGATGCGTTGCTTATAGAATCCTGCATAAGCAGCAAGAGAACCAGTCCAGTACCATTCGGTATACATTCCTGTGGGAGTACAAATGTGCTTGTTCTGGTGCAACATTTGCGGCGATCAAGTCTTCGTATGTTCGCATTGCACTTTGTATTGTTGCTTTGTATCCTTCATACAGGGGATGGGTAGCAAATCCCCCAGATGTCTCACCACCACCATCTCTACATCCCAATAGTCCACCACTACCCTGTTTCATAGATTTGTCTGGTCTTGAACGCCACTGTGGGAAATAAAACTCAGGTGCATCATCAACATATCTTCGACTGACTTCGTTTTCTACGAACCCCTGCTTGTGCTTAAAGAACTGAGTCCGAATTGAAATCGGTGCTTTGATTCTGAGAGTAATCTGTGGGTGAGCGAATGGTGTCCAGTGATTGTGTTTCGCAAGATATCGAATGAGTTTCACATCACGATCTGGTAGTTTACGAACGTCAGAAGGACGAAACCTAGAGTTGCTTTTCTTCAGTCTAGTTTCTACTTCCTTGTCAACTTCCCATTCACTTTCATTGTTAAATGAAACACGGGCAGAGTTACACACAGTCAAATCACTTCCCATGCTGTCAACAAGATGCACATGACCATTATCTAATACATTCTCTTTGTTCATACTAAACCTTTCTCCATTCTCTAAATCGTAGTCTCGCTTCAAGTCCTCTATATGTATTATCATCAATCAATTTTTGAATTTTACGAGTTGACATTCTATACACCATGTCATTGATATCTTTCTCTGAAATATTATCTGGCCAAATACAAACGTCTCTGTCCAACTCAATCAATTTTTCAATGTATGCACAAATCTGTCGGTTGCGTGGTTCGTTGTCGAGTATATAAGTCATCTCAGAGTTTTCAAAACGAAGTGGAATTTCTTTCAATGCTCCTGCACCAACCATTGCAGTTGCATTTTCTAAGAACAGACTATCAATCGGACCTTCTACCACATACACACGTTTCTTCGGATCTACTCTCCAAAGTCCATACCACAATCTATCAATACTTTTATCACCTTTGATTGTAATATACTTAACTGTCTCTTGCTCTAACCTCATCTGCCATATTCAATGCTCTACCTGACATGCAACGACATCTCCGTGACTGTTGAAGAAAGGAATTACTAACCTTTCCTCTTTACCATAAAGTGTGTTATCTCCGTCTAACTTACCTGCAAATTTAGTAAAATCATCTGTATAATACAACAACTTGAAATGTTGTTTTGGAATCATTCTCATGTTTGCAAACTTACTGCTACATGTTCGTCAGTTAATTCGGTAAGACAAACTAAGCCATCGAGTAGTTTGTCTTTCTTCTTAAATTTTGGTTTTGAGTTTTTAAATCTGAACAAATCTTCTTCCTTGGGTTTCTTATAATTTGACTTCCGTTCTCTCCGTTTCGATATCTCTAGAGAATATTCTTTACACAACGAAGGTGCAACATCCTTTAAGAAATTATATAGGTTCTGTCCCACACTACAGTTGTGACATTTATAGAAAAAATCATTTCCTTTTTGATAAAAGAATCCTCTTGCTTTGTTCTTATTCTTTGATGAATCTCCGCAAATAGGACATCTACAGTTTGCAAGGTTTTCCTTCTTCCACTTAAAGTTTTAGTTGTGCAGAAACCATGTTTATAAATTTTTATCAATATAAGTACTCATCAAATATTCCAACTAGTGAACTTCTCTTTTTCACCTTAAACTTATCCTCAAAATTATCACCATCGAAACCAGAACCTAACGTGCTTGTCTCAGTTTGATTTGATTCAACCAACCCAACCTGTTCGTCTCTCTTTACATCAGACAATTTCATCTTTGCACGATTAATTCCTAGAATGAATTTACGGTTTGCTACTGTATCATTATAGCGGTTCTTGAGTTGCTTTACAAGAACTTGATTCTGTTCATCCAACTCTTCTGTGGAAATCAACGCAACCATAAAGTCTGCGGTTGCAGGAAGTCCAAAGGACTCCGATGTATCTTCTAGTCCAACATCAGTGCTGGAGTAACCCGTTCGGTTTGTCTGTGTTGCAGACCAGATGGGAACATTATATTGCACTGCCAAACCACGGAGTTCTTCTGCAATAGACTTGATGTATGAATATGAATTGACATTGCTTCCTTGCTTGATTCGTGAAGACGCACAGATGTTTAAGTAATCAATAAAGATAATATCAGGCTTAAACTTCTTCTTGATGTTCAATTCGTCGAGAAGAATACGAAAGTGATTTGAATTTGCAGTAGCAGTTGGATACTCTTTGATAATAAGTTTACCAGTAATACCTGCTGTAGTTGTATTCAGTTTACTATCATACATTTGTTTTGGCAAATCCTTCAGGTTATCCATTGTGATATCCATTATGTTTGCGTCAATACGTTCTGCAATTCGTTCTTCTGCCATCTCACATGTGATATAAAGAACATTGAGGTTTTGCGAAAGACAGTTTGCTGCATGGTGACACATGAACAATGACTTACCAACACCTGTTCCTGCCATCACAATATTCAATGTCTTCTGTGGTGTACCACCGTTCGTAATTGTATTGAAGAAGTCCAAGTCAAAGGGACTCTCTTCTCTACCTTGTGATAGAAATCATATCGTTCGTCTGAGTCTTCGATGTAATCATGTCCGATGTTAGTATCAAAGGAGACTGAGAGTGCATCCGATAAGATTTCTGGAATTGCATTCTCCGTCTTTGTTGATGACTTCCCATCAATGATATGAATCGATTCCATGATGGCATTATAAACTGCCTTGTCTTTACAGAACTCTTCTGTTTCTGTGATTAACCAATCGAAGTCCGGTAGATTATCTTTCTTCTCCAGACCTTCCATCAGTTCTACGATTCCTTTATATTCGTCTTCGCTGATAGATTTATTTTTATCCACATCGATGACAACTGCCTCCTTTGTGGGGAGGTTGTTGTACTTGAGTATAAAGTTACTTATCGTCTCGTAGAGAATCTTCTCTGTTCTGTCGTGAAAATATTCATCTTTCAGAAAGGGAACCACTCTCCGTGAGTACTCATCATTATACAATAAGTTTTCCAGAATTACATGTTCAACTGTCTTCATAGTTTGAGTGATCCCGGATCTGAGAAAATCTTCGTCAAGTTCATCTATCTCTTCTGCAAGAATATCAATTAGAATTTCTCCCAAATGATTTACGAAAATTTTATCTTCAATCAAACCATCTGGTTTTTCTAGAACATTATATTCAAACTTACAATTAATAGAATCATCCAATTCGTTGAAAGATACTGAACCATATGTGAATACAGTTCCTTTGTATGCTCCATCTGTAATCTTAACTGGAATATTCTCGTCTATACCAACAGAGTAATTGTCATCATATTCATATATCTTGCTCATCATTTTTCTCCTCTACAGTTTCTTCTGCTTCAATTGTACCATACTTGAATTCCTTTGCAACCGCCTCTTCAAGTCTTTCCATAACGTCGGAAGTAAAATACTTTTCGGGATCGTTGTTGATTGACTTCTCAAAGGCAGTCTTACCATCTGGTAACTCAATGCGAGTTGAAACCTTCTTGAAGATATCATACTTCACTGCAATCGGAACAAGACCATAATAAGGATTCAGTCCGGTGTCATAGTTCAACTGAACTTCAACAATCTTGTTCTCTTTCGTAAACCTACCCTTGAACAACTTACACTTGATAATGTTACCAATAATATCTGTTCCATCCTTATCCTTCTTCTTTGAAAGATAGACAATTGTAGAAGCGGCATACTTCAATCCAGAACCACCACCCATTTCCTTCATTGGAACATAGCACCGACAACTTGATATGTGTGGTTTGTCATGATAAGAGGAATACCTGCTTTACCCAACTTGAGAGTAAGCACACGGAATGTCGCCTTGATCACTTGGGCGTGTCATGTCGCGGGTTGACTTACCTTCTGCGGTATCGTTCATTTCTTTCTCTGTGGAAAGCATACCAAGTGAATCAAGAACAACAAAGACAGGTTTAGTGTCTTTTGTCTCGATGTACTTGTCAACGATACTGATTGCTTGGTGTCGGAAAGTCTCGACTGTAGCAACAGGGAAGATTGCAACTCTTGTTGGATCCATACCTCTCTCACGAATCATATCCGAAGTAATCGCTTGTTCGGTGTCAAAATACAGAACCACACCTTCTGGATTGTCATCGAGGAACTTCTTGCACATACCAATGCAAAGTAAGTCTTACCAGTAGCAGATTCACCCGCAAGTGCCATAATTTTATTGTTTGGAATACCACCACAATGAACCTGACAACAAGCATTGAACACATGACTTCCTGTGTTTATGAATCCAGTAACATCGCTACCTTCAATGCCATCTGAGGCAATACCTGCAAACTCGTTTCCAGATTCTTTAATTAAACTCTTTAGTAGATCACTCATATTTGTTTCTCCATTTCTCTTATAGCATACTCTAATTTTTCACAAAAGTCCAGTTGATTTTCATAAGTTTCCTTTGAACAATGAACATCTTTGACAATCTACTAGCCTTTGTCTTGTTTATTTAGTTGTTTGTTAAGAACATCTTTAATGAACACTACTGTTTTATATTCCATATGTCCAACATTCATTTTAAATACTCCTCTTCTAGAGTAGAAACATGTTCATGATTCCACCCTATCTTCTCTAGTATATTTTTATAGGTTCAAGAAATGATTTTCCAAACTGAGTATCATAATCTATAAACTCAATCAATCCAAATTCTTTTGAAGGCTGTTTGGAAAAGCAACAACTTGATCTGTCCTGCAATACCACCCAACGGATTTGGTTTTATAAGATGCAGGAACTTGATCTTATCTCCATCAATAATTTTACGTACTTCTTTAGTTCAGTTCATCTGAGATAATGATTATAAATCAAACTACCTTTCACCGCAATCGGTGTTGACTTTGTATATATCATCGAATGTCCTGATATTTCTCCATACCATTTACGCCTCGTTGAAAAGCAATATCTTCTGGATCAAACGAATTGAACTGTTTCGAAAGTCTTCAATGAATTCTATCACAGTATTCTCGTCTGTTGTAAGAATCAAGTCGATTGCTTCAGGGAATCCCGAACAACCTGTGGTGTAGAACTACGAGTAGTCTCGATACCCATGATCTTCAACTTGGGTTCATCGTAACGAATTCCCCTCTGAGTCAAACACCTGCATCATGTACCGCTTCTTCGCAGTCCATACTCCCTTGTCCGCAATGCATTCACGATCCATCACCATCTTGTTCTCGTATGCGTTCATCATAGATGCAAGTTCATCATACTGCTTCTTGATGAAGGGAAGAATTATTTCTTCCGACGCTTTGTTGAGGAATTCAACCACCTCCGATTTGGGGCGACTCCCACATACTTTGTCCACAAGTAACCCAAGACGCAGATAGACAGAATCTGTATCAGATGCGACAACATAATCGTAATCCTCCGTACCAACCGTTTTATTTAGAAATTCATTGAGTTTGTCTGCAATCCATCGAATGCTCAACTGTCCCGAAAGAGTAATTGCTTCCGCCATGTCAACATCGAAGTACCGAAACCACTCGTTACCAATCGCACCGTAAGCACTGTTTAATTGAATCTTGCGAACCAACTGAAAGTTGTTGTACTTTGCAATCTCGTTCTCTAGATTCTCTCCTGCTTGCTGTCTCTTCTGACAGTCAATCATCTTCTTCTTGTACATCTTACGTTCTTTGTACAACTTCTCCATCAGTGCAGGAAGAAAACCTTGATGCTCTTTGGTGTAACAGGTTCCGTTTGCGGCGACAGAGTAACCATTCGTAGATGGAAGTTTACCAGACAGAATTGTATCAGGGGAAACAGAGATGTCTTTGTCTTGATCGATCATTGTCTCTGGACTGATATTGTACTGCATAATCAAGTGAGGATACAGACTGTTCAAGTCGAAAGATACAACCCAGTCGTGCATACCGACAATGGGATCTTTCACATAAGCACCAGCATACTGAGCATCTTTCTTGCTCGTTCGCTTTGGTGGAATGACAATGTTATGATCCATGAGATAGTGATAAATAATACAATCCCACATTCGTACCTGTCCAAACACATCCATGAAGTTTACCTTTGCGGAATACGCAAGTGATACTGCAAGTTCAATCAACTTCATCTTGTCTTCGAGTTTGTTGATGAGTTCAACATCCTTGACATTGTATTCTATAAACTTCTGAAAGTCATTCTTATAGAATGTTGCCATACTGTCATACTCATCATATGACAACTTCTTCTCACCAAGTTCCACGAACGCAATGTGATCAAGACGATATGATTCCTGATTCACATAGGTGAATGTCTGATAAAGTTCGTAATAGTCGAGGGTGGACACACCTGCAATCTCATAAGTTTGATTCTCACGATTCATCTTTCGGATAGTTCGTTCCTTGAGAAACTTCCAAGGTGACAACCTCTTTGCATCCGACTCGCCAAGAATATTACCAATTCGATTTACAAGATAAGGAATGTCGAAGAAACGAACATTCCACCCTGTCACTGCATCAGGAGATTCCAATTCCCATGTAGACAAGAAAGACTCAAGTAATTCTTCTTCAGTTTCAAATTTAAACTGTCGCAATTTACCGTCATATGGTTCTTCATCGAGATTAAACTCACCCAAACCATAGACATATATCCAACCGTTATAGTCAACGGTGATTGCATTTATTCTTTCGTTTGCATCTCTGGTTTCGGGAAGCCATGCTCTGACTCGCATTCAATATCGATAGTAGCAACTTTAATCTTAGAAAAATCATAATCAATCACACCTTTGTAATTGTCACCGATGAATTGATAAACGAAATCGTTGTTTCCGTAAATATCAAAACCTTGATGTCCTGATACTTGTTTATGAATTCACGCGTGTCTGGAATGTTACCTGGCTGAACAGGTTCAACAAACAAACCGTCGAGTGTTCTGTATTCTGTCTTCTTATTAGAAGGCACATACATTGTAGGTAGAACTCTTCTCGTCTTTGAAATCGAGTCCCATCCCCAGAAACACCACGGTAAAGAATAAACTTACCTCGTTGCGTTATGTTTGTATAGTATTCTTTCACCCTAGATGCTCCACCAGTGTGTTGGGTACTTGTTCTTTAATTCTCTCATGTGATATTGTAGCATATTCTGGGTTCAATTCAATACCAATATACTTCTTTTGATTGTTGAGTGCTACAACACCTGTAGTTCCTGAACCACTGAAAGGATCAAGAACTGTTCCGCCATCAGGACATCCTGCAAGAACACAAGGTTCGATTAGTTTCGGTGGATAAACTGCGAAGTGCGCGCCTTTGTAACCATTCGTCGAAACCGACCAGACAGCTCGTTTATTTTTACCTTTGAGTTTCGTTGCATCGTAGAGTGTTCCACTGTATGCATTGTTCAAAGTCTTGTCTTTGTTTTTCGTGTGCTTGTTGCCACCGAATCCCGCAGTGCCTGGTGGATCTTTTCTATTTGGGTCCTTCAATGGTTCAAGAATCGCATCCTTGTCATAATAATAGTTCTTACTCTTTGACAAAAGAAAGATATGTTCGTGACAAGATGTTGGTCTGTCATTCACAGGAATCGGCATTGCATTTGGTTTATGCCAGATAATATCAGAACGCAACCACCAACCATCTGCTTGCAATGCAAATGCAACACGCCATGGAATGCCTACCATATCCTTTGGTTTGAGTCCTTGGACTTTGGTATTCTTCGCAGTAGTTTGTCCGTTCCTACCCTTTGTGTTCTTTGGATCTTTATACTTACCCTTTGAACCACTTCCGACATAAGAGTCTCCAAGATTCAACCACAATGTACCATCACTTCTTAAGACTCTTTTGACCTCTGACATAATCTCTACAAGTTTATCGACATAATCTTCTGGGCTTGCCTCTTGTCCTAATTGTCCATCATGATCATAGTTTCTTAAAGCCCAATAAGGTGGCGATGTAACGCAACAATGCACTGATTCTTCGTCCATTGTTCGCAATACCTCTAAAGAATCGCCTACTTTTATTTCATAATTCATCTTATTCACCTAACATATTATAACACAAAAAGACAGGTTGTCAATTACGATATGGATTCATTTTTTTAGCAAGTTCTTTGTCTTTGAACTTTGGAAGATAGCCAGTATCTTTCATCGTTTCTTTTAGCATACTTTTGGCTTCTGATAGGGTGATTGTTTTTTGTTCCACAAAATGATTTATCATATCATCAAGAGGCAATTTAAGTTCCATATGACCTATAAAGTAATTTCTAATCTTTGCATTATTGGTTATTGGATATGGAGGTCCTCCTGGTCTATAAAATCTATGCATCCATTGCAAGAAAGGAAGACATAAGACTTTCCTGCCATTTTGTCTATACTTTTCGTGAATGTAACATTCTTCTCCACCAAACTCTCTGAAATGTTCATTAAAGCCTAGCCAAGAATCTTTTCTTGAAGAGAACAAACCCATTCCGTGTGCAGGGATTTCAAATGGAGGATCATTAACATCATATCCAAGTGAGTCGTGATTCGACCATCTTCCCCACATACCACCACGCCATTTCATATCGAAATGTGTGCTGATGTTTT
>UEXL01000469.1_pt1 | contig 12502 bp, 10 predicted proteins | sample 1796671 | NCBI WGS metagenome assembly UEXL01 (sample SAMEA4772471, study PRJEB27181) | metagenome
GGCAGCAAGCCGGTGCTTACCGCCATGTTGATGCCAGCCTGCAGACCGATCAGCAGGGTGATGCCGTAGGAGAAGCAGGCCGCAAACGGCATGTTTGCCAGTTCGGCTCGTCGGGCGATGACGAATCCGGTGACCACCAGTACCGCGAACAGGGCCAGCACCACCAGCGACCCCATCAGGCCGAACTCCTCGGCAATGATGGCGAAGATGAAATCGGTATGGGCTTCCGGCAGATAGAACAGTTTCTGAATCGAATTGCCCAGCCCGACACCGGCCCACTCGCCGCGGCCGAAGGCAATCAATGACTGGGTAAGCTGGTAACCGGTGTCAAACTGGTCTTTCCAAGGATCGAGGTAACTGACGACCCGTTTGAGCCGGTAGGGCTGGGTCACAACCAACACAATTCCCAGGGCAACCAGAATGCCGATCAGCGGCATAAAGCGACTGAGACGAACGCCACTGAGAAAAATCATACCCGCCGCGGCCGTCACCAGAACCACCGTGGCACCGAAGTCCGGCTGAATGACCAGCAGCATGGAAGCCACACCCAGCACCACCAGCGGTTTCAGAAAACCGGCCCAGGTGTTCAGCAACTCGTCCCGACGGCGGACCACATACCCTGCCAGGTAGGCGATCAGACACAGCTTGGCGACTTCCGAGACCTGAACGTTGAACAGACCGAACGAACGGAATCCAGCGTGTGGAGCCATTCACAGTGCGTCCCAACGGCGTCAGCACCAGCACAAGCACAAGCATGCCAACGCCAAGCAACAGCCAGCCACTGCGCTCCCACCAGGCAACAGGAACGTTGACCGCCACCAGCGCGAGGAAACAACCAATACCGGCAAATATCAGCTGGCGAATCACGTAGTGATAGCTGTTACCCGCGGTTTCAGCCGCCATGTCCATGGAGGCCGAGGAAATCATCACCACGCCCATGACCATCAGGGCGACAGAACTGATGATCAGCAGCGGCAATGGCCGCAGATCACTGAGCAGCTGCTGGCGATCGGGAAGTGACAGGCTGCCGTGCATCATAGCGCTCCCTCCACCGCGCGACGGAACTGATCGCCGCGATCACCATAATCACGGAACATGTCAAAACTCGCACAGGCCGGTGACAGCAGCACCCGGTCACCGGGTTGTGCAAGCTCTGCTGCCACGCCAACGGCTTCGGCCATGGTCCGGGCATAGGGCCACATTCACCGCAGCACCGACGCTGTCGGCAATCAGACTGGCATCGCGGCCTATCAACACCAGCGCCCGGCAATGCAAGGTGACCGACGCTTCCAGTGGTGAGAAATCCGCGCCCTTACCATCGCCGCCGGCGATCAGCACGATCTTTCCGTTTTCCGGAACCAGACTGCCTATTGCAGCCACAGTGGCGCCAACGTTGGTTCCTTTGGAATCGTTGATGTAATCGACACCGTTAACCTGCGCCACGAATTCACAGCGGTGCGGCAGACCACGAAACTCGCGGACAACCGCCAGCATGGTGTCCATCGGAAGCCCGGCGGCATGCCCGAGCGCCAGCGCCGCCATGACATTGCTGATGTTGTGGCGCCCCATCAACTTCAACTCGCTTGCCAGCAGCAGGTTATCGAAACCCAATGTGATCCAGGTGCCCTGCTCGTCGTCGCGGGTGCTGAAGGTTTCCGGATTGACGCGGTAGAACCCGAAACACAGAAAGCGCAGATTGTCCCGGGCCATGGGCGTGCTCAAGGCATCGTCCAGATTGACGATGGCGTTCTTGCAGCCGCGGAAGATCCGTTGCTTGGCCTGGAAATAGGCCATCTTGGACGGATAGCGGTCCATATGATCATCACTCACGTTCAGCACCGTGGCCGCCAGCGCATTCAGTTCTGCCGTGGTCTCAAGCTGAAAGCTCGACAGTTCGAGCACATACAGGTCGGCACCACGCCCGAGCAGATCCAGCGCCGGGGTGCCAATGTTGCCACCGACCTCTACGCGCCGGCCGGCAACGGCCGCCATTTCACCCACCAGCGTGGTGACCGTGGTTTTGCCATTGGATCCGGTGATCGCAACGATGGGCGCGTCGGCCGCTTCTGCAAACAGATCGATGTCGCCGCGGATGCGGGCACCCTTGGCGTAGGCCGCACGAATTGCGGGAGCCTCAATGCTGATGCCGGGGCTGACCACCAACTCATTGAAGGTGCTGAACAGCTCGGCGTCGAACGGGCCGGTGTGCACCGGCACTTCCGGCCAACCGGCTTGCAAGGCTTCCAGACCGGGCGGATGCTGACGGCTGTCAGCCACCGCCACGTCCCGCCCCTGATCGCACAGATAGCGCACGCAGGAAAGCCCGGTGATACCGAGCCCTACGACCAATGTGCGACGATCTGAAACGATGACACTCATGGAAACGTCATTCCCCTATCGCAGTTTCAGACTGGCAATGCCAATCAGAACCAGAACCACAGTGACAACCCAGAACCGCACGATCACGCGCGGCTCGGGCCAGCCTTTCAGTTCGAAGTGGTGGTGCAACGGCGCCATGCGGAAGATTCTCCGACCGGTCAGACGGTAGGAGGCGACCTGAAGAATCACCGAAACCGTCTCCATGACGAACACACCACCCATGATGAACAGCACAATCTCCTGGCGGACGATCACCGCAACCACACCCAGCGCAGCGCCCAATGCCAGCGCGCCCACATCCCCCATGAACACTTGTGCCGGATAGGTGTTGAACCAGAGAAAACCAAGGCCCGCACCCACCAGCGCCCCGCAGAACACGATCAGTTCGCCGGTGCCCGGCAAGTGCGGTATCAGCAGATAATCGGCGAACTGGGCATGGCCCGAGAGATAGGCAAATAGCCCCAGGGCACCGGCCACCATGACCGTGGGCATGATCGCCAGCCCATCAAGGCCGTCGGTCAGGTTAACCGCATTGCTGCTGCCGACGATGACGAAATAGGTCAGCAGGATGAACAGCACCGGTCCCAGCGTCAGCGACACGTTCTTGAAGAAAGGCACGTACAGCGATGTTTCCTGCGGCAGCGTCGAACTGAAGAACAGCACAATCGCAGCCGTGGCACCGATCAGCGACTGCCAGAAATATTTCCAGCGGGCCGGCAGGCCCCGCGGATTACGTTCGACAACCTTGCGATAATCATCCACCCAGCCAATGGCACCGAACAGCAGGGTGACCAGAATGGTTACCCACACGTACCGGTTGCTGAGATCGGCCCACAACAGCGTGCTCACGCCAATCGCCACCAGAATCAGTGCACCACCCATGGTTGGCGTACCGGCCTTGCTCAGGTGGGTCTGGGGACCGTCATCACGTACCGCCTGGCCAATCTGGTACTGGCTGAGCTTGCGAATCATGACCGGACCAATCAGCAGCGAAATGGCCAATGCCGTCAGCGTGCCGAGAATGCCCCGCAGTGTCAGATACTGAAACACCGTCAGCGACGTGAAATATTGTGATAGAACCTCTGTCAGCCAGAGCAGCATTATGTAGTCACCTTTTCTTTCATTCCCTCCACCACGCGATCCATGGCGGAACTGCGAGAACCCTTGACCAACACGGTCATAGCCGGCTGTGGATCGGCCAAGAGGCGATTCACAGCATCATTATGGGTCTGACAGATTTCGGCCTGATCGCCGAAACCCTCTACGTATCCTTCACACCCCGGCCCGACCACGAGCAGGCGATCAATACCATGAGCTTTTGCAAACGCGCCCACTTCCCGGTGCAGGCTATGGCTGTCAGGCCCCAGCTCTGCCATGGCGCCCAGAACCACTACGCGGGTTCCGGCGCGGGACGCCAGTACACTAATGGCCGCCTTGATGGAGGCCGGATTGGCGTTGTAGCTGTCATCAATCAGCGTCAGGTGCGGTGCCAGTTCGATCATCTGCAGGCGTCCTTTGACCACCTTCAGTCTCTGAAGCCCATGCCGCATAGCCTGGTCCGACACACCCAACTCCCGAACGGCGGCAATGGCGAGCAACGCATTGGTCACATTGTGATCACCGTGCAGCGCCAGAGAGACGCTACACTGCCAGCCATCGCGGTGGTGTGCGATGAAACTTTGTCCATGGATGTCGGCCGTCACCGCTGACGGGTAATAATCCGCCAGCTCGCTGGCAGAACGGCAGACCACCGCGATTCGACGCGCGCGCCCGCGCGGCGCTTCCAGACCGCGAGTGCCGGGTCGTCGCCGTTGAGCACCACCAGGCCGTCAGCGCTGACGCCGTCGATGATTTCGCCCTTGGCCTCGACAATGTTCTCGTAACTCCCGAAACCCTCAAGGTGCGCCTGCCCCGCATTGGTCAGGATGGCCACATGCGGGCGCGTGATCGCAACCGTATGGGCAATTTCGCCCAGGCCACTGGCGCCCAGCTCGATGGCACCGAATTGGTGTTCGGGCGCCAGACGAAACAGCGTCAGCGGCACCCCGATGTGGTTATTGAGATTGCCCTCGGTTGCCAGAGTTACGCCGGCCTCGGAGAGCATCGACGCCACCATTTCCCGCACCGTGGTTTTACCACTGCTGCCGGTCACCGCCACGATGTGTGCTGAGCTCTCACTACGGTTACCGGCCGCGAGCTTTTGCCAGCGCATCCACCGTATCCGTCACCAGGATCTGGGGCAGCGCCACTTCGGTTTGTTCGGTATCAACCACTGCAGCAGTGGCGCCGGCCGCACGGGCCGCTTCCAGAAACCGGTGGCCATCAAAATTCTCACCGCGCAGGGCGACAAACAGGTCGCCCGGCTGTATGCCCCGGGTGTCGGTGGACACACCGGAGTAGAGCACCCCTTCCGCAGCGGTGTCGTGGCACTGGCCCGCAGTCATCCGGGCCGCCTCCGCCAGCGAAAAAGCGCGCATCATGCCACACCCCCGTTGAGCTGCAGCGCGTGGCGCACCTGCTCCGCATCACTGAAATGCGCACGTTGGCCGGCAATTTCCTGATAGGTCTCATGTCCCTTGCCGGCGATCAGTACCACATCGCCCTCGCTGGCCTGGCGAATCGTACGGGCAATGGCCTCGGCCCGGTCGTGAATCACAGTGACCGATTCCGGGGAGGTAAAGCCTTTGAGAATATCCCGGGTGATGGCGTCAGGGTGCTCCGTGCGTGGGTTGTCATCGGTGACGATAACCACATCGGCGCCTTTCTCGGCCTCCGCCGCCATTTCCGGGCGTTTGCCGCTGTCGCGGTCGCCGCCGCAGCCAAACACGCAATACAACCGGCCGCTGACGTGGGGGCGCAATGCCGCCAGGGCGTTGGCCAGTGCATCCGGCGTGTGGGCGTAATCCACCACCACTCGAACGCCATTCTCGCCGGTAAACGGTTCAAGGCGCCCGGGAGGCGGCTGCAGGGTACTGACCGCTTTCTGCACCCGGTCTACCGGAACCCCGAGGGAAAGCACCGCGGCCATGGCCGCCAGCACGTTGCTGGCGTTAAAGCTGCCCATCAGCGGCACGGTAATGTCGAAAGCGCCCCACTGACCGTCCACCGAACCCGCAAAGCCCTGTAGGGTCGGCTCAAACGCGGTCAACCACAATTCCGTCTGGGCTTCATGCAGACTGTAACGTACCCGGTCGCATTCGCCCGCAAGCTGGTCATACAACTGCCGCCCGAACGGGTCGTCAAAATTCACCACGGCAAAGTGCAGCTCTTCGCGCTCGAACAGCTTCGCCTTGGCAGCGCCGTAAGCCGCCATGTCGCCGTGATAATCCAGATGATCCCGGGTCAGGTTGGTGAATACCGCTCCGGTCATGGTCAGGCGGTCAATGCGACCCTGATCCAGCGCGTGTGACGACACTTCCATCGCCGCCGCTCGTCCGCCCTGGGCGAGAACACGGGACAGTACCCGGTTGACCTGCACCACATCCGGCGTGGTGTGGGAAGCCACCTGCAACGCACCCGGCATGCCGTAACCCAGCGTGCCGAGCACTCCGCAGGGTGTTCCGGTCTGCTGCAGAAGCTGAGCGATGTACTGACTGACCGATGTTTTGCCGTTGGTTCCGGTCACGCCGATCAACCGCAGCCGCTGCGACGGGTGCTCGAAGAAGCGATCGGCAAGGCGGCCAAGCTTGGTGCGCAACCCGGCAACAGGCACCACCAGGGCACCGTGGTATTCCCGGCATTCTCCGGGCTGATCCGCCTCCAGAATGATGACCGAGGCGCCGCCCTTGACGGCCTGATCCACGTAATGATCCGCCGGCGTTCGCTGACCAGCCAGGGCAATAAAGGCATCGCCCGACGTCACCAGACGGCTGTCGGTTTGCAGGCCATGTATGGTGACATCAAACACCGACGGCACCGGCGCAATGCCCTGCATTAATGTGCTGAGTGATGTGATACACATACCTTTTACCCCCGCTCCCCGGGTGTTTTCTGGCTTGCTGAGGCGTCGCCGACATCAAGCTCCGGCTTCACATTCAGCAGTCGTAAGGCATCGCTCATGACCCGGGCGAATACCGGGGCAGCCACTTCGCCACCGTAGTACTCTCCGGATTGTGGTGCGTCTACCGCCACTACGGTCACGATCCTCGGATGATCAATGGGCGCCATCCCGGCAAAAATGGCCTTGTACTGGCTGTCCTCGTAACCGCCTTTACCTACCAGATGGACGGTACCGGTCTTGCCACCGGCGGAATAGAAACCCGGCTGGGCCCGCTTGCCCGTGCCGTTCTCGACGGCCTCGCGCAGCATGTTCCGCACCTGAAATGAGACCTCTTCTGACAACACCCGTTCCCCCGGCGGCCGCTCATCGACCTTCAGCAGGCTCAGCGGGTAACGAATGCCGCCATTGGCCAGCACCATGTAAGCCTGCGCCAACTGCAGCGCATTCACGCTCATGCCGTAGCCATAGGAGAGCGTGGCCTCTTCAACGGGGCGCCATTTCGGCGGCGCTGGCAGCACACCCACGGCCTCGCCCGGAAATCCGATACCGGTGGGCTGGCCAATGCCAAGACGCGCGTAAAGATCGCGAATCACATCACCGCCCAGATCCGTGGCGATCCGGCTGATGCCGACGTTGCTGGATTTGGCGATGATGTCGGTCAGCCCCATGACGCCGTAGTTGCGATTGTCACGGATGGTAAAACGACCAAAGCGCCGGTAACCCGGCGCTGTATCGATGGTGCTGCTATGACTGTACTTGCCCGATTCCAGCGCCGCCGCCATGGTGACGGGCTTCATGGTAGACCCGGGCTCAAAAAGATCCGTTATCGCCTTGTTCCGGAGACGGTCCGAGCTCAATTGGCTGCGGTCATTGGGGTTATAGGATTCCTGATTGACCATGGCGAGCACTTCGCCGGTGTCCACATCCAGCATTACCAGCGTTCCGCCACGTGCGCCATGAGCGCCAACAACCGCCTTCAGTTCCCGGTAGGCCAGGTACTGCAGGCGGAGATCGATGCTCAGGGCCAGGTCACCACCGGGGCGGGCCTCGCGGATCAGTGTCAGATCCTTGATCACGCGACCCCGGTTATCCTTGAGCACCCGTTTACGACCGCTCTCACCGCTGAGCCAGGCGTTGTACGCCAGCTCAATACCTTCCTGGCCACTCTCATCGATGTTGGTAAATCCCACCACGTGGGCCGTCACCTCGCCCGCCGGGTAGTATCGACGGTACTCCTGACGGCTGTAGATGCCCGGAAGCGCCATGCCCAGCGCGCGCTCGGCCAGGTCCGGCTGCACCTTGCGGCGCAAATAGATGAATTCCCGGCTGGCGTAGGTTCTGAGGCGCTGGCGCAAGCGTGCTTCACTGATATCCAGCAAGCGCGCGAGGTGCGTCAGGCGCGGATCGTCCGGATCCATTTCCGAAGGGTTTGCCCACAAGGTGTGCACGGGGGTGCTGACGGCCAGCGATTCACCGTGGCGATCGGTGACCACGCCGCGGTGGGCATCAATGGATTCGACCCGAATCGTCCGCACGTCGCCCTGCTGCCGCAGAAACTCGTTATCAACAACATGCAGATCCACGAGACGCCAACCCAGTGCAGCAACCACGATCAGAAACACGCCCAGCACGGAGCCGTAGCGCCAGGCTGCTAGCCCGGCTGCCAACCGCTGACCCCATGTTGTGCTCTTTCCCTGATCGGACAAAACAGTCACCCTGTGTTTGTTGTTTTCGCGGTTCAGAGACCGGCTACCGGTGTCATCAATGGCACCAGCACAATATCCTCTTGCCCCGGCACGACCATGCCGAATCGTTGGGCCGCCAGACTTTCAACGCGGCCGTGGGCGCTCAATGCGCTTTGTTCAAGCAACAGCTGACTCCACTCTCGCTGGTACAGATCCCGTTCCGCATGCAGCTGAGACAGCGTATTGAACAGCTTTCGATTCTCATAGGAGCTGACCACCACACCGATGGAAGAGGCAATCAGCAGCCCCACCAGCGCCATGGAAATCACCACGCGTTTCTGCTGCAGCGCTTCGAAAACCTGCTGGGACACCCGAATGGCACTGGCCAGGCCGTCCTTTACTTTCTGCCGGTTCAGCCCCGCATTTCTGACTGTTGGCTCAATCGCTACCGCGCCCATGGTCACGCGCTCCCCTGCTTGTCCTGATTATTTTGAACACGTTCAAGCACCCGCATGACTGCGCTGCGGGCCCTCACGTTGTCGCTGATTTCTTCCGTATTGGCCTTGCTGGCCTTGCCTACCAGGCGAAATTCCGAAGCTTCCTGGGCGGCGGTAACCGGCACGCCCTTGGGCATCCGCGGCCCGCGCGCCAGATCCCGCATGAAGCGCTTGACCACCCGATCTTCCAGCGAGTGGAAACTGATCACCACCAGACGACCACCAGGCGCCAGCCGGTCCACGGCGGCGGCCAGACCCACCTCCAGATCCTCAAGCTCCCGATTGATAAAGATCCGGATCGCCTGGAAGGTCCGGGTAGCGGGATGCTTGTGCTTTTCTTTTTTGGGCACGGCTTTGCTCACCAGCTCTGCCAGTTCCCGGGTGGTGCTGATGGGCGACTCCTGCCGCTGCTCCACCACCAGACGCGCGATACGGCGAGAGAACCGCTCCTCGCCGTATCGGAAAATCACGTCAGCAATGTCTTTTTCATCCGCCTCTGCCAGCCATTGCGCGGCACTGGGGGCCTGCTGCGGATTCATCCGCATGTCCAGCGGTCCGTCCCGCATGAAACTGAAGCCCCGCGACGCGTCATCAAGCTGGGGCGAAGACACCCCCAGATCCAGCAGCACGCCGTTGACGGTGTTCCAGCCCTGACCAGCGATCGCTTCGCTCAGGTCAGCGAAGGAGCCGTGGTAACAGGAAAATCGCTTGTCCTGATCCGCCAGCTCACGAGCCACCCGGATTGCTTCAGGATCCTTGTCGATCCCCAGTAGATGACCGGAATCTGCCAGCTTTCCCAATACAAGACGGCTATGGCCGCCCCGGCCAAAGGTGCCATCCACGTACAAACCGTCGGGGTCATTAACCAGATAATCGACCGCCGAATCCAGGAGCACGGAGCGATGCGAGAATGCCTGGCCCGCCGCCCCCTGCTTGCGCTCGGAGGTCATAGGGACAATGCCTCCATCTCCGGCGGCATGTCATCGTCGTCGGTGGACTCATCCAGCCAGGCCAGCCAGCGCTCCTCGCTCCAGAGCTCCAGCTTCTTGCCCTGGCCGATCAGCATTAGCTTCTTTTCCAGGTGGGCGTAGGAACGCAGCGTCGGCGGCACCAGAATGCGACCGGCGCCGTCCAGCTCCATGGGTGCCGCATTACCGAGAATGAGGCGTTGAAGCCGGCGGGCAGCCTTATTCATGTTGGGCAGCGCTTCGATTTTCGGACGCAGAATCTCCCATTCCGGTTCCGGATACAGCAGAAGACAGCGCTCTTCATCGGCGTTGGCCGTCAATACAATGCGCCCACCACAGGCCTGCGCGAGCTCTTCGCGGACCTTGGCGGGGATCGCCAGGCGACCCTTCGCATCCATATTGATGGCATGACTGCCGAGAAAATTGCTCATTCGCACCGACTCTGGGGTTCAGAAACCTAAAAAAAAACCACTAAAAACCACTTTTTCCCACTCCTGCACACTATAGAAACACGCAATACACAATGCAAGCGCCGTTAACGGCGTCGCACCTGTAAAAGTTCCTTTTATGACAAGAGGTTAGAGGCGAGGGCTCGCCAGATATCGGAGATTACCAAAAAGAAACGGAGAAAAATCATAGACCTGCAAAAAGGTCTGAAGATGGCAAGTGAAGTTTAAGATTTTTTGGCTATAAAGGACGCTGCCTCAGAATGACAAGCATCACAAAGGCAGGTTAAGAAAAAACGAGCTCGCCGGTAAGCCGGGTTCTGTCGTGGACAGTCATTCATCTAGGGCCTACGTCACCACAGGCCTCAAGCAACCTACCCGAATCCAGCGCGGGCCACGCCATTGGATTCCTATTTGGTCTTGCTCCAGGTGGGGTTTACCATCGCCGTGAACTGTTGCCAGTCACGCGGTGCGCTCTTACCGCACCGTTTCACCCTTACCGGCGCCCGAAGGCGCTTAGGCGGTCTGCTTTCTGTTGCACTTTCCGTCGGCTCACGCCGCCCAGGCGTTACCTGGCACCTTGCCCTGTGGAGCCCGGACTTTCCTCCCCCAGCGGACTGGCGGCGACTGTCTGGCGAGCTCGGGCACGACGATACCCTTGCGACCGGGGAGGCGCAAGAAAAACCATACACGGACTACGTTTTTCGCTCATCGGGCTTCAGCGCCAACGCCCGCTGATACAGCTCGTTCTTCGGGCGCCCGGTCAACTCTGACACCATTCGCGCCACCTTCTTTACCGGCAGCTCGGCCAACAGCAGGCTGAGAAGCTGATCTGTATTCACTTCACCGGCATCGCCAGGACCTTCATCCTGTGGAGCACCGGCCACCAATACAACAAACTCTCCCCTGGCGCCGTTGGGATCCTGCTCAAGGGTGTCGCACACCGCGCCCGCCGGGCCCGCATAAAAGGTCTCGAAGGTTTTCGTCAGCTCCCGACCCAGCACCAGCTCTCTTTCCGCACCCATCACATCGCGGATTTCGGCCACGGTTTCCAGAATCCGGTGCGGCGACTCGTAGAAGACCAGCGTCGCCCGTTCGGTCACCAGCAGCTCCAGCTCGGCACGGCGGGCGCCGCGCTTGGCTGGCAAAAACCCGGCATACAGGAAACGATCCGTCGGCAGCCCTGCGGCACAAAGCCCTGCAATCAGAGCGCAGGGCCCGGGCACGGGGCTGACCCCGAAGGCCGCGCTCGCGGGCCTGACGAACCAGCACATAGCCAGGATCGGAAATCAGTGGCGTTCCGGCATCGGAGACCAACGCGACATCCTCCCCCGCCTCCAGACGATCCAGCACCTGGCCGGCACGATCCCGCTCGTTGTGGTCGTGCAGCGCCAGCAACGGCTTCTGAATACCCAGGTGCTGCAACAGCCGGCCACTGTGGCGGGTATCCTCGGCAGCAATCACCGCGACACCCGCCAGCACCGACGCTGCCCGGGGCGACAGATCGTCGAGGTTACCAATGGGTGTGGCCACGATATACAAGGTGCCCGTGCCGGAACCGGGAGCTGATTTCACAACATTGCCTCTCTTTGCCAGGGATCCATGACACCTACGTCATGTGAAATGAGCCGGGAGCTGTTAAACTTGCCAGCCTGAGAACGATACAGGAAAGCCCGGAAATGCCGGAGCTTTCGGCATGATGCCGCCGTTTATCCAGCGTCACAAGCGTATTTACCCGGGAGTTCGTGAGCCTGCCATGACCAAACACCGTTTGAACCTGAAAACGTTCGTCACTCTGCTGATGCTGGCCGTGCTGGCCGCCGGGTGTGCCAGCGTCAATCTGGAATCCCATACCGCGGAAACTGCTGAAAAGGCATTACAAACGGCCAGCAGCCAGGGCGACCGCCAGGAAGCTCAAAGGTATCTGTTGAGATCGGCCGATCAGTTCCAGAACCGCGACGATCATGCCTCGGCGCGCCGCATCCTGCGGAGCGATCAACTTGCACCTGTGGCGGCGGACCTCGAAGACCAGTATCTGCTGCTGTCCATGGCAAGCGCCACTGCACTTGAGGACCGCGACTGGGCCTCTCAGCTGGCCGACGAGCTGCCCCGCGACCAGTTTCTCCGTTACGAGCGCGGCATCATGTCGCGTGCTGCCAACCTGCAGGCGGACACGCTGCAACTGGCTGGCGACCACCTGGGTGCGGCGGCCACGCTGATCACTCTGGCGCAGTCAGATTCACGCCAGGATGTGCAGGCGATCCACGATCGCATCTGGCTCGCCCTGAAAGCCACATCCGACGCCCAGCTGTCCAAAGAAAGCGGAACGGTCATCGGCTACGAGGCCCAGGGCTGGATTGAACTGGCAGGCATTCTTCGCGAGCCTGGCATGAACCTCGATGATCAGGGTCGCCTGGTCCGCGAATGGCAGAACAACTGGCCCGGGCACCCGGACGCAAGCGCGCTGCCTTCAGAACTCGGATTGATTGCCAGTCTCGCCGAGTCCCGCCCGGAACAGATCACGCTC
>UEXL01000470.1_pt1 | contig 12493 bp, 26 predicted proteins | sample 1796671 | NCBI WGS metagenome assembly UEXL01 (sample SAMEA4772471, study PRJEB27181) | metagenome
ACTGGCAAACTTTGACGACAATTACAAGTTGCCATACGATTCTTTCATGCTTCCCATTCAAAATGACTTCACCCTTATCCAGAAGTCGGTGTTTGAATGTGCGATGGCAGGTGTTCTACTATTTGGATTGTAGCCAACGATGATCTTGCTCCGTTGGTAAAGAAGCACATTGGTGAGTGGGTATATGATCCTGTTTACTTTTTGGGACAACTACATAAACAACCACATTGTCCAGCGCAGGACACACATACCTATTTACTATGTCCCGATTCTACCAAAGGACAGAGACAGACGTGATAGTTATGGCTGGTCTGCCTTATTCGGTATGCATTCTGCGTGGTGGGTTTCTTTCAGGATCTCCAAGTGGGTTATCCCAAAGAAATACTTTGTGTCGTTTCCACACAACGCCTATGACTTCTGGACGTTGCGAGAGCATAGAAAACAATTGTTCAACACCACTAAGAACTTTTTCTTTACTAGCGACGGTAAGACAGTAAAGGATAACTTGCCCATACCTTTTACTATGCGAGGCGAGGACTTTATCCAGTGTCGCAGAGAAGTCAATAGACTGACGACCAAAGAGTATGGACCACTGGACGAAGGTGAGACGTGGACTGACTTGAAGAGGCTACCAGCATCAGACCGCTGGTCAGCACGACACTTTGACTTGTCAACAATCTTTGACAAGGTGACCGAGGACGAGTGCTTCCGCCAGGAACTCGTCTGGTTCTATGATCTCAGAGAGTGGGATGGCTACCGAGCCTACCTCGCGTCAGATAATGTCGTGGAATCGCCCAACTGGCGCTTGACAAAGCCGCACCAACTGAATAGATTATGTCAGGAGGATGAAGAATGAAACTCTATCGCGAAGGCACATTGCTGAGATGTAGTTCCGGCGACCTGTGGATGATCACAGAGATCACCAAGAAAGTGTGGGGAAAACCTCCTGCTCAGTTGACCTACACCGAAGTGCGTCTCAGAGACTCTTTATCACCCATTCTCTGTGCCGGATTGTTCATTACCATATTTCTGTTGATAAGACGGAACTTGTTTCGGAGGCATAATGACCACAAGAAAGTGCTTGCGCCCACCGCCCTGCCGTGTTACATTATGAATGTAAGCAGCGGCACTGACGCCCACCGACGAAGGACACAGAATGACTGAAAGAACACAAAGCAAAATCAAGTTTGTTGGGCTACACGCCCACAGCGTAGCGGGGTCTATCTTCGATGGGCTCGGCTTCCCACAGGAGCACATGGAGTTCGCTTATTCCAATGGGTCAGATGCGCTCGCACTGACAGACCATGGGAACATGAACGGACTATCCTATCAGGTCTTACACGCAAAGAAGATGAAGGCAGAAGGCAAGACTTCAAGCCTATCTTTGGTTGCGAGGCTTACTTCCTCCCTTCAATTGAGAAGTGGAGAGAAGAATACGATCAGGCAATGCTTGACAAGAAGAAGGCACGAGCAGCAAAGAAGGCTGGTGCGTCAGGTGCCACAGTTGAGGACGAAGGGGCGAGCAAGGGCAAGAGCAGCAATGTTCTACGCCGCCGCCGCCACCTTGTTCTATTGGCACAGAATCAGACTGGTCTGAACAACTTGTTCAAACTTATCTCGGAGTCTTACACAGACGAGAACTTCTATCGCTTCCTCGCATGGATTACAAACTACTGAAGAAGTATGGCGAAGGCATCATTGCTTCGTCTGCTTGTCTTGGTGGTGTCTATGCTGGTAACTACTGGGAGAACCGAGACGAAGGACCAGAAGCAGTCATTGAGGCTATGCGCGAGACAACCCGCAACATGCTTGATGTGTTCGGTGATCGCTGGCATGGCGAGATTCAGTGGAACAATGTGCCAGAGCAGCACGAACTCAACAAGTTTGTTATCAAGTTTGTGACGAGTTTGGTGTCAAGGTGATCTCAACCGCAGACTCTCACTATCCTAACCGCGATGCCTGGAAGGACCGAGAGCTATACAAGCGTCTTGGCTGGCTTGGCAAGGGTCGCCCTCAGTGGGCAGACTCAGAGCGAACTACCGCTATCCGTCGAAGAGATTGGCTACGAGTTGTATCCAAAGAACGGCGATGAAATGTGGGAGAGTTACAAGAGCTACTCTAAGTTGTGTGATACAACTTATGATGATGACTTTGTTCTCCAAACAATTGAAGAAACTCACAGGATTGCGTTCGATCGAATTGAGAACTTCCTACCTGACAACACAGTCAGCTTCCTTCGTTTGTTGTTCCTGCTGGACACACAGCAACTGAGGCTCTTATCAAGTTTTCGATCGATGGCTTGAACAAACTTGGTCTTGCTGACAATAAGGACTACCTTGCGAGACTAAAGCACGAACTAAATATCATTGACGACCGTGGCTTCTCAAAGTATTTCTTGACAATGAAAGCTATTGTTGATGTTACAGACACAATGATGCTTGCTGGTGCAGGTCGTGGTTCTGGTGCTGGTTCTCTTGTGGCTTATGTCTTGGTATTACCCAGATTGATCCAATCAAGTATGGTCTTCTGTTCTCTCGCTTCTTGCGTTCTGATGCCGGACTACCCAGACATTGACTATGATGTCAGTCGCCCTATGGAACTTAAGGATAAGCTGATTGAGTTGTGGGGCAACGATGTTGTTGCTCCTATCTCTAACTGGAACACTCTTCAGTTGAAGTCTCTTATCAAGGACATTTCAAAGCTCTACGGTATTGAGTTCAGCGAGGTCAACTTGGTCACCAACGCAATGATCAGTGAAGCGACTCCGCTAGCCAAGCGCAAGCATGGCATCAAGGCAGGTATGTATAACCCAACTTGGCAGGAGGTTATGGAGTTCTCCAGTTCTTTGAGAAACTTCTTGAACACTTATCCCAATGTCAAGACACGTTCAGTCGCTTGTTGGTCAGGTTCGTTCTTTCTCGCCACGCTGGTGGCGTTGTGATTGCCGAAGACTTGGATAAGAGTATGCCCTGATTAACTCCAAGGGTGTGCGACAAACTCCGTGGTCTGAGGGACAGAACGTTCGTCACTTGGAGCCGATGGGTTTCATTAAGTTCGATCTTCTTGGACTCTCCACTCTTGCTATGATGGAGACTGCGATTGAACTTATCTTGAAGAGGCATTTCAAGAATGACAACCCAACATTCTCAGACGTAAAAGCTTCTATGATCGATACTTGCACCCAGATAAGATAGATCTGGATGATGCGAAAGTCTATGAAAATGTTTTCCACAAGGGCAACTTTGTTGGTACTTTTCAGTTCACCGAGGATGGCGCTCGTAACTTTGCGGAGCGTGTAAGCCAAACAACATCATTGATGTCTCTGCTATCACATCTATCTATCGCCCTGGTCCTTTGTCCGCAAATGTCCATGAGGACTACATTGATGCCAAAGAGAGCCCACAATACATTAAGTATCTTACACCAGAGGTGCAAGAGATCACCGAAGAAACCTTTGGTTTCTTGATCTTTCAGGAACAAATCGCCAAGATTGCTCACGCACTTGGTAAGGATCTGTCTCTTGATGAGGGCAACTTGCTTCGTAAGCTTCTAACTAAGAAGGGAACAGGTAAGGGGTTTGAAGTCAAAGATGCGATTCACAAGAAGTTCATTGATGGTTGTCTGGAAAAGGGCATTGCTCAAACTGAGGCTCAAAGCCTATGGGAGAAGTTTGAATACTTCTCTGGCTATGGCTTCAACAAATCCCACGCTGTATGCTATTCTGTCATCTCTTACCAATGCGCTTGGCTTCTAACTTACTACGAAGCCGAATGGGTTGCCGCTTTCTTGGACAAAGAACCAGAGAGTAGAAAAGAAAGCAATCAACACTGCTAAGTCTCTTGGCTACTCTATTGCACCTGTCGATGTCAATACTTCTGGTCGTACCTGGGAGATTACAAAAGACGGAAAGACTCTCATCCAGCCCCTAACAAGCATCAAGGGTTTGGTGACTCTGCTATGATTCAGGTTCTTGAACACAGACCATTTGTTGACATTGAGGATCTCTTGTTCCGAGAAGAAGTAAAGTATGCGAAGCTTAATAAGAAAGTCCTTGATAGGCTTTGCCGAGCTGGGGCTCTGGATGCCTTGGTAGATGACAGGTTTACAGGTCGCAAGCATTTCTGGTCTGCTTCTGTGGTCGATCGTCCGAAAACAAAGAAGAAGTTCCATGAAAACATTGAAAAATATAGAGGAGAAGGAGACTTCAGCGAAGAAGAGATCATCCACTTCAAGACAGAGTTGACTGGCGTGTTCCAATGAGTTTGGTTATTACACCAGAGACGATCGAGAAACTAAAAGAAAAGTTTATCCCACCTATCTCTGAGTTTGATGAAGAACTACAAATCTGCTGGTTTATTCCACGTAAAGTCATTCCAAAGAAGACAAAGAAGGGCAAGACTTCTGGATTCTAGAAGTGATTGATTCAACAACGAGACACGAACGATTAGATGCTGGGGTATTGATCCTAAGAAGGATAAGATCCACATCAACAGACCCTACATGTCTCGACTAGAATACAACCCGAAGTGGGGTTTCTCAACGAGATCAATGTATAGAAACTTCAGACTGCTGGGGTAACCACCCGCCTCCCATCTATTTAAGGTGGGAGGTTCTTCTATGAGAGCAAGAGACTTACTTAAATGGAAGCGTGCATTAAACGAAATAAAGTTTAAGCACGAAGAGTTGGAACTTATCAAAGAGATTGTCAAAGCCACGGCGTTGAATTTCATATGTTTATGGAGGAATACTGCGAGCAAAATGGCATCAACTTGGGTAAATTGAACCAAGAGAAAGGCGCCAGAGAAGCAAAAGCAAAGCAAGAGTTCCAAGCGATAGAAGAACAGCAACAAGAGCCCGAAGGGAAGATGGTTGTTTCGAGAACCATTTTACAGAAGCCCCCGGTCGAAGAAATGTTTGTCGAAGAGAAAGACCACGACGAGATGCGCGCGCGTTCAAAGACTTGTTCAAGAAGCTTGCATTGAATTTACATCCAGACCGTGCAGCAGGCTTGACAGCAGAGGAGCGAGGTTAGATTATCTATGTTCAAGGACGCAAAGCAAGCGCTCGACAACGGCGATTACTTTCTCCTCTTGGAGATGTCCGAGAAATTCAACATAAGGATGCCCAAAAACTACAAACAGCAAACCCGCTGGATGAAGGCGAGAATCAAGCAACTCAATCAACAGATTCAAGCAGAGAAACACACATACAACTATGTTTTTTCTGAGTGCGAAACCGAATTGATGAAAAAGCGAAGATCGTCAGAAATTTTTTGAGGCAAATTTTCCAGATTTAGAGGTCATAATGGAACATCTATTGAATTGTCACGGAGAATGGACAGCATTTTCGCTTGCATTAGTTCGCTTCCCATGTTACGATACTGGTACAAGTTCAACACAAGGAGGAAACTTGATTACAGATATTGTTATTGGTCTTCAGCACGGAGACGAAGGAAAGGGCAAGGTTACGCACCACCTGCTCAAACGGCGGATACACCCACTGTGTTCGATTTAATGGCGGCTGCAACGCGGGACATACGATCTTCCATAATGGAAAAAAGTTTGTCACCCATCACATCCCAGCAGGCGTCTTTTCGGAGTTACATCAGTAATCGGCAACGGTTGCGTTGTAGATCCGATGAAGTTACAGGAGGAGATAGACTACTTAGAATCTCACGGAATCCCGTGAGGCAACATCTAAGGATCGCAAAAAATGCTCATGTTATCACCGAAGACCACAAAGCCGAAGACGGCGCTGACGAGAAGATTGGAACAACTAGAACTGGTAATGGACCTGCTTATCGTGATAAGTATGGTCGTACTGGCATTCGCGCCTGCGACGTACCTTCTCTACAGCCTTTCCTAGTAGACATTTACGAAGAACTTGCAGGAGATACCGTAATTCTCATGGAAGGGGCACAGGGCTTCTGGCTTGACCCAGATTGGGGCGACTACCCGTTATGTAACTTCGCACACACTGGTACGGCTGCTGCTATCCAGAATGGTATCAGCCCCGTTCATTCGTAATGTTTGGGGTATCATCAAGGCTTATGAGACCTATGTAGGCGCCCGTAGTTCCAGCCAGATGACGAGATTTTTAACCGCATCCAATAGGCTGGCAAGAATTTGGAGCCACTACAGGGCGTAAGGCAGTGCAATTGGATAAACCTAAAGGAAGTCAAGCAAGCCATTGTTATGAACGGAGTCAATCGACTTGTCGTCAACAAGATGGATGTTTTGCGAGAGGTAAACTCTTGGGGCACAACCGATCGCAAGATTCATGGTGAGCGCTTCTTTCGAGAACACCTAGGCAAGAACTTCACAATGGACTTGGAATTGACAAGATTTATTTCTCAGACAATCCCACTACGATCTGGGAAGAAAAACCCTTGACAGCCCCCGCTGACCGGTTACATTATCAACAACGTTGGAGGACACATGAGCAAGAACTATGGATACGCCTGCATCAACATGCAGTTGTCAAACCCGCAGGATTATGGTGGTCACAAGAATGACAGAATCACCACTAATCGCTCCATGATCAAGAGGACTTTTCAAGAGAGGGGATCGAGTATGCGTCCTCCTTGTCATTACTAAACGTACTTGATCTCCAGAAAATCCTTGAATGGAATGTCGAGCACGGGATCAATTTCTTCCGTCTGTCCTCCAACGTTTTCCTTGGGCTTCAGAGTATCAACTTTGTGACATGCCTGACTATGAAGCTATTTGGGATGCGTGAATCAACAGGCAATTATGTCAAGAAGCATGGCATTCGTATTACTTCTCACCCCGGTCCTTTCAACAAGCTGGCTTCTCCTAAAGAACGTGTGTTTGAGAACACCAAGCGTGACTTGGAGATTCATGGTGAGTTGTTCGACATGCTTGGCTTGCCCCGAGATCATTACGCAAAGATCAACATTCACGTCGGCGCAGCATACGGAAACAAGCCGGTCGCACTAGATACATTTGTAGCCAACTTTGACCGACTTCCAGAGTCAGTAACTTCCAGACTCACGGTGGAGAATGATGATCGCCAAAGCCTATACTCGACTAAAGAACTTTATGACGGATTATTTACTCGTACTGGCATTCCTATTGTGTTTGATTATCATCATCATGGGTTCTGTACAGGGGATCTTACAGAGAAGCAAGCTCTGGAATTTGCTATCTCGACGTGGGGCGACATCAAGCCGGTAGTCCACTACTCCGAGTCAAGAGCAGAAGAAAAGAAAGACTCCAAGATTCGTGCTCACGCCCACTCAGATTACGTCAACGGACCTGTTGACGACTACGGCTATGACCTCGACGTGATGATTGAGGCAAAGGCTAAGGAACTTGCCCTGTTCGGGCTTCAAAAATGACGCTGCACGCTTGACAGCAGCAGCTAACCCGTTACATTACAAACATAACAAGGAGGACTATATGTCCATGTCAACTGAAGATAAGAAGCGCTACGTGCTGGAGTACATCCGGTCACTCGTGGCAATCGAAGAGGCTATCGAACCGTATAAGGAGCAGAAGCGAGAGCTACGCACCGAGTACCGAGAGCAGGGCTGGCTTAACACCGACGAGATCCGTGCGGCTGTGAAGGCTTACCGTCTGTTCAAGGGCAAGGTAAACATTGACGACGTTTATGACAACTTCAAGATGCTCTCCGGCGATGACGAGGAGGAAGCGTGATTATAGAGTATAAGAGGGTGCGAGACGGGGCAAAGGTTCCCGTGCGCTCCAACCCCTCTGATGCTGGCTTGGACGTGTTTGCTTGCTTGGACGAGACTTTTTCTCTTGCCCCAATGCAATCACTCATCATTCCAACTGGTTTGAAGTTTGGTATTCCGCATGGCTACATGCTTCAAGTTATGAATCGTTCCAGTGTCGCAGCCAAGCGTGGTTTGGTGGTGGGAGCACATGTGATTGATTCTGGTTATGATGGGGAAGTGTTTATCAACATTCATAACATCAGCAATCAGCACCAAATTCTCAGAGATGGTATGAAGATCGCACAGTTGGTTATGATTCCAGTTGTGTCTTTCCGTCCACACGAGATTCGTGAAGACGAACTCTACCTTAGACCAATAACCATTTCAGATAGAGGTGATGGAGCCTTGGGGAGCACAGGTGGATAAGAGCACAACAAAACTAATGTTTAGTTCAAAGTCAAATGACTGGGCTGGGCTACACCTCAATCCTTCTTTGATAAGCTGAACGGCATCTTTGGTCCATTTACCTTGGATGCTGCTGCATCGGCTGACAACTACAAGGTTACCAACCACTACACTGAAGCAGATAATTCACTTGCTCAGGACTGGTCAGGTAATCGGGTGTTCCTAAACCCACCTTATGGTCGAAATCTAAAAGATTGGATTAAGAAGGCTTATGAAGAGGGACAAAAGGACGGCACGACAGTTGTTATGCTTATTCCTGCTCGCACCGATACCAAGTATTGGCACGATTATGTGATGAAGGCAGACGAGATTCGCTTCGTCCGTGGACGCATCAAGTTTGGTGACGAGACAAATAGCGCACCATTTCCATCAGCAGTAGTGGTGTTTCGACAGTCAGCGTATCAGGCGCCACGTATCACAGGAATGGAACGATGACCGCTCTTGAAACACCTGAGGTGTTTGTTCGCATCAACCCAGGAACCACGTATGGGTACTGCCCCGAGTGCAGAGCAAAGGTCGGGCAACAATGCTCCACGGGGCTTGGATTCTCAGGCTGGGTTCACGCCCTCCGTGAGCATGGCGGAGTTGGGGGTGGCGAATGAGAGGTTGTATGCGGATCCCGAAGACCCTCGTAGGTCGGCGGTTCTACGTGGCGTCTTGCGCACGTAAGGCCCACTCGTCATGGGACTCTTTGAAAGAGGCGCGTGATTGTGTGGCTCGCTTCTGTGAGGGCGAGGTCTTGATCAGCGGGATCTTGGAGGTTGGACCGGAAGGACAGACGTGGCACGACGCCGCCGCAAACGGTCGGTGGCCTGGGGGGTCAGTTTCTAATTGCCCCGACTGTGGAGGGAGCATTCCTGAGCACCAGCACCACGGTTATGACGGGCCTGAGTGGCGCTGCCCTGGGGGTGAGGGATGAATAGAGCAGAAAGGCGGCGCCTCAAAAAGAAGAACAAAGGCAACGAAAAGCTCGTCCAAAAAATTTCCACATTCGAACACCGCCCAGACACATGTTCAGCGTGTGACGCCGCATTTGACCCCAAATCAAAAGAACACGCGATGACTTGGCGAGTAGTGGTACACGAGAATCCCACTCGTGTATCCCTATTCTGCCCACAATGTATACAAAAAACACAGGAGGTATTGGATGGCAAGAGGTAAAACAACCACGTCTGTAGACCCTTTTTTGGAAGAAAAAGCGAGATACTTTGAAGAAAAGGAAGCGGAGGCGAGGCGACTTTGGGAAGAAGAAGAAGAAGAAGAAGAGACCGTGCCATCACCCTGCTGTTCCGCGCTCAACAAGAAGAGAGAGACCGCCGCGAAGCACTTGAAGGCATTGCCCGACGCGAAGCCGTAAATCACCCCCCAAACTACAATCAGGGCAAAATAGAAGTAATTGATCCATCGAAGACTGGGGACTTGACTTCAACTCAGGCAACGTGGTAAAATATGTTGCGAGACATCAACACAAGGCAGAGCCTCTTGAAGACCTTAAGAAAGCCCGTTGGTATCTTGACCGAATTATCAAAGGAATAGAAAATGGCAGTATCGAGGATTAATAGAAGGAACCTAGAACAAATTCTAGGCGGTAAGGTAGATAAGCCCTACAACGTAGTAATCAAGTTCTACGGACAAAATTGCCACCTATGTCACGCCCTGCGTGAGAAGTTTGTAGAAATTTCTGACGAGTATGAAGATGACCACTTCTATGCGTTCAATATGGAAGATGGTGAGGGACTTGAGAAAAAATATGGCTTCCAAGGTGTTCCTGCGATATGTCATGTAAGGACTGGTGGGATGAAGCCTATTGTAAAGTTCATGGGAGAACCAAAGAATCCCCATAAGGAAACTTGGTATCATCCCACAGGCATCCGTATCTTTATTGACAAGAACAGGAGATAAGATGATTGAGGCTCTCACATACGATGATGTGCTGCTCTTGCCACAATTCTCGGACATTCGCTCTCGATCTGAAGTAGATATCTCTACAGACCTTGGTAATGGGTTGAAGTTGGGGCTACCGATTATATCGTCTCCAATGGATACGGTATCAGAAGACCTCATGGCTAGGGCTACATCAGAAGAAGGTGCTTGTTCTATTATCCATAGGTACAACACACCAGAAGAACAAGCCGAGTTGGTTGGGCACGCAAGAGTCAACGGAGCAGAGAACATTGGTTTTGCTGTTGGTGTTGGTGATGACATGCTATACAGAGTTTGTGAGTGCCTTGCCGCAGGTGCTGATTTTGTTTGTGTTGATGTGGCACATGGTCACCATATTATGGTGAAAGAAGCGCTACAGACCATTAGAAATGCCATTGGCGATGGCATGCATATTATGGCAGGAAATGTCGCAACTTTAGAGGGCATTAATGATCTCGCAGACTGGGGCGCTAACTCTGTTCGCTGTAACATTGGCGGGGGGCTCCATCTGTTCTACGAGAGTACAGACAGGTCATGGACATCCGGGTCTTCAAACTATCTTGGATTGTGCTAAAACTGACCGTGATGTCGCTATTATTGCTGACGGTGGCATACGCAACTCTGGCGACATTGTAAAGGCTCTTGCCGCAGGAGCGGACGCAGTTATGCTGGGTTCCCTGCTCTCTGGAACAAAAGAGACCCCCGGCGATGTTTATACTCGTCAAGACGGAACAAAGTACAAAACTTATCGCGGAATGGCTTCCAAAGAAGCGCAGATAGATTGGAGAGGTAAATACTCTTCATTTGAGGGTGTCTCCAGTACTGTGCCTTATCGCGGCAAAGTTCGTAACGTGCTTATGGATCTCGACCGAGGCATACGCTCTGGACTCTCATACTCTGGTGTTCGGACAATCAAGGAACTAAGACAGACTGCCGAGTTTGTGAGACAAACATCAGCAGGACTGGGTGAGAGCAGGACACACATTACTACAAGGAAGTGGTGATGTCTGAAGAGAAATACCAATATGGACAAGAGTTGAAGTCTATCAGGTTTATGGTGTCAGACGATGACCATGCTAGGCTTTTGATAAGACTACGCCACAATAAGGTAAATGTTGCACAGTTCTTTCGTGGTGTTATTGACGGGATGATCCAAGAAGACGAAAATCTTATCCAGTTTTTTGACAATTACATCTTAGAGCATAAAGTTCTTTCAAAGAATAGATTTACAAAAACTCTCAAGCTGAGAAAGAAAGGCAAAGAAGTTCTTGAAGACTGGGGACTCCTAGACGATGCAGAGAAACAACAAATATTTGATTTAATCTCAAAGGAATTTCCAGACCTATGAATAAAGAAGACTTATTAGTTTGCGCGAGACAATGCTTAAAAGACAAAGAGTGCTGCTTAGCGAGTAATTGTAGATACCACATAGATTATGAAGACGAATTTAATTGTTCGATGATCTCGATCTATAAGAATGGTGCCCTATCTCTGCGTGAGATAGCAAAGAGAGAGGGCTTGTCGTTTGCTCGCATAAAGCAAATACAAGACAAAGCACTAATTAAATTACAGAAAAGATTACCTGACGGCTAAGAATTATTAGCAAGTTCAGGTACACCTGACTATTTATTTTGAGTTTTATAAAGGAGATTTAAAACCATGGCCCGCAAAACACTTTTAACAGAATCAGAGATTCGTCAGTTCATGAAGCTGGCGAACATTAAGCCCCTACAAGAGATGGGCGGAAGCTACGGTATGCCTTCCGGTATGCGCGACGACGAGGAAGATGAAGAGCCTTTCGGTAATAAGCGCGATATGGGTGGGATGCGTGAAGAAGAAGAAATGGAAATGGATGTTGAAGAAGCTCCTGCGCCCGAAGGCGGCGAAGAAATGGAGATGGATATGGGTGCCGAGATGGGCGAAGAGCCTGCCGGCGACATGGAGATGGATATGGACATGGGCGCCGATGATGATATGGGCGGTATGGACATGGGAGCCGAAGGTGGCGAAGACAAAGAAGAACTTGTTGCACAGGTTGTTGAATTGATTGCTAAACTTGCCGGCGTAGAAGCTGATGTAGAGATTGGCGACGAGTTCGGTGATGAAGAGATGGAAATGGGGGGTGATGCCATGGACGATGAAGGTGGTGATCTAGAAGGTCCTATGGACGCTCCTGTAGGCGAACCCGAAGAAATGGGTGATGAAGAAGACGAGGAAATGGGCGAAGAAGAATTAGTACAAGAATTGCCCGCCGAGTCGCTGCTCGCCTTATTCGTGAAAAGAAGAAGGATGCCATGGCGAACAAGCTAGCTGAGCGTATCTTTCGTAGACTCGCCTCGAAATAATAGCTTGACAGAAATCTCCTGAGCCGTTATAATAACCATCTAGGGACCATATCCTAGGTGG
>UEXL01000660.1_pt1 | contig 12418 bp, 21 predicted proteins | sample 1796671 | NCBI WGS metagenome assembly UEXL01 (sample SAMEA4772471, study PRJEB27181) | metagenome
AACGAAGAACGTGAGTGGATGTCTTACGTTTATCTGGATGATAACGGACAATATCAACTTGGTCTGGCAGACTATGGTGGTGAATCTGCTATCAAGGTTAGCCCGCAAGCCAAAGATGGCACAAGACAAACTTCGTAAGGGACTCCATGACAAGAAGTGGACTATCCATGGCCACCCCTTAAAAGATGGCAAGATTTATACTGGTCGTCAGTATTTCTCTTCCACTGATATTTGCCGAGAGTATTGTGAAGCCCGTGATAAAAATGAATACACTGTGCAATTTCTGGTCTACCCACACCAACAGATCGAAAAAGATGCTAACGGTAAACCCACTGGAAAAAAAGTTATTCACAACCGTGTTAGAACCTTTAGTCTTCCCGAATACTCAAACTATTGTGGCTGCCATGAAGGAATCAAACCCCGGCGTCGATCCTTATGCTATCACTCCCGAAACAGGTCAAAACACCAACGCACCCGATGGTCGATTGGTTAATCAAGCAGGTGTCAATTGGTTTGCTTTCCAAGAAGCCTTAGGAAAATATAATGCTATGGGAATTATGGATCTCGAAGGGCCTGCTTATGGCGCAGAAGGATTTAGTAGTCAGAAACTTAGCATGATAAACTTTGGCGGGATGGCCTCTGTGGCTCTTATTCTGGGCGGGCTTTTTGTAGCCAACCGTAACAAACAAAAGATTATTGAAGTGATCGACGACCTCCGAAATTAAGGGGTGTTACCATTTTTAGACTCTCCGATGTTGGCGAACCCATCGCATGGGCCTCAACAGGCATGGTCTTTAAGCACAAACACGAAGACAAAATCATAAAAATCATGCCTCGTGTGCCTTCTCAAGCACCGGTGCAATATCTAAAACGTAAATTAGATAATCGTGACTGGATGATGCAATATGGTTGGACTTATTTAGCCTCTGATAGCACCACTAAGTTTTGGAAGCGGCTTATGAAATATAAGATTTCTTCCAAAGGATGGTTGGGGTCTGTTCCCAACTGGATGCCGAAAGTCTCTGACGCTGATTCTGCCAGAATAGGTTATCATGACATAATTGATTTAATTGATCAGCAATTGTCAAAAGAAATGCCGATCTGCTGTGGCGGAAGCATGGAAGTCGATGGAGGGATCTACTATTGTCCAGTTTGCGAGGATTCTGAAAATGCTATCGAATTAGATGAACTACTCAACATCTTTACGACAAATCAAGTTAGAGAAGTTCAAATAAATTATGTTATTATGGAATACCTTCCTGAACTTAGCACTCCACTATCACAAGCAGCACAATCCAAATGGCAACGAGAAATCCATGGTTGGATGTGGAATAACATGGCCACCTTAGTTAGAGATATTGTTAGTAACGAAGATAATTATCTCCGCCGAGCCGATGGAGAGTTAGTGTTTTTTCGATCCTGTCGTTGGTATGATGCCCAGCCCCCGAGCATTTTCGGAGATGAATACTATGAATACTATGAACTTTGTAGAGATGTTTTGTGGTATGGATAGTAATGAATATATCGAAACCTATCAAGAATACTATGATGATTTGCAACCCTTTAAAGTAATTGGTCAATATTGTGTTCCTCGTGGACCTGTAGATCAGGATTCTGATTATCTTTCCTTAGGCTGGTATCGGGCAGAAGAACCCTCTTTAGATAATCATACTTTGTATGAGATCGCTAACTCTAATGTCATTGGCAACAATTGGTCCACAAATGTTGGGAGATATGCGTAATGTTTGGTGATTATATCGCTCGTGGATCGGCAGGGGCAGTGTTTTCTTCACCTTTTTGACCGCAACCAAGTTATCAAGATTTTTAATCTGGATGCTCGTGACCCCATGCTAAGTCACATGAATCGATTACAATTCCAATTTTTTGAAGATTTAGAGGCTCAACAAAAGCAAGACCTCAAAACCCCCGGCTTACCTCAAATTAACTACACCTTCACAGGAGAGGTGACTCCTGAAATAATGACACAAATCAGCGAATCTATAAAACCTTCACAACAGTTTGAATATGCGGCCATAAAAAGCAATTTTAAATATGGTGATAAATATGCTATCATCCTTATGGATCGAGTTAGTAAAATAGGGCCTCAAGATTCTGAAGAACCTTTAGGAAGGCGAGGTCTGACCCCAATGCTGCGCCATGCTTACCAAATGGGATATTATGTTCGAGATCTGTGGCCTGAGAACAAAGGCATGTCTTCTGATGGTGATATTATCTGGTTCGATCCCATGGTCGCCCCCGTTAATCCTGTTACTGATCAAGATCGAGAAGCCTTAAAAATCCTATTTGAATGGAGTGAATATACTCAAAGGCAATACCAAGAGGCCGTCAGAGATAAAAGTTACTTTGATTACGAGCACAAAGCAGGACTATTTTATTCCGAGGATGATACTCCTATCACCAATGTAACTTACCGAGATTTCGAAAATCCAGAATGGCTCGCTGCAGTTCCTCGCCAAATGCTATTAAAAGGAAACAGTGAGTTTGGTGTTTTAGATGAAGATGGGAATAGATATGCTGAAGTAATGTTAGGTCATGATTATAGTGACACAATAAAAGAGATTATTGTAAACAACCCGAATGGTTTTATGATGACGTGGAAAGGGAGTCAAGTAATTGGGACTATGGATCTCGACCACACCTTTTGGGTATATCCTCTTAACCACAAGCATGTTGATGGTCCTGACGATGCCAATTGGGATGCCGTAGTTATAGATGGCCACTGGGTTATGTCCTCTGGTAAAGAAGGAACTTATGATACTTTCCCGCTTACTGATTTGTTCGATGCCACCACAGGGGAAAACCCCCTCTATCACTTAAGTCGATTCACTAAAGTTATTTCAAGACCTCTGAAAAAAATATGCTGCTATCAACTACACTACCATAGACAAATCATTTTCTGCAGATTTGAAAAACTTCAATTTCGATTCTGAGAATGATAATTATTGGCTACGGGGTGGATGTGGTAAGGCCGCCGCTATGATTTCTAAAGATTTGGATCAGAAAAACATTCCATACCATTACGAGATCGGCTTAGCATATATCGAAGGGGCCTTTATGGGAAACCACATTGTCGTGATATCTGAAGCAGGCGATCAAGACCACTATGGAACTCAGGGTGCTAAAAAGCGTTGGGAAAATATGATGCTATCAGAATTAGTTGATGAAGAACTACCTGCTTCTATGGTAGAAGATATAATTACTTTTGAATGGCATAAAGTAGATCCCCAAGAAGACTGGTCCGTCGAGATAGCAGGAGAATATCTCCCCGTCTCAGGACCTATGATCACCAAAGATACCTTAAGTATGTCTGCAGAATCCTATCCAACCTGTTATCTTTGTCCTAAGCCTGCTAAGATTGAAGTCATGACGGCGATCGGTATGAGGAACTTCTGCGGCAACAAGTGTCGTGGAGACTATGAAGGCATTGATTATGGCCCTGACGATTATTATATCTCTCCGAAATTAGAACACGACATAGAATTAGTATCCTATTATCCGGGATCTATCTCAAGTCCGAATAGATCTGCCACCCTCTCTGCGAAATGCCGCAACTGTGATTTTACTACTCGCAATCAGTCATTTTACCAACATCATTTAGTAAAAACTCTTGAAGAATGGGATGAAGATGCCGAAGAATGGTGGGATACAGGTGAAAAATGTCGTCATGATAAGATGCAGTATCTTGATTATTTAGAAAATGGTGAAGATGCATGGGGCAACATTATAGCAGGACATATTGTTATTGGCTGTCCTACTTGTGGATTTAAAGATACTTTATCCCACGTTAATATCCCGCAAGGTTGCGATAATCGGGGTAGAGTAGAAGACTACATCAGATTTTGAGATGGTTTAAGAGTTGCTCGATAGCATCAGGGCCAGCCATCAATTCTAAATCAACATCCTCAGACCTAATTTTACTAACTTCTGTTTCTGAAGGATCTTGACGATTGTTCCAATGCACTTCCCAATCCTCATAAGTATTTTGTAGACGTTCCTTTTGTAGACTCTCAGTGATATCCAGTCGCACTACTGTCCAACCAGCGGCTTTTTAGAGCGGTGGCTTCGTTGATAAACCTGACATCATCAATTACCAATAAATCATCGTCCAAGTTAATAATGTAATCGATCCAGACCGAGGGTCGGATCTCACGCATCTTCATGCCAATCTTTTGTAATAGTGGCCGATCCTTGACCTCCATCTGAAATAGATCTCTGGCAATTTCCTTGACTTTTGCTGCTAATGACACCTTGGTATAACCTTTATCGACTAAACTATCTGCCAAAGTGGTTTTACCTGAAGCCATCTGCCCCCGCAATTGCGATCTTCATAATAATCACTTGAGGTGCTACCTTAATATAACTTTGTTTGGAACGCCCCGCCACCACGATTTGACTGGATAGCGTCTTGAAAGTATTCCGGCAAAAACGTCTTCAGAGGTTTTCTACCATCACGCTGCGCTCGCAGATGGTAGTCAAACGAGGGATCGATAATATACATCTTACCCCGATCCTTGGGACTTCTCACAATGCGTCCCAGCATTTGCGTTAGCATGACGCCAGTTTGCATAGTATACCAATCAGGATTGTCTTTCAACTTCTTAGCGATCCGCACATCTCCCAGACTGGGGAAAGGAAGTTTGGGAATTACCAAGAATCCCACGGAACCACCATCGTAGCCTTGGTTAGCATAGGTTGATACCAGAATAGGATTGCCTTTAGATTTAGTAAAGTTCTCGAAGACCTGATCACGTTCTGTTGGGTTTTTCGTGTGAGTCATTATTCTATCTGCCACATTTCTGTCTATCTTGCCGACGGCCTCCAAGATATTCTTTTCCAACTCATCTGTATATGGTAAAATCAATCCCTTTTGATCGGGGAACTGCTTGGCAATTTCAACTATTCTCATCGCCGTAGCCTGATAATGTTCTTCTCGACGACCTCGACGGCTAAGATCTCCACCTTTTAGCGTGGTAAAGATCGGACGGTTGTTGACAGGGAAGGAACTGTATTCAATCTTAATATAGCAAGTCTCAGACTTTTTCAATCCCATTTCTTTACAGTAGATATCAATATCAGAGATAGTTCCTGACAAAAAGATTCTGTGCTTGCCTAAGTTCAACAACAACTCTTCGGATCTATCCGTGATGTCCATTGGTTTGAAACTAACAAAGATTGGTTCTTTCTCGTCATCATATTGCCAAATAATGTTTTCTGGTTCTGCTTTTAGGCTGTCAATAAGCCGAGATAAATAATTCTTAGTGTTGTTAGCCATTCTAACCGTTCTTTCATCATAAGATTTTATCCTTTGAGCGATAGCATCACGAAGACGTTCTAAATACATCGTCCAGACTTTAGCACCCATCTTTTGACGATCAACTGGTGTATCAGTTCTAATGCTACCGATCCTTGGAAATCCCCATGTATCTTTACTACTTACAGGATGCCACGAAGCCAACATATTTTCTCGCTTTTTAGTCAGTCCTGTTTGACTTACTTCTGGGGCGGCCATAATATCATTGAAACTTGGAATATCCAATAGCATTTCTAATTTCCTGATTGATACTGTGAAAGCATAATAATCTGATAGCGTCGAGGGTAGCGTATGCGCCTCATCAAAGATAATAAAGTCACGAGGTAGTAAATACATCCCACTGGAGTTCATTCGCATTAAGTAACTGGTATTACCTACAAAGTATCGGTTGTGGTGAGCCTTATGAAGTGCGGCATAGTATTCACAAAGTTTATCTTCTGACACCGACCAATCCACTTGCTGGTTTTTGACAGGGAGTTTCATACCACATTTAAATCCAATGGTGCTACAAGGTGCCAGATCGGCTTGACAAGATTGTGACTTTTCATTACCTATTTGCTTAGCCTCCCATGCTCTCTCCGCATCGGCCTCATTACGACAATTAGATTCAATACTCAAAGCGCAGGCATAATTTCCCTTGCCCATTACGGATCTCATAAAGGGCATCTCATCCATGTATTGCTTTTGTAAACCTTTTAGTGGAGTTACGACATAGGCACGACTATCGAACATCTTTGGCACAGCCATCGCCATCGCAGATTTACCTGAACCCACTGGTGATTCTACCACGATGTTTTTGTATCCTGCTTTTACGGCCTCTACGATTTCAGGGATTACCTGTTTCTGCTCTTGCCTTGGGTTATCGAATCGTGTGCCTGTAAACCACTCTGCTACTTTCCACTTTGGATCGAAGTCTTCAGTTACTACAATCTCTTTATATCCCGTAGCGTTAGCCTCCTCAGGAATCTGATGTCCACCCACCTTGCCCAAGTTAGAATCATCAAAGTCACCTTGTTCAATAAAATCACTTTCTTCTTCTTGCTCAGCGAAATTGACAGGAGTTCCTGAAACCCACATCGATAAATTAAAGTGATTGCAGAATTGTTCCAAGTTAACGATCTTACGTCCACGAATCTCCATCTGAGATTGATAACATCGACGAGCCTTGTTCCATTTCATTCCATAAGTCCCTGCTAAAATATCACGATAGGGATAGCAATTGCCTTTTACCGATACGGGAACGAACATACTTTCTATTATGATCACCACCCTCTTATACTTTAGCAATCTATAAATAGCAGTGGGTCTAAATAAAATATATGATGGCTATCGATTGGGCAGCCTTTTATATCCCTCACCCTGCTAAGGCAGAAAAGGGAGGAGAGGATGCTTACTTTTTTGTAGAAGACGAAACCTTTTCGTTTGCAGCGGTTTTTGATGGCGTTGGAGGATGGGCTGATCATGGAGTCGATCCAAAACTATGGGCCCAAGCCATGGCACACCATACTCAAGAAGCCTTATCTGATTCTGATAACTTAATTACTATTATGGATCAAGCCTACCAACAAACCTTAGATACTGGGATTGAAGGGTCGTGCACAGCAATTATGGCTCAACATCAACAAGACAATCAACTTCAATATGCTAATTTAGGCGACTCAGGTTTAGCCATCTATCGTAACGGCAGAATATTTTTCGAGACGGCGGAGCAGACTATTGGTTTCAATTATCCTTATCAACTTAGTTCTGATTTAGCAGAGATGCCCGAAGACGCCGATCGAGGTAGCATCCCTATCAAACAGGGAGACATTATTGTTATCGCTTCCGACGGATTATGGGACAACCTATACCATGTAGAAATTAATACCCCTTCTCAGTTCATGCGTTGATGCTCAAGAAATGGCTCAGAAATTAACTATTGCAGCCTACCAAGCCTCTAACGATGATAAACGCTGGTCACCCTTTGGACAGAAAGCCGTCGAAGGGCTGTATGCGGATCGTAATCCTAATGATCTCGATTGGGAATCGGAAACACCTCCGTTAGCAGAATGGATGGGTGGCAAACCAGATGATATCGCCGTTATTGTGGGGACAGTTTACTGAGGGTTATTATGGATTACGAAGAACTAACAGACATAAGATTCGTCGAATTGGATTGGAAAAGACATGTGGTATCTGCTAACAATCCTGACGACGACACCTTCGGAATGTCTTTGCAAGAGTTACTCGATCGTATGTTTTGGGCAGCGGACGCCTCATTCGAGGATAATAAATGGACACATGTTCCAAAATACCATTACGATCCACCTGCTATATTTGCAGGAGACATGGATGTGAAGTTCTCGGACGGAAAGCACGAATACAGCATGAGGTTGGTGAGGGCTGACAACGATACCGTTAAAGTAGGTGAAACCGTTTGGTGGGAGACTCCAGAATGGCACAATGGAATAATCCAGCCACGCAGATTGATGAACTGGAAACACGCCACCAAGGTCGAGGTAACGAGAAAAGGAGATAATGACATCCTCGAAATATGGCAGGTCTACGGCGAACCGCATGGAGCATGGGAATGGCATATTCGAAAATTGAGTAATCCCATGGCTATCAACCAACTACGCTTCAAGTAATTCTTTCTCCCCTGAGGCTTTCAATGACCTTGCGATCATGTCTGGTGACAGGTCAAACGTGAAAGATAAGGTGATATAACCCAATCATTCCTGCTGTTGTTATGGCGGAGAGCACATTAGAGATAAACTGCACATAAATGTCATCATGAAGTTCGGTATGGAGTTCACGACCCCACAAGATCCATCGCTTCATAGTATCAGAATCCTAATTCTCTCATGGCATCTTCTTTAGTGAGTCCGCCCGATTCTACTAATTCGGTCAAGACACCGAAAGGATAACACTCGTCCTTCCAATCACAGTAAGAGCACTGCCAATCACCCACAGGGGCAAGATGGCTTTTATTGAAAGCGGCTTTCTTGGTCTTAGTAAGTTCACCTTGACTCTCCAATTCCTCATACAGTTCATCACTAAACCTCAGACTGAAATCACGATCAGGTGGCGTCTCGGGCCTTGAGTTTCTCATATGATAGCACATAGCGTTCCAAGATACTCTCAATGCTAAGTCCCTTGATAGGAACGTTCATTTTACCGTTTGGATCTTTGAGTTGTTCCATAGGATCGGTTTGCGGGACAATCAATTGACCATCCATAGTCTTAACCAAGATTTCACCATCATAGCCATTACTAAGTTCAATTCGGAATTGATTAGTAGAACAAGAGTCCACAATTTCATAAACGATAACTCCATAAGGGATTTTGACACCATAAGTATCTTCTACTACTTTGCGAGTATGGAGATACATTCCTGTTTGCATTAGGTGTTCTAACTTAGGATAGCCCATAGGATACATCTTGTTGCCTTTGCCTTTCAACATCTTTTCACTGAAGTAACCACGAGTTGATTTAACTTCAATAGCCACGGCTTGATCAGTATCGATCGACAAAATACGACCTTCATCATCCATTTCTGCCATTCTAAGAATAGCGTCGATTTCACCACTCATGTCAATTTGTTCACCATCGGAACAAACCCCAATCGGGGCTTTGATTTTAAGGTTAGCGGCCAAGAGAATACCTTGCTTCTGCCAATGCTTCTGCAATTCTTCTTCCACAGCATCTCCAACACCGAAACGAATGAAACTCATATCATCAGAAGTATTAGTTCGAGGAATACGCTTTTTGGAATACCAGACTTGTCGATGGCACTTGCCAATCAACTTCGGGTTGCCGTATTCGTTGGTTATTTCACAGGATGCGCCCGTTGGGTTTAAGCCACCCAAAGAGATTCGCAGTCCGCCGTTTCGCTTACTATAAATATAGTTTTGTATTGGGTCAAAGTCAGTCATTTTAATCACCTTTATGCTGCCTCAGTTGGCAGTTTTATGTAATTGTAGGTGTGAGGTATCACCCTTATATAGTTTGTCAAAACAAATCATCGTCATCCGAAGGACGGTTGATGAAATGCACTGCCAGCGAAGCGTTGCTAATAAAACCCTCATCTCGACTTTGCTTTATAATTTGTCCCATCAGAGTATCTGTTTCTTCCATCAAGGTAGCCAAGTTATCAAAACCAGTAAAACCAATCAGATCGAAAACCTGAAAGGTTATCTCATCCTTTTCAAATGAGGATCGATTAAGTTCCATGCCATGGCTAACAGTCAGTCCATAGATAGAAGTGCTAAAAGGTTGGAGATCCGATCCTTCCACCACGATCAAACGATACAAAAACCCATCAGGGAGTTCTCCCTCTGCTTTCATTTGCTCAAGGGCTTCTCGCAAGCCTATTGGTTCTTCATCCATGTTTAGCCACCATCTTTTGCATAAAGTTATCGTAGTCGAAGTTGTCCCAGTCTTTAATGACTTCCAGCATAACTCCCAAATCTCTTTCCATGTCTTTGGTTGGCACTTTCTGAAGTTTAGAATCCTCAGTTCCATCAGGGAAACGGTAAGTGCTAATTTGATTAAAGTGGCCTTTGGCCAACATAGAAGTAACTACTAATCGTGCCTGATCTGCATTAGCCTGATTATCCAAGGTTACTTTAACCCTTTCTTTAGACGATTGCATAATTTCTACTTGATGTTGCACAATAGCCTCTAAATACTTTTGAGGGTTCTTTTCCAACCATAGTTTCAATTCCTGACGTTGATATCCTTTTGTTTCCAAAAAGTCTACAAAATTGCCTGCTACGGCTACTACAAAACGAAGTGGATTGTCTAAGATATTAAACATCACGAAATAAAGATCGTCTTGATCACCCTTTTCCATTTCAATATCTGCCGTTACCAGCACTTCTTGATCCTTGAATCCCAGCCTTACATCTTTAATTGCCTTCATTGTTTTGCCTCCTCAACACATTCATGACACAGATAATATAATCCACCTTCGCTAATATCAAATGAGACTTCACAACCCCGGCACTTTCGTAGTTTCCAACGAAGAGCCCACTTGGCTTTTAAGATGCGAGCCTCGTCAATAGAAACTGCTACTGGATTCTCGATCAAATGGTCGGGTGAAATCTCCAAACCTTGCTGTCGAGCGAAGTTAATCAAATCCAGCATGGATAGAGTTATCAGTATCACCTACTTATATCTTCTTATTAGACGGCTTTACCCATTCGCTTGATATCATCTCTTTTGACGAGTCCCAAAGTAATGGTGGATGCACCGCTGGTTTCTTCAACAGTTACCTTCATAAAAGCAGTATCGGAGTAGTCGCTAAAGACTAACACCCTGCTGCCGCCGAGATCCAAACGCACTTCCATGCTTATTCCTCATTGTAGCGCAGGTTGTATTCCGCATAGAGTTGATCAGCGAGATCGAACACGGTAGATACAAGTTTCTGTGGTGCATTTTCAGCATCCATTTGTGCGGCTACCAAAGTAGTAGCATTGTTGAGGCACATACCAAGAGAGTAATGCGCTGTTGAGTAGTCATTTTACCAGCATCAACATCACCGATGTGGATCGAGTTGCCATCAGGCGTAGTAAGTGTTACCACCGCATTAGCCGAAGCCTTTGAGCCTTCGAGAATACCGAAACGCTTTCTTGCACCGTATTCAGCCTTGAACTTGCCAGCAAACTTGCCACGAACATCGAAACGACCAATGTCGCCTTTGTCGTTACCAACCGTAGTTGGGCCTTTAATGAAGTAAAGCGAGAGTATCGTCTCGGCTCCATTCTTTTGCTGTGTATCCTTCTTTGCATTTAATGTCAATCTTTACCATAATATCACCAGTGGTTCTTCAATTTACTCTGGGTGATACCACCCTTATATATCTTTACCACCATCGAGGATTTCCTGATGACCAATTGATTCCTAAAGGGATAAAAGTGTAGATCTGAGTGCAACTGCAAGGATCTCCCACGGTTTGAATAGCCATTAGTTCTTCCGTAGTCAGAGTATCGCCTTTCATTAAGCGATCCATCAATTCCCTAACTACCTTGGGTTTTACATTACCGCATTTGCGACATCGCATACCCATAAATATCGTTATCACCTGTTTATACCTTACCCCAAAGATTCAAATAGTCAATAATCTAATATTGGTTATGATAGAAATATGGGCGGAACTCTCACCACCCACTCTTCACCATCCTTGGTGGGTTGCTGATATCATGATGCAATCTGGCGATCGTGTTTGGAGATATGATACTGTGGTCGATACGGAAAAGCAACACTTAGTTCGCCGTGCCGAAGAAGAAATCGCCTTGTTAAAGATGAAAGGTCCTATGACAATATAGATTGATTGTTGATAGCATCGTAGGTGTTATCGACACCTAAATTGGATAACATCTGTTGTATTGATTTATCATCGCCCAACCAAATAGAGTGATCAGTGCCATCAATTTTTATCCCCGGCCATCGATTAGGGCTGGCTTCATTCCATACCCACTTATTTGGTTTTCCGGGTATTTTATCAGCATTTCTTGGTAACGACCAATCATCGAAAATCTTTTTTAGGTCTTGCTTACTGGCATGGCTGTGCCAATCTTTGTCATCAAACTTTGTATCTTCCCATAGCCCGGCTACTTCCCAATCTTTAGGGTCGATAACGAAGGTTTCTACCTCATCATCCGATCCACTCATAAATCTTATACCGATAGGGCGATAAGATAATCCATAAACATGGGCTTGGTGTTTATCATTCCCATAAAAAACATGGGGTCTAAAAAATATAGTATCATATTGAGTTGAAATCTGAGGATCGAGAGTAAGATTCTTACCATCATAAGTAAAAATAGGTGAGTTGTTAGTTTTGGCAATAAGTTGAACAATTCTATGATCATCTTCTCCTGAGGATGTTAGCCACGAGGCCCCCTTGCGAGGAAATGGATCTGCCGATCGTTTGAATCTCATATTTTCCACCTGTTAATGCTATCAGGAATCTTGACAATATCTATATCATCTAAAACATTAAGTCTGGCGAAAGCCTTTTCTCCATGATATACTCTTCCCTCGATTTGGAAGTTGGGTGTGGGTTTTGGCTCATCATAAAACTCAACCAACGTCATAGTGCTA
>UEXL01000579.1_pt1 | contig 12409 bp, 14 predicted proteins | sample 1796671 | NCBI WGS metagenome assembly UEXL01 (sample SAMEA4772471, study PRJEB27181) | metagenome
CCCGGTATCCACGGCGACGAAGGCATCCCAGCTCAACAGTTTGTCGGTAAGCGCATCCAGCCCCATTTTTGGCAACACACAAACGCGCTCCAGCCCCGCGGCCAACCGCTCGGCGCGAGCCTTTTCTTCGTCATTACCCCAGGGCAGATGGACACGGTGGCCATCACTGCAGGCCAGCTCGAGAAGCTGACGCCAGAAGGCTTCCGGATAATGTTTGGTGGGCCAGGTAGTGCCATGACAGAACACCAGTTCTGCCGGCTCACTCAAGGGCGTTGGCACATGCTCACGGGGTAGGCCATAGTCTGGCGCAGCATCGGGAAGGGTGTAACCCAGAGCCTGGGAAAACAATTGGCGAACCCGCTTGATGGCGTGCTGACCACGGGCCACGGGGAGCGGATGATCCAGCACTCTGGCCGACAACCCTTCCCGCGCAGAGTACTTATCCAGGCCGAATTTGGGACCACGGGAAAGGCGCGTAATAAACGCGCTTTTCAGCAAGCCCTGGGCATCAATCACCGCATCATAGGAGGTTGCCTGAACGGCGGACTTGAAAGCGCCCTCCCCGGAGCGGCGCGCCTTGATGGGATGCTTACGCCAGCGGCGCAGGGCACAGGTAAAGACAGTGTGAACGGCAGGGTGGCGGCGGGCCAGGAATCGGCAAACTGTCTAAAAACCTGGCCAGTCCACCTCCGATTCGGTTTGTCGACCAGGGTTCTGTCCAGAGCCAACCAATCATCAATGGTTGTGAGGCCACATCCTTGTAAAGCCTGTCGCCAGTGGGGGTGAAAATAACTGGCGCTCAATTCCGTTTCTATCACTCACCTCCAACCAATTGCCCCAGAGCCTCAATAACCTGCGAGGGCGGCAACTGGCGCAGACAGTTCAGGTGGCCCAGCGGGCATTCACGCTCGAAGCAGGGGCTGCACTCCAGCCCCAATCGTACCACTGCGACTCGATCACCCAAGGGCGGAGTAAAGCCGGGAGAGGTGGAGCCGTAGACGGCCACCAATGGCCGTTTCAGTGCGGCCGCAATATGCATCAGGCCGGAATCATTACTGACCACCGCCATGGTCGCTGACAGCAGATCCACAGCTTGCTCCAGGGACGTGTTCCCCGCCAGCACCACCGCATGCTCATCCGCACCGTTCTGCAGTGTATCAATGATGCTGGCCGCCACGGGCTGGTCCTTGCCGGAACCAAAGATCCACACCTGTCCGCCACGCTCGATCCAGTGCTGGGCTACCGCCGCATAATGATGTTCGGGCCAGCGTTTGGCCGGGCCGAATTCCGCCCCGGGACACAGCCCCAGCACCGGGCGGTCCAGATTCAGATTATGCGCGACCATGGCCGCATTGCGGGAATCGTCACTGACCTGCAAATGCGGCGCAGTGATCTCCTCAAGCCCCGGAACCGGCGCGTCTTCCGGCAACGCCAGCGCCACAAAACGCTGCACCATCAGGGGCAAGCGTTCCTTGTCCAGCTTGCGCACATCGTTGAGCAGCCCATAGCGCATTTCGCCACGCCAGCCGGTGCGCACCGGGATCTTTGCCGAACACGGCACCAGTGCAGACTTGAGCGAGTTAGGCAGCACATAACTTTGCTGATAATGGCCGCGCAGAGATTTCCCCAGTGCGTGCCGCTCCCACAGACGCAAGTCGCCATGATCAAACGGTAGCGCCAGCGCCTCGCGCACTTCCGGCATGCGCGACAACAACGGCCGACACCAGGCCGGCGCCAGCACATCAATAGCACAATCGGGGTATTGGCGGCGCAGTTCAGAGAACAGCGTCTGCGCCATCACCATGTCGCCGACCCAAGATGGGCCGACGACAAGGATGGCGGAGGGCGAGTCGATAGCGGTTGCCGGCATACGCCTGCTTCAGCTCACGTAAGTGAGCCAGTCTCCGTAGTCGTCATCCAGTTTGCCGCGCACCAGGTCGAAATACACCGCCTGTAGCTGCTCTGTCACCGGGCCACGCTTGCCGGCACCGATAATGCGGCCATCCAGCTCACGAATCGGCATGACTTCAGCGGCGGTGCCGGTGAAGAAAGCTTCGTCAGCAATGTAAAGCTCGTCACGGGTAATGCGCTTCTCGCGCACCGGGTAACCGCGTTCTTCGGCCAGCTGAATGATGGTTTTACGGGTAATCCCGTCCAGGCAAGAAGTCAGCTCCGGGGTGTAGATGATACCGTCGCGAACCAGGAACACATTCTCACCGGAGCCTTCCGCCACATAACCTTCGTTATCCAACAGCAAGGCTTCATCTGCGCCGCCGGACAGCGCCTCGTTCAGCGCCAGCATGGAGTTCATGTAGTTGCCGTTGGCTTTCGCCTTGCACATGGTGATATTCACATGGTGACGCGTATAGCTTGAGGTGCGCACCTTGATGCCCAGCTCCAGCGCCTCCGGTGACATATAGGACGGCCATTCCCAGGCCGCCACCATTACGTGCACTTTCAGATTGTGGGCACGCAGACCCATGCCTTCACTACCGTAGAACGCCATCGGGCGCAGGTAGGCGTGGGGCAACTTGTTCTCGCGAATCGCCGACAAATGCGCCTCGTTGATCTGCTCCTTGGTAAAGGGCAGCTTCATATTGAGGATATGCGCACTATTGAAAAGTCGGTCGGTGTGATCCTGCAGGCGGAAAATGGCCGGACCTTTTGCCGTTTCATAGGCGCGCACACCTTCGAAAACACCCATGCCGTAGTGCAGCGTGTGCGTGAGCACATGCACCTTGGCGTCCTGCCAGGGAACCAGCTCGCCATCCAACCAGATAAAACCGTCTCTTACAGCCATCGACATGGCAGTGATACTCCCAGAACTAAGGACCCTTGAGCGAACGCCCTACAGGTCGAACCAATGCTTCCAGATCGCTCGCACGCCTTCACGCAAATCGCGGAATTGAGTGTCGTCGACAATGGATTTCTCTTTGCGCAACGAGGCGCGATGAGCCGCGGACCGGTAAGCCAGGTAGGCTTCCCGCAGCAGGCCGGCATCCTGTGCCGACATAATGTCCAATGCAGCCAGTGTTTCCAGCAAGCGCACATTATCGGTGAAGCGGGTGAGTTCACCGTGGGAGGAGGCCCATCTCAGAACCCCGTATTGCACCATAAATTCGATATCAACGATACCTCCCGGATCCTGCTTGAGGTGAAAAGTGTCCGGGCTTTTGTCGGCCAGGTGATCCACCATCTTGGTGCGCATGGCCAGCACCTCCTCACGGAGTTTGTCCTGCGGGCGCGAATCGCACAGCACTTGATGGCGAATATCGTTAAAGCGAGTACGGGCCCGACTGCAACCGGCCACTACCCGGGCGCGCACCAGCGCCTGATGCTCCCAAGTCCAGGCATCGTTGCGCTGGTACTTTTCAAACGCATCCATGGAACTCACCAACAGGCCAGCACTGCCGGACGGGCGCAGGCGCGTATCCACCTCATAGAGCTGGCCGCTCATGGTGCGCGTGCCGATGATATGCACGATGCGCTGCCCCAGGCGGGCATAAAACTGTTCGTTGGAAACGGATTTTTCCCCGTCGGTCATACCGCCACTGGCCGCATCGTGTAGAAACACCAGATCCAGATCGGAGTTGTGCCCCAACTCAATACCACCCAGCTTGCCATAGCCCACCACCACAAAATCCGGGCTGCAGGGTTGGCCGTCGTCCCGCGACGGACGCCCATGACGCTCCACCATGGGCTCCCAGGCCAGCATTACCACCTGATTGAGAACGCTCGGCGAGCCAGGTCAGGTAATCGCTCACCTTCATCAATGGCAGCACCTCGGTGACTTCCGACGCCGCCACCCGCAGCAGATGTGCCTGCTTGAAGTTACGCAGCACTTCCATCTGCTGTTCCAGGTCGTCCGCTACCCGCAATAACTGCTGACGCAGTTCGTCATCCAGCTCTGCCCGTTCCGGCGGCGAGTAAAGTGTTCGCACGTCAAGAAGCTCATCGAGCAATACCGGGTGGCGGGTGAGCCGCTCGGCAATCCAGGGGCTGGCACCGGACAGTTTCACCAGCTGAGTCAGTGCACTGGGGTTTTCCACCAGCAGCGCAATGTAGGCACTGCGGCGCAGCACCGCTTCCACAAAGGCAATCAACCGCATGGCGGTGGTTTCGCCATGCCCCTGGTACCCCAGGGCTTCAAGCATCAGCGGCATCAACCGATCCAGCCGTTCACGGCTGATGGTTTGCATGTTTTCTACCGACCGACTATTGCGGAACACATCCAGCTTGGCATAAACGGTATCGGCGTCCTGCACACCGATAGCGCTGAGCTGGGCCACGGCAGCATCGTCGTCCAGCTCGCCCAGCCACAGATCGAGCAACTCCTGGTCGGCGCCCTGGGCCGCATCGGTTTCCTGCTCCGGGTCGGCAATCACCTGGCTGAAATGGTGGCGAACACTTTCCCGGTAACGGCGCAGCTTGCGCTCAAAGGCGGCCCGGGCAGAAAAGCCCATGGCAAAGGTGAGCCGCTGCCAGCCCAATTCGTCATCCGGCAGGCGCTGCGTCTGTTTATCCGCCACCGCCTGCAGGCGATGCTCCACATCCCGCAGGAACAGGTAGGCTTCGGTCAGCTCGTCAGCCACATCCTCAGGCAGCAGCTCCAGCTCGACCAGTTGCGGCAAGACCTTGATCAGGTTCGGCTCACGCAAGGCGGGCAACTGGCCGCCACGGATCAACTGAAACGCCTGAACAATAAACTCGACCTCCCGAATACCGCCGGCACCCAGCTTCACATCCGCCTGCATGCCCTTGCGGTTCACTTCCCGCTCAATCAGGGATTTCATTTCCCGCAGGGACTGGAAAGCGCCGTAATCAATGTAGCGGCGGTACACAAAGGGGTTCAGACGCTTAATCAGACGGCCACCGGCCTGAAGATCGCCAGCCATGGGGCGCATCTTGATCAGCGCGTAGCGCTCCCATTCGCGGCCCTGGGTTTCGTAGTAGCCCTCCATGGCATCGAAACCGATAGCCAGCACACCACTTTTGCCCCAAGGGCGCAGACGCATATCCACGCGGAAGACAAAACCGTCAGCGGTAGTTTGGTCCAGGGCCTTGATCAGCTGCTGCCCCAAGCGCACAAAGAACTGATGGTGAGTCAACGCACGGCGTTCGCCTTCAATTTCACCCTCGTGTTCATAGGCAAAAATCAGGTCGATATCGGAAGACAGGTTCAGCTCGTGGGCACCCAACTTGCCCATGGCCAGAATCAGCCTGACGGGGTTGCCGTCCGGATCCAGCGGCGTACCGCTACGCTCACAGGCCCAGCCGTAGAGCACGTCAGCGCCTCATCAATAAGGGTATCGGCCAGCAACGATAGGTCCGCCACGGCGCTGTGATAATCGCCAATGCGAGCCAGGTCTCGCCAGATATGCGCACCATATGGCGATGGCGCAGGCGGCGCAGGGCACGCTTGAGGTCATCCTCGCTGTCGCACTGCGCCAACAAGGTACGAATTTCCTCTTTCAAGGAGGGGGCCGCCAGAGCACGGCTCAGGTCACTGGCCAGCAGCCACTCCCCCAGCCCCGGATCGCGCTGAAACTGGGCCGCCGCATAGTCTGACCCCGCCCATACACGGGGCAGGTCAGCCAAGAGGCCGTCGGGGATACGGTGGCCAGATTCGACAAAGTGCTGCCAGTGCTGGCTAACCAGCACCGAGAGTTCATCCGGCAGGGAGTGATATTGGGGTTCATTCATGGGCGGCTATTGTCGTACGGCGGAGGAAAGCTACAAGCATAACGCCTGACGCCTGACGCCTGACGCCTGACAAGGATTCCGTTTGCGGGTTGAGGCGTCCAGCCACTGGCTTCAGGCGGCCGGCGTTCACTCAGCCCAACAAAATGTCCTGCGACGGCGTCACCCGCATCACCTCTTCGATGGTGGTCTGCCCCTTGGCCACCTTCATGGCACCGCTAATCCGCAAGGGCTTCATGCCCCTTCAGAGCCGCACGGGTCAGAGTTTCCAGATCCGCGCCACGGGTGATGTGGTTCTTCAGCGCGGTGCGCAGCGGCATGGTTTCATACACCCCCATGCGGCCCCGGTACCCCGTACCCCGGCATTCCAGGCAGCCCACCGGCTGATACAGCGTCTCCGGCATTTTCATCTTGAAAGGGCGCACCAGCTCATCCCAGGCCTGCGGGTCCGTTTCGCCGGCAGCGCCTTGCAGTTCGGGCACAGGGTCCGCACCAACCGCTGAGCCATCACGCCCAGCACCGTGGCACTGATCATGTAGGGCCACGCCCAGATCGATCAAACGGGTTACCGACGACGGCGCATCATTGGTGTGCAGGGTCGGACAGCACCAGGTGGCCAGTGAGCGCCGCCTGAATGGCCATGTCAGCGGTTTGCAGGTCGCGGATCTCACCGATCATGATGATATCCGGATCCTGGCGCAGCATGGCCTTCACCCTGGGCAAAGTCCACATCGATATTCGCCTGAATCTGCATTTGATTAAAGCTGGGCTCCACCATTTCGATGGGATCTTCAATGGTGCAGACATTCACTTCGCTGGTGGCCAACTGCTTGAGCGTGGAATACAGCGTGGTGGTTTTCCCCGAACCGGTGGGGCCGGTCACAAAGATGATGCCATGGGCATGGCTAGTCATCTGATGCCATATGCTGTGATCCTCTTTGGTAAAACCCAGCTGCTCAAAGCTGCGCACCAGCACGTCCGGGTCGAACACCCGCATCACCATCTTTTCCCCAAACGCGGTGGGCAGCGTGGAAATACGCAGTTCGATCTCAGCACCGTCCGGTGACTTGGTCTTCAAGCGGCCATCTTGGGGTTTACGCTTTTCTGCCACATTCAAGCGGCTGAGAATCTTCAGGCGGCTGGTCACCGCCGCCATGATCGCGGCCGGCAATTCGTACACATCGTGCAGCACACCATCAATACGAAAGCGCATCTTGCCGGTTTCCCGGCGCGGCTCCAGGTGGATATCACTGGCCCGCTGGGAAAACGCGTACTGCAGAATCCAGTCCACAATATTGACGATATGCTGGTCGTCCGCGTCGTGGTGCCCTTGCCCACTTCCAGCAAGTTGCTCGAAGGTAATCCCCGACATTTCCTGCCCGGTATTGCCGGCCGCGCCGGCGATGGAGCGGCTCAGGTTATAGAACTCGATCCGGTAACGGCGCATCTGCTCCGGATTGACCAACACCACTTCCAGCTCACGATCGCGCAAGCACCTGCTGCAAATGCGGCTGCCAGTCACGCACGAACGGCTGGTCGCAGGCCACCACCACCTTGTCGCGGTGCACTTCCACCGCCACGATGCCGTGGCGCTCGGCGAAAGCGTAGCTCATCACATTGGTGACCTGATCCATGCACCTTGAGCGGATCAATGTTGTACACCGGCAGGCCGCTTTTCCGACAGCCAATGGGTAAGGAAGTCCACATCCAGCAAGCTGGTGGGTATCGGTCCGATCCGTGAGGCGGTATTTGGCCAGCACCTGGATGGCGTGCCAGTTCAGCTCTTTCTTTCCCGCGGCGTCGTAGAGATGACGTTAAAATCCTCCTGGCTGACGCGCCCTCATCCAGCAATTCACGCATCAACCAGCGCACATCAACCAATAGGCCATCCAGCTTGGCGGGATCAGCGGGGGCGTTAACGCTTACTTTCGTCACTTCTCATACTCTCCAACTCTTACAGCACGCTAGTGCCGCACCACACGTGCAACATGCATACACCACGGTGGCAACCTGAGCTATCTCATTATTCTGGCGTAGACCGAGACGGCCCATCAGCCGCTTTACTGTAACCCTAACACTGAACCCCTGACAGCCCCGCCGGCTTTCTCTATACTCGCGACCCAATTCATGACGGAACTGTGACATTGTTGTCACCGTCGCCGCCGCTACCCGCCAGCAGCGAATAGCGGCATGATGGGAAGCTGTTTCCAACCCTAAACTTGGACCCGAGGCGCCTATGTCCTTTGGAAGCTCCATTGCCGGCCTGTTCGGCCGCTCGCCAATCAAGCCCCTGCAACAACATTACGATACCGTTCACGACTGTGCCCGCACGCTGGCGGACTTCTTCGCCGCCGTGACCGAGAACGACTGGGACAAGGCTCGCGCAGCACGCAAGCGCATCGCGGAGCTGGAAAACCAGGCCGACGAGCTGAAAAAGAGTTCCGCTTGACCTGCCCAAAAGCCTGTTTCTGCCCATGCCCCGCACCGACCTGCTCGACCTGATCAGCGTGCAGGACAAGGTGGCCAACAAGGCCAAGGATATCTCCGGGCTGATGCTGGGTCGGCAGATGACCATTCCAGCGGTACTGGCCGAGGTCATGCTGAGCCTATGTACAAGGCGCCATCGACACCTCCGCCCAGGCCCAGAAAGCCATCAACGAACTGGATGAGCTCATCGAAACCGGCTTCAGTGGCCGTGAAGTCCAGATCGTGGAAGAGCTCATCGAAGAACTGGACCGACTGGAGCGCAACAACGACGAGCAGCAAATCACCATTCGTTCCACCCTGTTCAAGCTGGAAAGCGAACTCCCCCCGGTGGATGTCATTTTTCTCTACAAGATCATCGAATGGGTAGGCGATCTCGCTGATCGCGCCCAGAAAGTGGGCGGCCGCCTGCAGATGTTGGTCGCACGCTAGGAGAGTTCTTATGGAGTGGATGTTAGAGCATAGCTACCTGATGCTGCTGCTGGCTGGGGCCTTCGGCTTCCTGATGGCCTGGGGCGTGGGTGCCAACGATGTGGCCAACGCCATGGGCACCTCGGTGGGCTCCGGCGCCTGACCGTGAAACAGGCGGTAATCATCGCCATTATCTTTGAATTTTTGGGCCTATCTGGCCGGTGGCGAAGTGACCGCCACGGTCCGCAAGGGATCGTGGATGCCGGCGTCTTTTCCGAATTCCCCCACTATCTGGTCTACGGCATGATGTCCGCGCTACTGGCCGCCGGCATCTGGCTGATTGTGGCCTCCTGGTTTGGCTGGCCGGTTTCCACCACCCATTCCATCGTCGGCGCCATTGTCGGCTTTGCCGCCGTAGGCGTGGGCATGGATGCGGTTAACTGGGGCAAGGTGGGCAACATCGTCGCCAGCTGGGTCACCTCTCCACTATTGGCCGGTTTCATCTCCTTCGCGTTAATCAAAAGCGTGCAAAAACTGGTACTGAGCCAAGACGACCCCTTTGAACGCGCCAAACGAGTCGTGCCGTTCTATATGTTCCTGGTGGGCTTCGCGATTAGCGCCGTCACCATGCTGAAAGGCCTCAAACATATCGGCATGGAAATCCTTTCATAGCGTCCTGTGGGCCTTGCTTGGCGGTGCCATCGTCGCCATCGGCGCCTTCCTCAGCCGCATTCAACCGGACCCGGAAGCCGATAAGAATTTCCGCTTTCACTCCGTGGAGCGCATCTTTGCAGTGCTGATGATTTTCACCGCCTGCGCCATGGCGTTTGCCCACGGCTCCAATGATGTAGCCAACGCCGTGGGGCCGCTGGCCGCCATCAACAGCGTGATCGTCAACGAAGGCATGATCGGCGGCGAAGCCGCCATGCCCAGCTGGATTCTGCTGGTCGGCGCCATGGGCATCGTCTTCGGGCTGGCCATTCTCGGCGCCCGAGTGATGGCCACGGTGGGCAAAACATCACCGAGCTTACCCCCAGCCGGGGCTTCGCCGCCGAGCTGGGCGCTGCCGGCACCGTGATTCTGGCCTCCGGCACCGGCCTGCCCATCTCCACCACTCACACCCTGGTGGGCGCGGTACTGGGCGTAGGCATGGCCCGGGGCATTGGCTCTCTGAATTTGCGAGTGGTCAGCACCATCTTCACCTCCTGGGTCGTCACCCTGCCCGCCGGCGCTCTGCTCTCAATCCTGTTCTTCTATTTCTTCAAAGGATTGTTTGGGGCATAGAGAGACCCCGCACGCTTCACGCAGCAGGCAACACGCTAACGCCGCCCTTCGGGGCGGCGTTTTTGTTTCGCCTCATGCGTACGGCATCTGGCATCCGGCGCGATCTGCTGGCTATACTGGCCTGTCAGTCACTTAGAGCCGAGACGCCCGTGTCCACTAGCACAACCCCGAACACCGACAGCCAGGTTCACTGGTTCCGCAATTCGTCCCCGTATATCAATGCGCACCGGGGCCGAACCTTTGTGGTCATGCTGTCCGGGGAACTGCTGGACGGCCCGCGCCTGCCTACCCTGATTCACGATCTGGCACTGCTGAATAGCCTGGGAATCAAACTGGTGCTCGTGCATGGCGCCAGGCCACAAATATCGGCCCGGCTGGCAGAATCCGATATTGAATCCACCTTGAGCAGCACATGCGCATCACCGACAGTGCCGCGCTGGATAGCGTCATGGCGGCGGTGGGCGCATTGCGCCTGAAACTGGAAGGGCTGTTCTCCATGGGGCTGGCCAACTCGCCCATGCATAACGCCAGCATCCGGCTGATCAGCGGCAACTTCGTAGTGGCCAAACCGGTAGGCGTGCGTGGTGGCTTCGACTACCAGCACACCGGCGAAGTGCGGCGCATCGACGTGGACGCCATTCGCCAGCAACTGGGCAACGGCAACGTGGTGCTGCTCTCGCCGGTGGGCGGCTCGCCCACCGGCGAACTGTTCAACGTGAACGCGGAAGAAGTGGCCTCCACTGCCGCCATCGCCCTGGGCGCCGACAAGCTCATCATCATGGGCGAGACCTGCGCCTGGCCGACCCGCAAGGCGACCTGGTCCGCGAACTCAGCCCCCAGCAAGCCGGCAAACTGCTGGCCGGCAACCAGTACGAAGACAACGGCGTCGACCGGCAACTCACCGCCGCCTGCCACGCCGCCAGCAATGGCGTGGCCCGGGCCACCTGCTCGATGCCCAGGTGGACGGCGCACTGATCAAAGAACTGTTCACCCGCGACGGCTGCGGCACCCTGGTGACCCGGGAAACCTACGAAACCTCCGTGGCGCGCGCATTGAAGACGTGGGCGGCATTCTCGAACTGATCGAACCACTGGAAGAAGACGGCACCCTGGTGCGCCGGTCAAGAGAGCTACTGGAAAACGAAATCCAGCGCTTCGCCATCATCGAACGCGACGGCATGGTCATCGCCTGCGCCGCCCTCTATCCCTTCCCGGAGGACAAGACCGGCGAACTGGCCTGCGTCGCCGTCCACTCCAGCTACCGCAAAGGCGAACGGGGCGCCCAGGTACTCGCCTACCTGGAACGGCGGGCACGGGAACAGGGCTGCACAGCTTGTTCGTGCTCACCACGCTCACCGCGCACTGGTTTCAGCAACAGGGGTTTGAAGCGGCGGGCGTCGATGCACTGCCGGGAGCCCGGCAGTCGCTGTATAACTGGCAGCGGAATTCGAAGGTGTTTGTGAAGGGCTTTGAAGACTATGGCCAGATTTCTAGCGCCCACATGAAAGTCTGGGCGACATACCGCCGGCGGTGTATCGCCAGAAAGTGGGGAACTCTAGTTTAGGGGTGTCTCACTAAAGGGGGAGCGGACAGCAAGTTTGGAGCGCAGCGGAAAACTTGTCCTTCAGCAGCGCTTTGTTATGCATTTGACCTTCCAACTTTGAATACTTTTGCCTTAAACCCCATATATTTTTTATTGCCTAACAACCAGTTCTTCTGATCCTCACTTAGCTTATCGTTCCTAGATTTCACTTCTACAAAAAAGAAACTTTTATCATCAAAAACTAGTAGGTCTGGCCAGCCAGAAATTTTCCAGTAATTCATTGCCATGTAATTAAGGGCTTTCTTGATGTTTTCTAGACCAAGCACATCCATTACCTTTTTTGCTTTAGAAATATCTTTATCTCTATGCGCCCAAAGATATTGCCTTAGGTTAGAGCTATATTCCAGCCAATAATCGAACAGCCAATCTAAGTCATTAAGTTCCGATATGTGCCAATCTATGAGTTCTCTCTGTCTTTCATAGTAGAGTGCACTGCCAAAGTCATCAGGCAAGATTGTCGCAACCATACCTTCTTGGCATGCATTAGTATCGAAGTCGTTTCTGCTGCCAAATTGAACAACTCTTCCTTTGCTGTCGTCTGGGTCTTCAATGACCAAATACATAAAGACACCGAATAAAACATGGAACGGTACACTTTCAACCTCTATGACACTTAGCCCTTGCTTAATGAAATAGTCAGCAGCAAATTCTTCAACTGTAAGGATTTTATCTCCACTGCGGATGCCAACTTTCTTTTCGCCCGTGCTGAGATGCTCAGCGTTTACAAGGATAACCTCAGTGTCTGTAGTTTCGATTACTTCTTGTTGAGTTCTTTCACTGTATTCATACTTTGGATTGCTTTCATGCTTTTTTTTAATTTCAGAAATAACCTGTTTTTCAATAACACGCCTTTCTTCTGGGAAGTTAAATTCAGATGAGTTGTGATCTAAGGGGTCTAGATTTGGGTGGGCATCGTAAAACCTTCTAG
>UEXL01000502.1_pt1 | contig 12382 bp, 17 predicted proteins | sample 1796671 | NCBI WGS metagenome assembly UEXL01 (sample SAMEA4772471, study PRJEB27181) | metagenome
TTCTGCAACCTTCTTTAACATTTTATTGATTGGTATTCTGTGTAGTAAATTCTTGTAAAAGTGATGTTTGATTTTCTTGTGTCATATTTCTTACTGCATTTTGAACAGATGCAAATTCTTGATTCTTTTTCGTTCAATTGCGTTCATGAGCTTTGCCCTCACTTCTTCGCCTTTCTGTAAGCTGTTAATTTGACCGGTATTTATATTAGCCTTGACACCACTTTGTAATACCATATTTGATATCTCTTTACGAACAATAGCTACATATGCATTGGATATATTACTATTCAATTGTGCAACATCATTAGCATTTTTAATATTCTCGATTCTTTTATTACGTTTCTCATCCACAGGTAACATTTTAGCACTATTTTTCAGTCTCACCCTTTCATTCTTTAAAGCTTTTAGTGTGTTAGCTTTAGACATATGATTATTTATATAGTTTGGATACTTGTTATAGTTGTTCAATATCTTCTTGACCTTTTCATTACTATTGTTAAGACCCAGATTTGTAATTATATATTTTCTGAAATAATTTTTCTGTGCATTTTTTACACCTTTTAAATTTTCAGTGGCTGTTTTGAGGGTGTTTAAATTTGCCTCACCCCGATTATAATTTTTAAGAATTTGAACTTTATTGTAACGGCTGATATTACCTATCTTATTCATATGATTGACGAGTTCCTTTCTTTCAAGAGAACGGGGTTCATTTCTGGTTTTAATAGCCATATTAGTCGCAGATTTCTTGAGTGGTTGAAAATTAACCCAGTAACTATTGAGTGCCACGGTAATTTTTCTCCTATTTTCAGGTTTTAATGTTAATCGGTCTAAATAGTTTAATAATTCTTCTTCTATTTCGACCCACCTTTCTTGAGCACGCATATTTCCAATAATCTTTGCTTCGTTGAGTAAGACGTTGGGTTCGATGTATGTTTTTTGTATATTTGTTCACTATGTATTCTATATTTGATTCGTCGAGTTCAAACTTTTAAGATCTTCAATTAATTTTGGTAAGCTTTTCTCTCTATGTTCTTTAAAAAGTTTAACATAAAAATTATTTGCTTCCTTCTTTAATGTATTCACCGGTTTACCATATAAAGTATATTGTTCTATGAAATACGATTGTTCTTTATGGTTCTAAACCAATCTTAGTTAAATGTGATAAGTTTATTTAATTGTTTAGATTCTGTTTGCATTTTCGATTAATATTTTCATATTTTAGTTCGTTTCTGAATAGCAGACTTGATCGCTTGTGAAACATTTTTAACATCTTGTATGGTGTTTATACTACCAATTTTAGATACTAAAACTGGACCCACATTTAATGTCGAGGCTATAGCATAAAGCTTATTTTTCGTTTCCTGTTTGACCATTTCTTTTGCCATGTTAAGTGTGTTCACATTACTGATTTTGGTTAAATTACCTAACGCACTAATGTTAGCTTGTAAAGCAAAATTTGACAGTTGTTTTTTATTGTTTTGAATCTTCTTTTTGTATGCATTTTGAATCTTTTCCCGCATAGACTTCACATTGTTTTTTGAGTTTACATCCTTGATATTCAAATTAAATGAAATCCTCTTAGCCTTTTTAACTAAATCATTCTTTTCAGCTTGGAGATTCTTTTTCTTTTGTATGAGGTCATCAACTTCCTTTTTTATGTTAACGAGTGAAACATTGGTCGTCTTGAATTTATTTATGAGTCCCGTTTTATTGATGTTTTTAAACTTAATGTAAGCACCAAGTTCACTAAGTTCTTTCTTTCGTTGAGTATTTTTAAGATTCTTCTCTAATGCAACAACATCTTCACGCAACTTGGGTATATCAACCTTTACCAATGACATCGGTTGATAAAGACCTGCTGTCTGTTTAAAGGGAGTGTACTTTTCTTGACGAATTCTATAAAGTTCTGTTTATCTTTGTGAGAGTTTCAATATTCTTTTGGTTTTTGGTATCATTCATCCGGAGACCAGCTTTTCAATTTGTTTTTTGAGAGGAACAAGACGGTCTACAAAAACGAGTGAACTTATGGGGTTAGAAAAATCGGAAGATACATTCTTCTCAGTTGCTAGTTTCGCGAGTGCAACTTACTAGCTTCTACGATATCTAATTTAACCGAGTTCAGTTCAACCTGATTTTTAATAGCTGCGATACTACCACTGAATGAACCCTGAATACCAATTTCCTTTACAATCTTTTTCAGTCTATCTTTCTCATTATTGATCGTATCGACACGTTTCTTTTCACCCGTTTTTCAATTGTTTCTTTCAAGGCGTCAGCCTTTTCTATTGTGTCCACAGCCGCGATCCGTTTAGAAAAGTTTGCAGCCACCTCAAGTTTTTTAGCCAATTGAGAAAGTTCACCTCTTCTCACACCAATTGTTCGTTTTCCGGATACCTTTTTTAAACGCTTAGCTTCTTCAATAAGTTTTTGTACAGCTCCCTTACCAGGTTTAAATTTAGACATAATTCCATTTTGTAAAACCTGACTAATACCGATACGACTGATTGACTTTTTCAAAACTCGCGGTCTTTGGAGACGGCTTCAGATTTTTCTTTTTAGAAGAGATACCGCATTCTGTGAGAGTACTTTAACACTATTCTCCTTCGTCAAACCTTTCAAGAAGTTTGTCTTTATTGGACTGATTCAGTTTTAAACCTGATAAGAACTTTGTGAGTCTTCCACGTCTTTCTCCCACGTTTTCTCTTTCCCTAATCTTTACGAGTTTGTCGGCTCGAGCTTTAAGACGAAGGAGGACGGTTTTATCATCAATGAGTCGGATAAGACCTCCTTCTGTCCCAAAAACCAAGATCTAAATCGGCAATCATGGCACGGAATTGTCTCTTCTTCTTCATAATTTCCCTGGCTTTTCTCTGCTTATTCACCCTGACAGCTTCTCTAAAAATTGTTCTGGGGATACTCTTCCCTGTTGAACCCTCTGTTGGTAAGACGCCACGTTTGCCTTACTAAGAAACGGAAGTGCGGTCAGCCTAATTTTGAATGTATCCACATCCATCTATATTAGGCTGACAAAAAAGTGTATCCTCTGTTGAACAATTGTACCTTTTCTTCATAACTCATGTTAAAATCAAACACATCTGTGTCTTCAACATTGATTTCATGAAGTTCTATTGGTGTATTATACGTCACACCCGATTAGAAAGTGCTGAACGTACGAGCGTTTCAACAAACTGTTTGGGTGTTTGTATATCGTCTTGATAGACGCGATTCATTTTAATTTTTATACAAGTAATCTCGTGTGGTTTTTTATCAAAGAATGGTGTCAATGGATATTCCTCCTTCATTCCACCATCCACGTATGTATCACCGTTATACTTTCCACATGCAAATATGAAAGGTACTGCCATACTCATACACACGGCATCAATCACCTTCATCTCTGGGTGTGTATCCTTTGAAAAATATACAGTCTCTGACGTATTCATACAAAATGCAGAAATGTATATCTTGGTTTCAAGTTCTCTAAATGTAGGATCACTTCCACAAATATCTACCAATTTTTTACGAATTGGTCCCATATCAACAAATCCAAATTTGTTAAAAAAGGAGCCTATACGTATTTTAACAAAAGTGGGGATATTCAATGAGAGTGAAGTTTCTAGAATTTCATCGACTGACATCCCCATCCCTAAAAAGAGTGCTAAAATTGCACCCGCGGAAGAGCCGGATATCTCCTTAACGTCTGCAAGTTCCGTCTCTCGTGCTTTTAGGGCCCCTATGAGTGAATATATACCCATCGAAGCTGGTCCTAACACGAGATATTTCATCTTCCTACTTAATAGAATTGAGGAAATTGACGACGCAAAAGCGCGAAGACGACCGCGAATACAATCGTGTGTGAACGAGAGCCGCGTTCAGGCTGGTCTGACCCGAGCGAAGAACCCCACCGGAACCGGGAGGAAGGGTGAGAAGAAGGCCTGGGCTGAGCGCGAGGAAGAGCGCAGTGGTCACGATGAGATCGTTGCGGGTGAGCACGAGACCCATCGCCTTGGCGATCAGACTGTAGACGAGGAAGAACACGAGGGCGTGGAAGAACACGGCCATCTGACCGGTCTTTCGTTTCCGAAGTAACCTTGGAGCCGTCGGTGGTCAGAACAACACCGGGGCTCAGAGCCAAAAAAAGAGCAGCGGGGATGCGACTTTCTGGGAAGTAAGGTTGGGGAGCATTTAATATACACACATATAATTTTTCATGAAATCAACAAAGTGGTAAAATGTAGCACCTCGCATCATCTCTTCATGGAGACCATTATCGTTTATACTGCGCCTGACACTTTTCTCCAAATGTGAGCAAGTCGTTCTTCATACCACATTGTCTGCTCCTGATATTCCCATGTTGTGCGTCTCAAATCTGTGTCATGTTCAATGTAACAAAATTCGACAAAATCACAAAAACGCCCTGTATGCTCAATTTGGGCATCATACAAGAGTGTACGGATATTGTTCCACATGTGCCATAGTTCGTCTGAGTATTCGACTTCCCAGTCTTCGATATTCAGAGGAGTGTGTTCATCATTGAACTCGTCGTCATCACTGACGTCGGGATCAAATCCGTTATTGGCTTCGTATACGTATTGGCTCCAAACCATAGTTAATTACTTATCTTCTTTCTCGGGCTTCTCTTTTATACCGGTTAACGAGAGAGGTTGATTCTTTCGTTTTAAGTCCATCTTTGATGGCATTTAGGGCCCCTTCAACCTTTGCTTCGTCTCCATTGAAAAAGTCATGAGACCATCCTTGATGGCATCCTTATTCATACCAGACTTTCGTACAGATTTACGAATACTGATTTTACCCTTCCTGAGGTTAATGGTATCAATACCCTGGGAAACCATATGCTTCTTAACCGTCTCCTTGAGACGCTTCTCCTCCTGGTTTAAGACTTTGATATCAGATTTCGCTTCAGAAAGTTGCTTTGTGAGGTCTACGAGCTTGGAAACGTTCGTCGAAAGTTCGTTAGGAACAGAGGTCATTATTAAATGTTTTTATGTTCTAATCTTTAAGCGCACAAACCACGCTGCATGGTGTCGGGCACAATGGTGGAGTTGTTCCACACGAAGGGGTCCTTGGGGTTGGGGGGATCCTTGCGAATCTGCTGGTTGGCGTTGCGGAGAGCACCACCGACAGTCTCGGGGAAGCCAATTTGCTTGCGAGGCTCAAGGAAGTTCTGACCCTTGAGGATGTCCTCTGGGGCAAACTGACCAAAGTCCTCCGAAGAGGCAACCTCGCGGGGGAGGAGGGACGAGGCGAGGCCGGTACCCTTATCCATACCACAACCGTTGGAAGCCTTAGCCGCGGGGGCAGCGGCGGGGCCGGCAGCGGGAGCCGCACCGAACGCGGAGTACTCACGCTCGACAATGGCATAGCCGGACTTGGAATTCATGTTGAATAGGAGGAAAATGAGAGCGGCTACAGCGAGGAGCATAACAATATTTTGTCCACGACCTTTGTTGAACATCTTCATCTTTATTATAGTATTAACAAATTTTTTTATTCTTCATCCTCGTCGACAAAAGCATACTGGTCTGGGTATACATCGAGAATTGGGTCTGGATGAAGCTTGACCTGGACAACATTCCAAGCCGAACCAAATGCCTTCTTGGCGAACCAAAGTCCGGCAAATTCTAGGATGACATTGCATGTCTTTCCTGGCTGAAGTGTCTCAAAGTCGACAACCTCCTGCTGAGCGTTGAAAATCTTGGTGGCTTCGATGCGGTCGCCTGTAATCTGACCATCCGCCACACTGGAGGTATAGGCACCCTTGACCACATCTTCGGAAAGGGTCTTCCCAAACCAATCCTTGCAATTTTCACTGGCTGCAGCGAGGTTCTGGGCATCAACACCTTGAATCTTCTGGGTGTTCGCCTCCGAAACGAGGTCAAGCACCACATCACCTGAGACATCAACCGCCTTTACACCGTTCAACTGAATGAGACACTTACGCTTCTCATCACTGAGAGCCTTTACGAAATAGAGACCATCTTCACCCTTGGCTGGGGCGTTGTAGAGCATTTATGTCTATATTGTGTCTCATTTCTTTAAACCAACAAATGGTATAGCGGCTGACTTGTTCAATACGTTGGTTGGTACCCATTTGTTTCTCCTGGGTTTATAACCATACAACGTATTTGCAGTATTGAAATTCTTTGGTAAATTCTTTGCATTCTTTGTCCTGAGTTTAAACTCATCTTTGACGTAAGAGTTATTAGTGACGTTTGTCCATTTGAGTGTCTTGAGGTTTAAACGCTTATTACCCGAAGAGTTGTTGTACCCGTTAACTTTCGCATTCCCGACTACAGGTTTCAAGCCATGGACGAGTTGTTTAGACAACTTATCTTCCGAAGGCTTTGTCGTGAAGTTCTTATATTTGTATGGATCGACCCGCTTCGCCTGGTTCATTGACACACGTCCATCCTTTTTAGTGGCTGGAACTTTTCGGACGATTTTAGACCTGACACGTTTGAACACCTCATCAATCGTATCAGAATCTTTCACCTTCTTATCAAACAACTGACCAAGTTTTATAAGACGCTGGCGGTCTTTCACCTTCTTATCTGGACGAAGATTGAGTTTGCTCATCAGGTATATGTCTTCAATCAAAAACTCCTTACTCGCGACATACACTTTACTACTTGTATTGAGTTTACCCGTGATTGGGTTTTTGTAGGTTATACCTTTACGTCTGGACAAAACAACTTCATATCCAAACTCTTTGGGTCGCATGAATGGAATGTCTAGAATTCCACCAAGGGTCGTATCTTCAATTTTACCCGTTTTAGGAGAAAAGTACCGTAAATTCAAATCGAGAGCAAACAACTCTACGTCTATGAATACATCACCTTTCGATGGAGTGTTTCCCGACTTGCTCTTCTTCTTTTTAATGAGGGTATACCGACGAGTCACAACAGGTGTAGACGGTTTGAAACCAATACCGAGATATTTGAAAGTTTTGGATCCTTCTTCTTCATACTCAATAATCGATCCTTTACCTTTTTACTCAGACGCTTAGATATTTCACCCAATTTGTCCCATAATATCAATTTAGTTGCTTGAAGTTTTCCAAAAAATTGAGGATTTACTGGCATTCTAGGGACGAACTTTGCATCTATGTCAGGGGTGATGATTCGGTCATCAAATTTTACATACAAATTGAATGCCTCCCCACCACTTACAATCATGTCGCCCATATTCTTCATATAATCAGACAGTTCACCGATTGTTTCTAGGATGATGTCCCTGAGGGAATTTGTGACGAATAGATACATGACCCTGTCAAAATCTTTACCAGGATAAGTACTATGCACCCGACTTCTGAATTTGCCGAGATCTCGTTGTAAGTTCCTGTCGTAATACTTCTTCAACTTGGCATCCTTGAAAAATAAGTTTTCATTCTCAAACTGTTCGATGCGCCTCTTCGAATAGATTTGGTCGTCCATTATTATATCGTGATATAATAATATGGTCTGCAGAGTCATCGACGAATGTAGGTGCTACGCCTACAAAGGTGAAACCAATCAGTTCTGTGGTACTCGTCAAGGACCGAATGTTGTACCATGCCCAGATGATTGTTGTTTTGGTGGATGCCCTGATGATGGTTCTCGTCATCCATTCAGGTATATAGACCGTCCAGTGAAACCCAACGTACTGACTTCCCTTAAACCCGTTGAAACACAATTCATGATCGTTTTATGTATTGTGGTACTTATTGGTCTCTTTCTTCTTGACTTAAAGATTAGCTCCGTAAGATAGATATTATGTCTCTCGAAACCATCCAGACCGAAATTGCCGCCCTCCGCAACGATGTCAAGAACCTCACCAAGCTCGTACGCAAGGTCAAGAACACCCAGGAAGATCCCGATGGTGAGAAGGCTAAGGCGCGCGCCGAGAACAACGGCTTCAACCGAAAGCAGGAAATCACACCTAAGTTGCGTGAGTTTCTCGCTCTTCCCGAAGGAGAGCTCATCTCCCGTTCCGAAGTCACCAAGTTCGTCAACAAGTACATCACTGAGAAGGGTCTTAAGCATCCCGAGAACGGCCGCCAGATTATTCTCGACGATAAGCTTCGCGAGCTCCTCGCGCCTCCCGCTGACGTTGTTGTTACTTACCTTAACCTCCAGAAGTACCTTTCTCCTCACTACGTTAAGAAGGCTTAAAAAATAAACACATACTTAATAAACATGGTTGTCTTTGATAAGACACGAATTGAACAACTTGTTGGTACAAAGATCAAAACCTTGATTTGTACCAAAAGGCATTTACACATAAATCTGCACTCAAAGAGTATGAACAATTCAAAGAATCATTTGAAACCCTCGAATTTATTGGTGATTCCGTACTCGGGTTTGTCATCACTAAGTTTTGTTTGATCGATATGAAAGTCGACAGGAAGGTTTTCTCACGAAGGCGCGCACAAAGCTCGTTCGTGGAGAGACTCTCGCGAAGATTGCGAATACACTCAATTTGAATGAACTCGTGATTATGGATGAGAAGGGGATGCGTAATCAATGGAACAACAATCCCAAGATTTTAGAGGATGTTTTTGAAGCCCTAATTGGTGCCATCTACATGGATATTGGTCTTATCCATGCTAAGGAGTTCATTCTTAGGATTTACCAAGACCCTGACATTGTTGACATGAATTCCATCATGGTGGATGATAATTTCAAGGACCATCTCATGCGGCATTGCCAGGTAAACGGTTGGCCACTCCCAGAATATCGTGTGTGTGCTCATCACGAAGGTTTATTCTACATTGACATCTACATCGACAATCTGTTTCGTGCGAGAGGTGCTGCAAAAAGTAAAAAGCAAGCTGAACAAAATGCAGCACAAATGTATTTTCAGGTACTAGATGAGGTTAAAAAATACAATTATAATTAAGTTAACATGCATCCCAATGTCAAGGCTCTATTAGAGAGAGAATATGCTGCACAGAAGTCTGAAGAATGGCTTGCTCTCCGCGGTAAGATGTTAACTGCGTCCGATGCAGCTACAGCCATTGGTGTGAATAAATATGAAACACCTGCGGATCTCTTACTGAAAAAGTGTGGTCTCGGTGAAAAAATTCACTGGTAATGCAGCTACACGACATGGTGAGAAATATGAGGACGAAGCACGTATTCTCTATGAAGAGAGGCATGGAGAGGTTGTCCATGAACTGGGTCTCTGTCCACACCCAGTGCATCCATGGCTCGGTGGCAGTCCCGATGGTGTATCAGAGTCTGGGAAACTTGTAGAGATTAAATGTCCCCCATTGCGACAGATTGTACCCGGAGAAGTACCAATTCACTATATGCCACAGCTTCAGTTGTGTATGGAGATTTTAGATTTAGAAGAAGCAGACTTTATTCAATACAAACCAGCTGAGACCAATTGGCCTCGCCCCGAAGAATTCGACGTCGTAAATGTTAAGAGAGACCGTGAGTGGTGGAAAACTAACTTCCCAATTATGAAGGAATTTTGGGACAAAGTACTTTATTTCCGTGAACACATAGATGAACTCCCACCACCTAAGTTGAAGAAGACAAGAAAGAAAAAGAACCCGAACCAGTTGTCTGTGTAATCGAAACACTCCCCGAAGAAGACTTCTACCACGATGACTGAAGATCAATATGCGTTGGCTACGAAATCTCTAAATGGCCGTCTATTTGTACCCTATCAGTGTGATGGTGTGAGGTGGATGCTTGGTATGGAGGGACAAGAATCAGGACCCAAAGGTGGGTTTCTGTGTGACGAAATGGGTTTGGGTAAAAGTGTGCAGTTGATTTGTACGATGCTCGGGAACCCAACGCCTCGTACACTCATTATCGTACCCAAATCTATTATCACCCAATGGGTTGAAGAAATCAACCGATTTGCCCCTAACTTGACGATCAATATCTTTGATGGTCCAGAACGGAAAATGAAAGAGGCTGACATTACAATTGCACCTTACACTCTACTCACCGTCAAAGGTGCTGAAAGTGGTGCACCCACACCTCTCCACCACGTAAAGTGGGGTCGTGTCATCCTTGATGAAGCCCATGAAATTCGAAACAAGTCTTCGAAACTGTTCAAGAGTGTGTGTCGTTTAAGACAGAAATCAAATGGATTGTGACTGGTACACCAGTATTCAATTCCATGGAGGATTTTGTTTCATTGTGCATGTTCTTGGGTCTTTCCAAGTCTATTGCTCAAGGTATGACCAAACAAATCAAGGACATCTACATCCTTCGTCGAACCAAGGATGATCTTGCGAAGATTAACGAACGTCTCAAGCTCCCCCCTTGTCATTTTGAGAATGTCGAGCTTGACATGTTCCCGGAGGAAAAGTCTCTCTATGAGTGTGTCTTTTTGGAAGCTCAAGATACCATCAAAGAAGCTTTCAAGCATGTACAGAGTCTCAACTCGAAGAATATGATTATTTTGGAGTGTCTTCTTCGGGCGAGACAGTGCATGATTTGGCCACAGATGTACTTGAATGGGGTTGCAGCAAAAAATGAAGACAAACCGACAAAATGGGATGGTCGTTCGAACAAGATGGAAACCCTTCTTCGAATGATTGGGGAGCACCCAGATGAAAAGAGTCTGGTGTTTTGTCAATTCAGGGGTGAGATGAATCACATCCAGAGACAACTTGCTGGTGTGTGCCCAGTTTTCAGAATTGATGGGTCAGTACCCAAGGAGGAGCGCGTCAAACAAATTGCAGGATTCAAGAAGATTCAGGGAGGTGCTGTTTTCATCATTCAAATCAAGAGTGGTGGTCAAGGTCTCAACCTCCAGGAAGCGACTCGAGTGTACATTACTGGTCCATCTTGGAACCCTGCGAAAGAACTTCAGGCTATCGGTCGGAGTCATCGAACGGGTCAGGGGCAGGTTGTACATGTGAAAAAGTTGGTGTACAAGGAATGCGCACAATTCGTGAGTGTGGAACAGGAAATGATGGCACTCCAGGGACATAAATCAATCGTGTGTTCGGAGGTTCTTAATGATGAACGTGTAAAAACGCAAATCCCTGTGAACAGGACAACTGATAAAATTTCAATTCTGGACATCAAGAATATTTTCCGCGCGTAATGTAAACATGATTGGTTCCCGCGCCGAAGTTTTCCACGGCACCGCTGACGCTACTTCTGGTGGTCTCACCAAGAAGGATCTCGTGATGAAGGATGGTCGCATCATTTCCAAGGCGGCCTCGAAGGCTGCTAAGAAGTCCCTTAAGAAGAACCCCAAGTTCCAGGCGTTCATCGATCTCGCGAAGGAGAAGTCTGAGAAGAAGGAGAGCTTTTGCCTCGTCCCCAAGAAGGGAGCAAGACTTACAAAAAAATAATCAAAGCTAATAAGTAAGTATGACACTCACTCAATGGTCAGAATCTGTGAGATTGGCGAAAATTAAACTAGGTTTAGACCCAAAGAAATTTACCAGGGTTCAGGGTAAATTGCTTAAGGAGGCTCAAGCTATCTATAGTATTTTAATGTTGCACAAATCTAAATCTTAAATTGAAATCCCTTCAAATTTTGTGGCTCATATACAATGAGTTGATGAAGTTTCCATGTACACCCAAACTTCCTGTTCAAGAAATACACACTGTTGAGTTCAACAATCGCATGTCCCGAATTTCTTGCATAGAGACCATTGGTCGCTTCATCCCGCATTGGGTTCTTGTCCACATCAAAAACATTAGGTTTGATCTGGTCATCCATAGTAGTATCAACCTTGACCCTGAATTTCGGCTCACGATCGGGTGATTCCTTCACGTTCGAATTAAACATTGGAAGAAGCTCCTCCTTTGTCATTGGACAGCCGAAAATCGCATCACTCTGTTCAACGACTGAATCGATAATCATGTCCTCCAACTTACGAATAGATTCATAAAACTTTTTCATATAACTGTCCTCCTCGTCATACCCCTTGATTGCAAAGTCGATATTGTATTTAGTTGGACCAACTTCTGGTGTAAACCCAGACACACCAAATGGCATGTACATCCGGGGAAACTGGACTCTCAGAGGTGTTCCCTGTTTTGTAGTGATGACAATTTTTCTATTGTTAAATGCATTAATTTGGATATTGTCAATGGCTTTGTCCATTTCTGATTTGGTATAGATGTAAAACTTTAAGCTGAGCACGCCACACAATCTGGCTCTAGACTGAACTGGATTGGTCGAGCCTTAGCCTTCGAGCGGAGGTAATACATCCCAGTTTTGAGACCAGCCTTCCACGCGTACATGTGCATCGAGGAGAGTTTGGACATGGTAGGACTCTCCATGAAAAGATTCATCGATTGAGACTGGTCAATGAAGCGACCACGGTCCGCCGCCATGTCGATGATACACTTCTGACTGATTTCCACACCGTCTTGTAGAGCTTCTTGATGTCTTCAGG
>UEXL01000831.1_pt1 | contig 12374 bp, 20 predicted proteins | sample 1796671 | NCBI WGS metagenome assembly UEXL01 (sample SAMEA4772471, study PRJEB27181) | metagenome
AGGTGTTGCTGCTCCTCAATTTATGAAACAAGGTGGAGTTGCTGGATATGCAGAAGGTGGTTTAATAAATGCTGTGGATAACTTTTGGCGTCAGTCTGTGAATGAACAGATAAAAGCAGAGGAATTTGCAGAATATCTAAGTGACGATGAGCTTTCCAAATTAGCTCCCTTGCTTGATAGACTTTCTATGTTAGAAAATCAAAAAAAAAGCCAAGATAATTATTTAAAGTTTGTAAAGAAGATTTGGCCCACCTTCATTGAGGGTAAGCATCATAAGATTTATGCAGACAAGTTGCAGAAAGTAGCTGATGGCAAGATCAAGCGTTTAATTGTTAACATGCCACCTCGACATACGAAATCAGAGTTTGCGAGTTACTTGTTTCCAGCGTGGCTGATGGGCAAACGACCTGATTTAAAGATAATACAAGCGACACACACGGCAGAACTCGCTGTTGGATTTGGTCGTAAGGTTAAGAACCTAATTGATAGCGATGACTTCAGGGATATATTTCCTGATATAAATTAGCTAGTGATGCGAAGGCATCAGGTAGATGGTCAACAAATGGTGGCGGAGAATATTACGCTGTTGGAGTTGGAGGTGCGTTAGCTGGTCGTGGTGCTGATTTATGTATCATTGATGATCCTGTATCAGAGCAAGATGCGTTAAGTCCGACAGCTTTGGACAGTATTTACGAATGGTATACGTCAGGTCCTAGACAAAGATTGCAACCAGGTGGGTCAATCATTATTGTTATGACCAGATGGGGTATTAAAGATTGACGCAGGAGTTATATGCAAACAAGCTGAAGGAGGAGCAGACAGATGGGAAGTCGTGGAGTTTCCTGCAATATTTCCAGATACAAACAATGTACTTTGGCCCGAATATTGGAGTCGAGAGGAGTTAGACGGAGTAAAAGCGTCAATTCCAGTAGCCAAGTGGAATGCACAGTATATGCAGAATCAACGGCAGAAGAAGGAGCGATTATAAAAAGGGAGTGGTGGAATGTTTGGGATAATATGAACCACCTCCGTGTTCCTACATCATACAATCATACGATACCGCTTTCAGTAAAAATGATCGTGCTGATTTTAGTGCTATTACTACTTGGGGGATATTTACTCCAGTAGAAGGTGAGGGTGATGCGATTATTTTACTTGATGCTGAAAAGGGTAGATGGGATTTTCCAGAGTTAAAGCAAAGCTTATGAATTAAACGAGCTTATGAACCTGACATGATTTTAATAGAGCAAAAAGCTAGTGGTACGCCTTTAACACAAGAGCTTAGACGTATGGGTATTCCTGTTACACCCTTTACACCGAGCAAAGGTGCTGATAAGTTTGCAAGGATGAATGCTTGCGCACCTGTCTTTGAAAGTGGTATGGTGTGGAGACCAGATGCTAATTTTGCAGAGGAAGTTGTTGAAGAATGTGCTAGTTTTCCACATGGCGACCATGATGACTTGGCAGATTCGATGACACAGGCTATACTAAGATTCAGACAAGGTGGTTTTATATCCACACCTGATGATGAAGAATTTGAACCAGGATATAGAAGAAAAATGGAGTATTACTAATGGCAGGAAAAATAAGCTGATAAGTATTAAGATTTAGGATAAAAGGTTTATTCAGCCTTTCAAGGATCAACCAGGTATTAGTAAAAACAAATGTTAAGTATAAAGCCACTTAAAAATGAAGCTTCAAGGGCAAATATGGGTGGCGAAGTTATGGACACAACCAAAGCTATGCCCGTTGGTATGATGGACGGTGGTAAAGTCAAGCCTATGAAGATGAATATGGGCGGTGTTGCCAAAGGCAGAGGTGGAAAGTTTAAAGGAGTTAGGTAGTGTCAACTACGAAAAAGAAAAAAAGAAAATAAAAAAGAAAACTAAGAAATTAGGCTTTTAGTTCTGGTCCTAGTCCTATTAGAATAGGATATATGGAGCAGGCGTAGAAAAACAAGACAAAAAGAACTTGCAGCATTGCCTATGAAAGTTGATGACTTTCAATTTGACCATGAGCTTAGAAAAAGAAACAAAGGTAGGCATGAAAGACCAAAACAAAAACTATGAATTTGATAAAGTAAAGAAAATGAAATGGGCGGTTAAAAAAGGTCGTGGTGGTAGCTTTAAGGGAATAAAATAATGAAGCTGATAAAACCAAAGAGATGCTTTGGTGGATGGACGGTTAACATGGCTATGTCTTTGGATTGGGCGGTCTGCCAGAGATTTAAAGTTCAGTTGATGAAAAGAGCTAAAAAACCTAAAATGGCAAGAGTTAAGAAAAAGGCGTTTAAGCATTGAAAACCTGGTGCATTACTCCAATACAAAGAATGATAGAGAAAGCTAGATTTGGTGGTAAAGTAGTACAGAAATTGTTAAGATTAGGTGGCAAAATTAAGTCAAAGCAGAAATGGAGCAGCTGGTTAGAGCTATAGAACAATATAATGTTTTGGAAAAGGTGAATCGTTATCAAAGATAGACTAAAAAATCAGATAAATTTGAAAACTTTGAAGATGTTTGGTAAAGATTTATGGAGCAATAAAAATGAGAAAGGCGTTCTAATGAAGCAATAAAAAGTTCAAGCAAAGGTATGAATTAGGTGGAGATGTTCCAATGCCTAAATTAAAACCTAAGAGTTTAAAGGCAGATAAAACAAATCTTTAGATAAAAATTTAGTAAAAATGTTGCTAAAACAAATGAAAAAAATTAAAAACTTATAGGCAATCAAAAGAAACTAGATAAAAATAAAGATGGTAAAATATCTGGTGAAGATTTTAAAATGATGGAAAAGGTGGCAAAGTAGAAGAAATACGGTGGCGGTGGTTCTGTCAAAGGTGGCAAGATGGGATGTCGTGGTATGGGAGCTGCACTTAGAGGTGGCGGTTACACAATTAGTTAGGATTTAAAATGGCAATTGAAAATATAAATGGTATCGCAGATGCGGTAGCTCCAGAATTAGAAGCTAACTTAGTCAAACTACCACCAGAGGCTTTGGTAGAAGGTGTTACAGAATTAGATGATGGATCAGCTATTATTGGTGAAATGGAGATGGAAGCAGAAGCTCCAATTGCTATTCCGTTTGATGCAAACCTAGCAGAACATATTGACGAAGATGTTTTGTCAGAAATATCTAATGAAATTACTGGCAATATAGAAGATGACACTAATTCAAGAAGCGATTGGGAAGAACAATATAAAGGCGGACTAGAACTTCTTGGTATGAGTTATGAAGACAGATCAGAACCTTTCGAGGGAGCATCTGGAATAGTGCATCCACTACTTGCTGAATCTGTGACACAGTTTCAGGCACAGGCATATCGTGAAATGCTACCCGCTGGAGGACCAGTTAAGACTTCAATCATTGGAGCAGAAACTCCAGAAGTAACAGCTCAAGCAGAGCGTGTTAAAAACTACATGAATTACCAGATAACTTATGAGATGGAAGAATATGATCCTGAATTAGATCAAATGTTATTTTATCTTCCAATCGTAGGTTCAGCATTTAAAAAAGTTTACTTTGATCCAACAATGCAAAGAGCTGTCAGTAAGTTTGTGCATTCTGAGGACTTAATCGTTCCTTACAGTGCAACTGACCTAGCGACTGCGACAAGGGTTACTCACTGCATTCGTATGGATAAAAACGAAATTAAAAAATTACAATTATCAGGATTTTACAGAGATATAGACCTTCCTAGTTCTGGTGCTGATTCAGATGGCACGAATGATGTGAAGGATACAATCAATGACATAGAAGGCATTACAAGTAGCTCTTCCCAGAATGAAGAGATGATGATTTATGAAGTTCACACAGATTTGGATATTGAGGGGTTTGAAGATATTGGAGCTGATGGTGAACCGACAGGATTGAAGATGCCCTATATCGTCACAATCATGGAGGACACTGGGGATGTCTTATCAATCAAGCGGAATTTCAATGAAAGCGATCCGCTCCGTAGGAAAGTGCCTTATTTTGTTCATTATAAGTTCTTACCTGGTCTTGGGTTTTATGGTTTTGGTCTCACACATACTATAGGTGGTCTTTCCAGAGCTTCTACGTCCATTCTAAGGCAGTTAATAGATGCTGGTACATTGTCTAACCTACCAGCAGGTTTCAAGGCTAGAGGAGCTAGAATAAGAGATGACGAAACACCTCTTAATCCTGGTGAGTTTAGAGATGTGATATGGTCGGTGGTGATCTAAGGCAAGCTATCATGCCATTACCATTTAAAGAACCATCACAGACATTATATTCTCTTATGGGAACATTAATAGATTCTGGCAGACGTTTTGCGTCTATGGCTGACATGAAAGTTGGTGAGATGAATGGCAACGCTCCTGTTGGCACAACTATGGCTATTATGGAGCGTGGCACGAAGGTCATGTCTGCCATTCATAAGCGTCTTCATTACTCACAAAAGATTGAGTTTAAATTACTAGCTCGTGTGTTTCTATGGGCGTTCCAATGTATCCATATCAAGTACCAGGCGCACCACCAGAAATCAAACAAATTGATTTTGATGACAGAATAGATATATTACCTGTTTCTGATCCTAATATATTTTCTATGTCACAACGTATTGCTTTGGCTCAAACACAATTACAGTTAGCTCAAAGTAATCCAGAAATTCATGGGCAGAATGGTATGTATCAAGCCTATCGTAAAATGTATGAAGCATTAGGCGTTACGAACATAGACCAAGTGTTGCAGCCTCCCCCTCAACCGATGCCCATGAACCCAGCAAAAGAAAATCAAGAGGCATTGAGGTTAGCGGTGTTGACTGCGTTTCCAGAACAAAATCATCAGGCACATATAACAGCTCATTTAGCTATGATTTCAACACCTGTTGCACAATCTAACGCATCAATACTTATGACATTGCAAGGTCACATATCTGAGCATATAGCTATGATGTCAGAGATAACAGCACAACAAGAAGTTATGGCATCAATACCTCCAGAGCAACAAATGATGATGCAACAAGATCCTAACATGCAAAAGCAAATTGCAGATCAAGTGGCATCAAGAGCTGCAGAAATATCTGCTGAAGTAAGTGAGCAATATGCACAATCACTAACACCACCTCCACAAGAAGACCCTCTTGTTAGTTTAAGAAAACAAGAACTAGCTCTTCGTGGTTCTGAAATACAACAAAAAGCCGAACAATTTCAGAAAAAATCAGAAATGGAGATGCAAAAAGAGTCTAACGACACAATGATCGATACTCAACGTCTTCAGCAACAAGAAGAAATTGCTCAAGACAGAATACAAACTCAACGAGATATAGCAGCTATGAATGCTATGGGAAGGAATAAAAATGGTTAGTTCAGTTCGTGCAGGAATGATTGCACAAGAAAAAGAAAAGAAGAGACAAACAAGACTTGCTGAACAAGGTATAGTAACTTCACCAGAAGTTGTTATGGAAGCAGTAATAGAACAAAATCCTTTGGAAGTATTAGAGGTTATAGCAAATGTCATACCAAAAGCGGAACAAAGTACAAAAGAAAATAAACCAAAGAAAAACAAAGCCAAAAAACAAAGCAAGAATAATAACAAAGTTCTCAAAGATAGCTAGACCGCAAAGATTTGAAGGCGTTTTTTAATGGAGACCTATTATAGATCCAGTAACCATATCATTAGCTGTTGGTGTTGCAAGTAAAGCCTTCGATGCAATTAAAAAAGGATTTTCAGTAGGTCGAGATATAGAGCAGATGTCAGGAGACATTGGTCGCTGGATGGGAGCTGTATCAGATGTTGATAATGCAGAAAAACAAGCTAAAAATCCTCCCTGTTTGGTAAGCTGTTTAAAGCTGGTTCTATCGAAGAGGCGGCAATGGCTGCATACGCTGCAAAAAAGAAACTTGAGGAACAAAGGTACGAACTCAAGATGTTTTAAATTTGACTCATGGACCTGGAGCCTATGATGAGCTTCTACAGATGGAAGGTCAGATAAGAAAAGAACGTCAAGAAACAGTTTACAAACAACAACAATTAAGAAGACAAGTAGGCGAAGGTATTGCTTGGATATTTTGGTTTTAGTCGTTGGTGGTTTTATATTATTAGTTAGCATCTATATGGTTCAAGAAAGCTCATGCAGATGGCTATGTTTATAAACCAAAGGAATATACACAAGAGAACAAAAGATATCAAAAGGTAAAAATAAAAATATACAACTGCCGATTAAAAAACAATAAAATCTAAAACTGGTAAAATGGCTTGTATTTATATAGGAAACAATAAAACATATGAGATGATGATTGAGAGTTGGTGTCCAAGACAGTATAAATGTATTACAATCCTTGGGGAAACCAAATATAGATGATGTAATAGATTCTTAAGTGCAGTAAAAAAATGACAGCTTTATGTTATATTGCACTTTAAATGGATTTTAGTTAAGGAAGGTGCAATTTATTTTCGTAATGTGAATGATTGTTTGAGATTTGAAAAAAAACTTAGTAATCAAACTTATATGAAAAATAATGAAAAACAGGTATATGATTGTATTTGCAAATTAATTCCTAAAGATCCAGAAAAAGTGGTGTATTGATGACAGAAGAAAAAAAGAAACTAATAAACTTAGATTTAAGTAACAATTCTTTTGAGTTATCACTTAGAATACTAGGTAATGAGTTTGTTGCAATTAAGATAGGATCTACTAACTTTAGTGGTAAATTAATAGCAGGAGGTATTTTGTTATTATTTTTACTTTAGTTTGTTAGAAGGCTTTGGATTAAATGAGATATTAATACAATGAATGTAGAAACTTTTTTAAAATGGAAAATATTACCAAGACTGATGATGCTTGCTAGTACAGTAATGTCTTGGAGATGTGCTGAATGGTTTATGGGTTTAGATGAACCAACTGCAGTCAATCAGCATTTGTATCTGTTGTTATGGGTGTAATGACAGGTGTGTTTGGTATATGGATGGGTCACGAACATAAGGGAGACAATAATGTTAACAGCGTTAATAGGACCAGTAAGTAATTTACTTGGCAAGTTTATAGAAGATAAAGACATGAAGAACAAGTTGGCACATGAAGTGGCAACTATGGCAGAGAATCATGCACAGGAATTAGCAAAAGGTCAGATAGAGATAAACAAAGCAGAAGCACAACACAAATCTATATTTGTAGCGGGCTGGCGACCCTTTATCGGTTGGACATGCGGTATTGCCCTATGTTGGCATTTTGTCCTAGCACCTGTTACTATGTTTGTATGTGCTTATTTGTCTGTGCAGATACCAGAGCTTCCAACTTTTGATATGGGTTCACTTATGACTGTTTTGATGGGAATGCTCGGATTGGGCGGCTTGAGGTCATTTGAAAAGTACAAAGGATTGACTAAATAATGTTATGGCATTGGTTGAGATTAGCTAAATTTTTTAATAAAATTGGTAATTATTTCTATTATAAACATGTAAAATGTTTAAAAGTATCACAACGTAGGGGAAAATAATTGTGGACGGAATTAAATTAGCAGAGTATTTATATAAGAACATACGTCAGAGAAAAGAGGAATTAGCTCAATCTTTGGCTGATGGTTCGATAGACTCAATGGAAGACTATCGGTTCATAACAGGTCAAATACGAGGAATGACTTGGGTTGAAGAAGAATTAAAATCCTCGATGAAAGGTACAGACTTAGATGACTAAGAAACTGATCGTGCCAGAGCGGTTTATGGCACAGAAAAAAGTAAACCCAACTCCTCCTTCTATAAGTAAAGCATTTGATAATAAAGAAGATGCTAATCCAAACTCAAAAGACCCTTCTAAAATGGAAGGATCAGCTCTTGATCGTTTACCCAAGCCAACTGGTTATAGAATGCTTGTCATTCCGTATTATGTTCCAGAAAAGGTAAATGGTATTATCATACCTGATAAGACTAGAGATCGTGAGAGTTTTGCAAGTGTTGTAGCCTATGTCGTAAAAATAGGTCCTGACGCTTACAAAGATAAAGATAAATTCCCAAGTGGAGCGTGGTGTTCTGAGAAAGATTGGGTACTTATGGGTAGATATGCTGGAAATAAGTTCAAAGTGGACGGTTTAGAGCTAAGAATCATAAATGACGATAATATTATCGCATCTATACTTGACCCTAAAGATATTTCTTATATATAATGGAGAGCATGATGAATAACGATACACAGACTCAAGAAGCACAAGAAGAAAACTTTGTCTACGAAGTAGAAGACGAAACACCTGTCGTTGAAAAAAAATTAGAAACTAAACCTGAAAAAGAAGAAGAAGACCGAACAATTGTTCAGGAAAAAACTGAAGAACCAGAAGAACTTGAAGCATATAGTGACAATGTTCAAAAAAGAATTAATCAATTAACTGCTAAACGTAAGCAAGCATTGGAAGAAGCAGATGCAGCTTATAATTTTGCACAACAGCAAAAAGATGAGAACGAACAATTAAAGCAACAGCTTAATCAGTTAAATCAAGGTTACACCTCTGAATTTGGTAATAGAATTGAATCACAAACTGCTCAAGCTAAGAAACTTTACAAGGAGGCTTTTGATGCTGGAGATGCTGACAAAATGTCTGAAGCGAGTGACCTCATGGCTAAACTCGCTATTGAAAACGAAAGACTTAGAATCCAAAAAGCTCGTACTGAGCAAGCGGGAACAACTAGAAATAATGAGGCAAAGGGCAATGTTGAACAGAACACTACGCAAACGAGGCAGACCGCCCAAAAACAAGACTTAGATCCAAAATTACAAAAATGGTTGGATAATAATTCTTGGTTTGGAACTGATATGGTTATGACTAGTGGAGCGCAAGCAATACATGAACAATTAGTAGCACAAGAAGGATTTGATCCATCTACTGATGATTATTATTCTGAAGTCAGTAAACGTATGGCTGGTGAGTTTCCTCACAAGTTTAAGGGAGTACAGAAGAACGCCCAATCTGTAGCTCCTGCGTCCAGTGGACGGTCAATCTAAAAGGGTGGTAAAAAAACTATTGAGCTAACGCCAGGTCAAGTAGCCTTTGCTAAAAATGAGGATACCGCTAGAAAAATATGCACAGGAAGTAGCTAAATAGAAAAATAAAGGAGTAGCGTAATGGCTGATCGTACTAATCGAGAGTCGCAAACTCGTGAAAAAAACTGCGAGAGTACAACAGTGGAAGCCACCGTCAACACTTGACGCTCCAGAAGCACCTGTGGGATATAAGCACAGATGGATAAGAGAACGAGTTATGGAATATGATGATAGATCAAACATCCATAAACGATTGAGAGAAGGATATGAATTAGTTCGTGCTGAAGAATATCCAGACTTTGATGCACCTATAATTGATGAAGGCAAGAATGCTGGAGTAATCGGTCAGGGTGGTCTTTTGTTAGCACGGATACCTGATGAACTTGTTGAGCAGAGAAATCAATATTATCAAAGCAAAACAAATAATCAAATGGAGGCTATTGACAGAGATATGATGAGAGATTCAAATGCTGCAATGCCTATGCTTAAACCCCGAGAGAAGGTCTCAAGTCGCTTTTGGTGGCAAGAAGTCCGACTCATAATTTTAATTTTAGGAGATAGAAATGGCAAATCAAGATGCTGCTTTCGGAATGCGTCCTGTCAAAAGAATAGGTGGAACACCCTATACTGGAGGACAATCCCGATATAGAATCGCTGCCAATTATGGAACTGCTATATTTCAAGGTGACATGGTTATGCAAGTCACTGGCGGAGGCGTGGAAGTTCACGCTGATGGTGGTACTGTTCCAATAGTTGGAGTGTTCAATGGTTGTAGGTATACAGACCCTACAACTAAAAAGGAAACTTTTTCCAACTTTTACCCTGCAAGCACAAATGCTGCGGACATTGAGGCTTTCATTATAGATGACCCAAGTGTTATCTTTGAAATCCAAGCTGACGCTGCATTTCCAGTTGCAGATTTATTAGGTAACTTTGACATTGTTTATACAACCGCAGGTTCAACTGTAACTGGTATTTCTGGTGCAGAGTTAGATGTAACAACAGGTGCAACTACTGCTGGTTTACCTCTGAAAGCGATTGATATTTCGCAAGATCCAGAGAATAGCGATGTTTCATCAGATGCAACCAATGTCTATGTTGTGATTCAAAATCACATATTTGGACAAAAGGGTGCAGGATTAGCATAAGGGAGATTAGATTATGGCTATATCAAGAGCGCAACTAGTTAAAGAACTAGAACCTGGTCTAAATGCCCTGTTTGGCATGGAATATGACCGTTACGACAACGAGCATGCAGAAATCTATGACACAGAATCTTCAGACAGAGCGTTTGAAGAAGAAGTGATGATCAGTGGTTTCGGCAATGCTGCAACTAAATCAGAGGGTGCTGGCGTATCTTTTGATAGTGCAAACGAAGTATATACATCAAGATATACAATGGAGACAGTTGCATTAGCTTTCGCATTAACTGAGGAAGCAATGGAAGATAATCTCTATGACCGTCTTGGTGCTAGATACACAAAGGCACTAGCAAGATCAATGGCACACACCAAGCAAGTAAAAGCTGCTTCTACTCTAAACAATGCGTTTAGTTCTAGCTTTACTGGTGGTGATGGAAAAGAGCTTTGTGCTACAGACCATCCTCTAGGTGGTGGTGGAACATTTTCAAATGAGCCATCAGCAGCCGCTGACTTAAACGAAACATCATTAGAAAGTGCATTAATTGACATTTCTAATTTTGTTGACGAGAGAAACATGATTGTAGCTCTTCGTGGTATGAAGTTAATCATTCCACCAGCACTACAGTTTGTAGCTGATCGTTTGTTAGAGTCAACTTTAAGATCAGGAACTGCTGACAATGATGTAAACGCAGTTAAGAACATGGGAATGTTACCAGAAGGTTACGTTTATCAACCATTTCTTAACAGATACAGATGCGTTCTTCATCAAAACAGATGCTCCAAATGGTTTCAAATATTTTGAAAGAACACCATTAAGCACAAGCATGGAAGCAGACTTCGACACAGGAAACATGAGATACAAAGCAAGAGAAAGATATGCTTTTGGATTCTCTGATCCTCGTTGTGTGTTTGGATCACCAGGCGCAGCTTAACGAACAATTGTTCGATTATTAAAAGGCAGTTTGCAGTCACCCTTTTTGTGTATAATAAACTAAACCTTGACAGTTGCATGGTTCGACAAATGCCAAGACAAGGAGATTGACATGGCTAATACAACTTTTCGGGTCCAGTCCGATCAGAAGGTGGATTTACTACAATAATAAAAACACTACAACTGGAGCAATTAACACAATCAAGCATTAACTCAAGTGGTATTACATCTTTTGATGCGAACACAATGCCAGTAGAAGCTGGTACTGGTATCACAACAGGTTCTGGAACTATCTACAGAAGTTCTGTTCAAAGAGTTGGTGGTATAATCACAACAAGAATTCTAATTGACTTAACTGGTTTAAGATCAACTGGTGGTGCTGACATCATTGGTGTTAATGGAACTGCTTTAGTTTGTCACATTGGTCAGATCACTGCTGCAAGAAATGGTACAATCTTAACAGGTAGTATGGAATGTTTTGAAGCACCAGCAGGTGGCGATCCAGATATTAACGTACATTCTGCAACAGAAGGCACTGGTGTTGAAGACGGAGCTATTGGTGATCTAACAGAAACATTGTTAGTTAACTCTGGTGACGCAACATTAGGAAGTAAAGTTTACTTTACTGCCGTTCCAGCCGCAGATCAATTCTTATACTTAACAACTGGAGCTGCAACTGATGCAGATTACACAGCAGGTAAGTTATTCATTGAATTAATGGGATATGCAGCTTAATAGGAGGCATTTATGGCGATTAGGTCTGACGTAAAAGCATTTAATCACGATCAAGGTGATGATGCAACGGTTTTAGGTCCTTCAAGATCAAGGATAAGACAAGTTGTTATATTTGGTAATGCCGCTGGTGTGTTAACTATTAAAGATGGATCAGGTGGATCAACTATATTACTTCAAAGTTTTCCCACTGGATTACATACCTTAAACATTCCAGATGCAGGTGTGTTAGCTGAAAATGGAGCATATATACATGGCTTCACTGGCAGTGGCAACAAACTTACTTTGTTTTTATCTTAATGACTAAAAGAAAAGATAAACAACCACCTAAAACTAAAAAGTATTTCCGCTCCACTAAATCTGGAGCGGGAATGACTAAAGCAGGTGTGGCTCGATATAGAAGAGATAATCCTGGTAGTAAGTTAAAAACTGCGGTTACTGGTAAAGTAAAAAGGTAGTACAGCTGCTAAAGACGTAAGTCATATTGTGCGAGATCAGTAGGACAAATGAAACAGCGTCCTAAAGCAGCAAAGAATCCTAATTCGAATTAGACAAGCTAGAAGAAGGTGGAAGTGTTAATGAA
>UEXL01001306.1_pt1 | contig 12372 bp, 13 predicted proteins | sample 1796671 | NCBI WGS metagenome assembly UEXL01 (sample SAMEA4772471, study PRJEB27181) | metagenome
GTTCAACTCTGGGAATGCCGTAGATTATGCATAAGGCTAATTAAGCGTATAGGTGAGGATAATGTTATTAGGCTTGAGAATAACAATAACCCCGAAAGTTTTCTATTGAATACCTTCAAAGGGTTAAGGCTATCTTTAATAAAAGAGCTAGGTTTTATAGTAAGCGCGAATAGATAACTAGACGCGCTGTTTTATAACTTGTTGAATCGCTGGTAGGTTAACGATATGTATACTATCTCCAGCTTGAACAGTCGCTCCGTCAAAGTAAATCCTGAAAGATGTTGAGTTTTCTAAATTATGGCCTCCACCTTCCCCTCCAGCAACAAAGTAAGTAGCACTACCGCTAAATTTCCGCCTCTTCCTGCCGTGTGCGGAAAAAGGCAGGCCGTCTATATTGAAAAACGAGCCTGTTAATGCTGAGACTGATAATACATCCTACCCGTGAAGTGACCTCTTGCCCACTGTTATAAGCAATAGTGTCAGCGGATGGGTCTATTGTATAGTTCCACCGCCAGAGCCGACATAGTTACTGCTTTTGTTTTTATTGTTGGGTTAATTGGTACGCTATTTTCAGATAAGTAACTATTAGTTAAATCCTTGCAGCCCCAGAGGCAGAGATAGGCGCGTCAAATGTTATGTTTGAATCATTTGCTACTATAGAATTAGTCCATCCTGGCGTTTGCCCTGTTTGTCCCCTAACGTTAATTGTGGGTTGTCGGCCTCTAGTAGGTTCTCACCCCCGCCTGCCCTTTTGGAACCATGAGTCTATCGTTAATGCTCTGTTTGCATCAACCTTCAATCCTTTAAAAGATCTCTATATAAAGTCATTTATTGTATTGTTAAAAGTGGCGCTGGAAGTCGGGCCACCGCCAACAACCTCCATACAAGTCGACACTTGCCCAGTGGGATAGTAATATTAACGTGAGAGCCTGTTCTTTCGTAGTTTTGCGCTGTAATGTTATTAAAGGCATTGCCTTGGACAGCACCCCAAAACCCTATTTCGCCCATACCTCCGCTAGATTCTTTGCCACCATTAAATAAGATATTGTCAAAGTATTTTGATTGTGAAACCATCCATCGCTAGTATTCCAAACGCCAGCAGGTGAAGGATTTGTTTGATTTTCCATGTCATCACTTCTTGCCAGTTTAATTCCGCAAACGTTATCGATATAGTAAATATCCCTGTAAGAGTTCCACAAACTGAACCGCTGAAGATTACCGAACTTAAACCACCAAATCTCGACATTCTCAAAAATACAAAACCTACACTGCCCATTAGACCTAAAAGCAACGCCTTTCCATTTGTTTGCAGAAGCGCTCCTTTGCACTACTGACAAATCCCTTACAACAAACCTGTCTAAATGAGTAAATAAATCTATGTCTTGGTCTGTAAATAACTCGGTTGCTTTCCTTCCACTGCCAATAAAAGAAACGCCGTTCTGACCAAGGCCGCCACTATCTACGCTAGGTATATTGACGTTTGAAGAGAAATAATAAGCACCAGCACCAAGATCAATACTGCCTCCGCCGTTACTTAGTAAGTAATCAATTATAGCTTGAAAAACTGGCGAGTTATCAAACCCAGTTAATGCCCCTAGTTGCTCTGTTTGTGAGCCCCATTGCTTAGGTCTGATCTTGCCATCAACCTGCAACACAGCGACATTGCCATTAGCAAGCACATGGTCGCCATAACCATCAGCCGCTTGTGGTGCAACGATTAAGTACTTAGCAGCACCTCCGCCGCCTTTAGTGTAATAACCGCCAGTTTCTACAAACTGACCTGTTGTTAATGTAGCTAGCTTTAGTTTTGCTACGTTGTCGAACGTTTTCATTAAGTTTCCTTAGCCTCCTTCCGATGGGAGGCTCTAAGTTGTGTTACGAATAGATGGCGTGCTGTTGTTATGAAAAAAAGAATTGCCCGCGTTAATCGGGCTTTATCTTAAAGTGTGCCAAAACCAGTTAAGTACCAACCACCTGCGCTAAATTCATAATCAGCCCATTCATTTTCCTGAATGGCTTTATTATTAAACGTTCCGCTAGTTGAAAGATTAGAAGCCCCTGTTGCTGACCTTGAGATTCTAAATTTGTCACCATTTTGAGCGCTGGTAGTTGTAAAAGTAACTGTTCTATTTGCCGTCAATGCTGTAGCAAATCGTTGAGTTGCGGCATCAATGCCAACTTCTAAGGAAACAGAAGCATCGCCGCGATCACCGCTGACACTAGTACGAACTTTTTTTACCGCGAAACCCTGCGGCTAGCTCAAGAACAACATTTGTATCAGTACCATTATTATTGTAATAAACGTAATCAAAGCCAAACTTGCCAAGCCCTGAGCCGATAATGCCGTTAGTATTATCGTGTAAATTAATAACGCCCATGTTGATTTCATCAGCACTTAAAATACGCAAGCCTTGAGAGCAATTAGCGCCCTCGTAATAACTGTTTTTAAAATTGCCTGTGTTTAATGGGATATGCAACCCATATAGCGTAGCGAATCCGTCACATTTAGCATAATCAACGGTTACATCATCAGAACCAACGTTGATACCAACGCCAGCAGTCCCGACTACATTGGCTCTACCAACATAAGATCCTGCGGCAAAGTTATCATGAAAATTCAAACCTACTTCTAAGCTATCATCACCTTCAAAATTATCAATTGTAACTTGTGATTGTATGCGGGCATGTTCACGATTGTTTTTACCGATAAAGTTATTGATATGAACGGAACCTGCGTTGAAAGTTCTAAAGGCAATCCCAGGGACATTACTAATATCTACTGTGCCAAACTCTGCGCTTGATTCTGCATCAGTATTTTGTAGGTAAACACCTACTTGACCACTGGTAGCACCTAGCCCGTTATGAGTCAAATCACCAACTTTTAATTTTTTATCATTGCTAGAAATCCAAGCGACATTTGCACCACCTTGGTTTTTGGATTATTTCATCTATTTTAGATTGACAGTTTCAGCAGTAACCAATCCAGTAACATCAGTTTGATTTATAACTAATCTACCAACATGTATGTTTTCTGGTACTTCGTCTGTGCCTTTTATTGGCCCTTGGTCTACGGATAGGTTGTAATTTAGAGCACCACTATCACAAATTATCTCGCCTATTTCAGCTTCTTTTGTTCCGAAATAGAGGTGAACACCAGTGGAGCCACCAACTGCCGTCTGGTTTAAGTAGCTTGTTGAAACTTCTGTGATGCGTACTTTGTCAACACTTAGCTTTCTAGTGTAGAAGGTTCCAAATCTAACTGTCGCGGTAGCTGTGCCAAGTATACGAACATTGTCAACCCAAGTAACTGTGGTCTGTGGTGGGGATGTAGCAGGGCCTGTACCTGTAATGTGAATAACGCCATCTATAATTGCATCTTCTTCAAATAGATAAGTCCTGTTGCCTACCAAATTATCTTTCTGTATATGCCAGCGGCAATATAAATAGCGGAGTCACAGTAATGCTGCTTCTGCTGCGTGTGATCGAAACCCGATAGCCCATTGACCAAAGGCTTTAGCATTTCCGTTCAATTCTTAATTTAAAGCTAGCGTAGAAACACCAGTACAAGCAACTATATTAAAAGTGTTAGGCGTTACAGTAGAAGCTAGAACTACATCCCATACCACCGCCACCATTGCCCGCAGTGCGCTCTTTGAGTGATATTTGATCTCCCTCAGCTAGCTTAGTGCTTGTTACTGCGTCTGATAGCTCATCAAAGTATCGAACATAATCTTCGTTAATGTAGCCCGTGTCTCTTATTGCGCTTATATAAGTGCCGCTAGGGTAGCTATTAGTTAACGTAACTTGATTTAATGATTGATTGTAAGAGTAATTAACGCTCTCTAGTATTCTTCCGTTATCTGCGCCAGTGCCGTTAATATAAAAACTTGCGCCTTCTGTGTTCACGGTGAATTGTACTAATACTTGGCCGCTAGTTAATTCAATTGTTTCTATTGCGCTTGAGCCGCTACCGCCGCCCGCTGCGTCTGTGATTAGCTCGTTTTCTATTTTTACTTGTGTCGGCAAGCCTTGGTCAATAACAATGTCATAAATACCGTTGGCAACTTTAAAAGAGTAATTCCCCTCGTTATCAGCGTTGATAGGGTTGGTTATGGTTTGTTCGGCTGCATTGAATAGCTCGGCCTTTGTTACTGTTCCCGCTTCGTATACTGTTACTGGCTTACCTGCGCCAGCGTTGCCCGTAGCTGTTGTGTCAAACTTTATGACTATCGAATTATTATACGTTCTCATTTCTTAAACTCCGCGCTCAAAATCAAATGTTACATTAATATCTTTGGTTGTTTCTAAGTTGCCGTTGCCTGTGTCTGTTACTTTAAGCGTTGCCGTTTCGTTGTTGCTTTGGTTAAAGCCACCAGAGCTAAAAGACGTGTTTGCTGACGTGCTGCTATTAACGCTTATGCTACTGCCTGTTATGGTCCATTCATAATCGAAAGGGCCAACACCATTATTTACAGTAGAGTAAACAATAGGGCTTGTTGTGCTTCCGTTAGGGCTTAAGACAATAACAGCGCCAGGGTTTAGGTCTATGTTGTAACTGCCCGTAATATCTATACCTGTCGAAAGCAACTTCCCAGCACCTATACTCATGCGAAGCCCTGCCCGATAACTGAACCATCCCAATCTGTACCATTCTCAGTAACAAACGCGAATCTATCTCTAGCGTCTAATGCTGTTGACATAGTAGGAACCACGCCCGCATTCCAACTAGCGCCACCAAAAGATACCGTGTAAGGCGTTGTAGCGTCCTGTGTTATCTTAAGTGTTACCGTTGTTGTTAGTGTTGCGTCTGGGTTTGCATTCAAGAAATTAATAGCGCTGACGTTCTCAGTTAGCGTTGTTGTAAATACATTGCCTTGATTCAAGTCTAAGTTTAAAGCGCCAGCAACGGACACCGCATCAGTGGTTACTTCTGAGTATCTAGCTAGCTTGAATGAATTCTCAATAACCTTTATCTGATTACCGTTAGCTAAATTGATAATATTCTCGCCATCTTCTGTATCTGGCTGACCTAGCACCGTTAGGTATTTGTTACCGCCAAGCTTGTCTCCTTCAATCAATCCGCCGTTAATTGTTATCGTGTCACCATCTTGTAGGTTAGACGCTACCGCCGAAGCAATATCTTCAAACACGAATAAAGCACTTGAGCCATCTGTTACAGGTACTATTTGCCCTGTAGGGTCCATTGCTCGACCTAACAAAACCGTACCAACTGGCGCTGATGATGTTAGTGTCACAGTTGATGTATCTGGCGTGGTGTAGTCAACGCCCTTCTTGAGATAGCTGCCTTTGAATTCTGACGTACTAACACCGGCTGACATATAGAATGATGCCGTTGTCGTTTCAATCTCTGAGAATGTAAGGCTTAACCCGCCCGCCACTGTTTGCGACTCTTCAGCAATAACAGCGCTATAACCCTGCAAGTTGTTGGCTTCTACTCTTGGTATGTAATAAACCTGTTCGCCTAGCTTGTTTAGTATAGCTAGCGAGTAAGTGCCGCTTATAGCCAAGCCAACATAAGAGCCGTTATACTCTGGTACGCCGCCCGCGCTACCTATTACAGGCTGCGACATAGGAACGGCTGAGCCATCTTCTTGTAGTGCGTATGCTATCTTTCTGTTTTCTTCAAGAATAGGATCTCGACCAACTATACCAAAGTAAGCCTGAAAGCCATCAAGCGGCCCCGCCTTTTCTGGGTCTGGAACATAAAAGATAGGATTATGAATCCTTAATATGCTTTCTTGTGCCGTTAGGCTGTTGTCTATAATTGTCATTCTTCTTGTTTCCTGTGCTATACTTTTTTATCTGTTTTAACAAGTAGGTTATTTTATGTTTGGCGCAATTGTGATCTTAATAGCTATGATCGTTGGCGACAAAAACAAATCTTGTCGCGATTTATTATGGGGCGCTGGCCTCGTCTTGTTGTTCGTCTGACCTAGCAAGCCACGAAGTCAAACCTAAAAACACCTATCGCTTTGGCCTCATTTACAGGTAGAGAATTAATAAAGTCTTGTGTTTTCTTTTTCTTCATTAATTTTCTTTCTAATGCTTCAGCCTTTCTTGCTTGACCTTTAGCTATTGCGTTTATATTCGCAACAAAATCAGGGTCTCCGAGGACGGCCATTGCACTGTCAAACCCTTTGCTTTTGCTTTTCTCTAAACCAACAGAAACTATATCACCTATCATTCCCGGTAATTTAGCTAAAAACCTCTGAGCCACACCGTTAACCACCTTATCAAATACGCCGGCATTAGCCATAACTTGACCACCAACAGGGGCAGCCGCCTGAGCATTCCTAATTCCGTTAGTAACCTTACCCAAAGCGTTTAGCTTGGTTGTTAATTCTTTTGGCATATGGCTGTACAACTCTGACTTAAGCTTAGGGTTTTTTGTTTAAACCATTAAACCAATCAGCATAACCAGCAACGTTAAGTTGTTTTTCTTTTCTGCTACCCATAGTGAAAGCGTCATTTAAAGCTGAAACTACAACCTCTTGTTTTCTTCCTTCTGGTACAGCGCCCATTAGTTCACTGAATTTCTTATAGTCACCTGTCGATAGCTTTTTCATAGCCAAGCCCATTTTAGGCATGAAAGCATCAGTCAAGTTTTTACCGAACATCTGAATAGATTTATCTTCTAACCCTTTTCTTTGTATAACTAAATCTTTTGCCGCCTGCCATTGTTCGCCCATACCCATGTCAGCAGCTACAACCTCTTGATCGTCAGTTAGCTTTGAGTAAATTCTTTTTAAAGTGCCTACATCTTCTGACTTAAACTTGTCGCTTTTTTTGCCTATGGTATTACCTACTTCTTTTCTTATTTTATCTAATGCGTGGTATGTAGCGCCTTTCTCAGACATTGATAACAATCTTTTTTCTAATGGGCTTAGTTGAGATATATCGCCTCCCAAATCTGCAAGCTCTTGGTTTATGTATTCACTTATGTTGGCCATTGGTGACACTGTTTGCTTTGGTATGTTATCTCTAATATTGTTATATGCTGACTCAGTTGTTTTTGATAGATTATCAATAACACGATCTGCATCATTAGCAAGAGACATTGAAAGTTCTGATTTGTCGGTTAATCCGCCAAACTCCGTAATCATATCGTCAGAAATTTTTTGCAACTCTGCTATTTGATCAAATTCTCTTTTAGATAAGTCTGATCCGGGCATTTTTTTAAGTGCTTGCTCTGTTTCTTGGTATTGCCTGTTTTTACTTGCTGCCGATGGTAGGCCTTTTTCTTTTGCATCTAACTGCTCTAGTGCCTTAAAGAAATCTGGATCAGCATCAATCATAGCAGCTAATCTTTCCTGATTGCCGGTCGCTAACACTTCGTCTAATTGCTTTTTCTTTGCCGCATCAGTAAACACCTTGTTTCTATTGAATTCTTTAGTTTCAAACCCTTGAGATGAGAATGACTTTTGCTTAACTATGTCACCAGGAGAAATTGAAGGAGGCGTTGCTCTTCTTAACCCTGCAACACCTAAAACCTCTAAAACTGCTGTTGGCAATGTGTGAGCTATTGTTGCAAGCTCTGCATTTCCAGTAACCTCAAAAACCGCATCACCCAAGCCCGTTTCAACTGATTGAAAAGCTTCACCTATCGGCTGCATAAATTCACCCACAGCTTCAATTTGTTGCTTCCCTGCTGTAGTTCTTGGCTGGTAAGTCAAGGCTTTCCTAGCCTCTGAAATTGCTTTAGTAGGATCGCCACCTGTAGCTTGCTCGTAGATCCCGCCAAGCCCTGCAATAGGCTCTGCAATTACCCCGCTACCGATAGTTGCTGCCGCCTCTAGCAATCCAACAGCATCTTCACCAGCAGTAGTTTCTTGTGGCTGCTCTTGCTTCTTTATCATCGCCACTATTCTAGTTGCTGCCTCTACGTCTCCGACAGCATCAGCATTTCTTAGAGCTTGCATTAAATCAGGCATTCTAACCACCGTATTTTTTAAGTAAGTCAGCGTCAGATAGTTCGCTTGTAACTTGATTGCCGCTAGTTTGGTCTAGTGAGAATTTTTTATCTATCTGCGGAGAAGCTTTTGATATTTGCTTTTTAACTAGATTTCTAATTACAGTTAGTGACTTTTTAAAGTCAGTTTCGTTTTGCGCTACTGATAAATTAGATAGCGCAGCGCCTAGCTTTTTGCCTTCATTATCCGATAGGGAACCAGCACCACCGGCAGATTTAAACTCACCTATAGCTGTTAGAAAATTTTGAGCCTCTAGCGTTTCGATTAATGACCTAACTCCAGCAGCTTCAGTGCCAGCAAATGGCTCATCCATGAGGCCATACAAAGACGAAGCACCTTTAGCGCCAACAGCAGACTCAAAGCCCGGATGATTCTCTATGTCAGTAATTAGATTTAGTGTAGACTGACCTGAATCAACAACGCTTTGTGCTGCATCTGAGCGGCCTTTTTTAATCTGGTTTCGCTTCTCTTCGTTGTCAGCTTTTTTACTTTTTAGCTCTTGAAGCTTCACTTCGTTTGTTTCTTTTTTTAACTTGCTATCTATTCTTTTGTTTTCAGCTTCAAACTTTCTTATTTCCCTATCAGCTTTGGCTCCCTCAATCATTGCCTGCTGATAATCCGTCATAGGTGTTTGCTGACCCTGCCCTGTAGCGCTCATATATGACTTACAGGCTTGGGAATCAATAACACAAAAGTCTTTTCTAGCAGCCTCAATAATATCCTCTTCATTTCCTTGGGCTGTCACTCTTAACTGGTCAGCGTTACCACCCCTAAATTCTATTTCCTGAATACGCGCATTAATAGCATCTCTAGGTGATACACTCCCAGATAAAACGTTCTTCGCATAATTAAGCCTTGAGTTAACAGCCTGCTCATCAACAAAGCCAGAAGCAGCGATTAGATCTTTCATTACATCAGGATTCATGATTCCGAAATCCGCTATCTGCTCTGGAGTCCCGCCCTTTAGCAACTCAGCACCTTGAACTCTCGCTGCTTGTATTCTCTGCATTTCTGCTTGTTGAGCCTCTTGTTGTTGCTGCTGTTGCTTCATAGCCATATCACCAGCTTTTAAGCCTTGAAGCCCTTTTCTTGTTTCGATCATGCCTTGTAACGGGGTTTGCTGTCCCGCTGCATTCAATGTTCTTGAGTAATCCAAAATAGCCATTTGCGTTCCTTAAATCCCGCCCATTAGAGAAAAGCCATCTTTAGCCATATTCCCCCAGATATTAGCTTGAGCCAAGTAGTTACTCGCTCTAGCCTGCCCAGCCTGCTGTTGCAGGTTTGAAATATTACCGCCTAACATGTTTGCTTGACTAGAGCCTTGAGAGGCTGCGCCCATACCGTAATTGGCTAAACCTGATAATTCATTAAATCTAGTGTTAAGGTACTGCTGACCAAGCTGAGGAGCTATACTTGCAAGCGCCGCCTGATTGTTACCGCCTCGAATCCCACCAGTTGCCGCCGCGTTTCTCATCTGCTGCTCTTCTTGCTGTGCGGCTAGTTGTTGATACTCTGGCCCTGATAGTAAGACTGCAACATGTCAGCTCTTGATTGCGGATCTATAAATCCTTGAAGCCCACCCAAAGCATCGTACCCCATATTTCTGTATGGAGCCTGTAGCGCTAGGCCTCGCTCAAACATTTTCTCTTGTGATTCAATCCCCAGCCTAGTGGCTTCGACTTGAGCGTCTGAGGCCTTACTTGCGCCTCGGCTACCAATCAAGCCTGGAACCAAACTACTACCAACGGAAGCAACAATACCCCAACTCATAAACCAATCCCCTTAATAGAATCTAACAAGCCATCATCGCTTAGGCTGTCATAATCTTTGCAAATAACTTCTTTCTCTATTTCTTCTAAATCTGTCTTATCTGTAACGTGTAGAGTCTGCCACTGACAATCCTCATGCACGACAACAACCTTTTGTACGCCCGCCTTTGATATAAAGGTATGCGGCGCTTTCATCTCTTCTACACCCTCAGCCGTAATAACTGTGCAACTACCTGTTAGAATAACATTAAAGTGCTGTGTAGAATGTATCTTTCCTATTATTCTGGTGCCTTTAGGCATGAATATTTCGCGCAAATAGATACCGTCTGTAAATCTGTGAGTTACCGGACACTCTTGCTCTTCTAGCTCTCCACAAGCTATTTTATCAATCATAGCGTTAGCCGCTGATTGTATTACCTGTCTGTTGCTATTTATGCTTTCGACTTCTTTTCTGACGTGGTAGTCGTATTTCAAAGGCTGCATAACTATCCTACTTGTTGCCATCCGGTAGACTCGCCCACCGTTTCATTTATATATTGTACCGCATTTGTGCCGCTAGTGTCGAAATACGTTCTATTGTAGTTTGATGTTACTGCACCCTCTGGGCTGCCTGAGCCAAACTGAGGCGTAAACGTGCTACTCTCAGCGTTTAATAAGTCTATCACGGCGAATACGTCAGCCTTTAGTGCCATAAAATCCTCTGTTGCTTGGTCAGATTTAAAGTGGTAAGTATTCGTTGCTTCGTGATACTCAATGATGAATTGTCTTGTTTGGATCATAGCTCGTTAACCTTTAGCCCGCCGAATGCCACTTTGTCTTTGGATACAATTCTAAACTTAAAATTAAAATAGTTATCTATGAAGCCTAAGCGTCTAGCAATGTATCGAGAGTTGTACCTATCTGGCGTTGATATGGCGTTGAAATATTCTTGCCCGTAAGTAACCCCGTCATAACTCATGCTAAAGCTACATGTTACGTCTGTTGATGAATAGCCTGGTATTGCTTCTATTTCAAAGTTATCTATCGAGGATTGCTTGACAGGCACTATAGGCGTATAAAGTATTGCCTCTACGTCTTGCTCGTACTGGCTGGCTATTTCACTATCAAGATAAGCCAATTTGTTTTCTTTTGTATCGCCGTAAATCCATTTAGCCACCCGTGGATCGAATACGCCAAACTTACCACGCCAAGGTTCATCAATATCCACGCCTGTTTTAATTATAGTCCACGCATATTTAGGGCCTAAAGAAACAGATACAGTGTGGTTGTATAAAAGTGTTTCACAAGGTAAATGAGCAATAATGAACTTGTCTCTATCAACAACGCGCGTTTCTAGGACAACATCCTTTAATTCGCTTTCACTGTAGCCTGAAATTATCTTATCGATTTCTCTTGTTGAGAAAGACTCAATAGACGTTCCGTTTATAACGTGAAAACTAGGGGATTCATTTATTCTCCCACCAAGTATAAAGAACAGGTCATCAAGTAAGGTTTTACAGTTCGTGCCGATAATGCCCGCTCTTACTGTTTTGTTCTGTATAACTTGCAATACACTAGTGCCTACTGATGCGGCTGCATTAAAGTAAAAGTATTCAGTAGAGTATCTATTAAACGCTGCTATTTGTTGGTGCCCACTTCTTGACACTCCGATTATAGGGTCAGGAGCATATTCACTTGATGTGTACTTTAACGGGCTGATAGATCTCTCATTAGCAATGTCTGAATGAAAGACGCTTTCGCCATCCGTAAAGACATACATGCCTAAAAACCAATCATGATCGATAGGAACACCGAGTTCAGGATCTAGCACCTGATTGAATGTCGCTCCGTCCCATAAGTACCACTTACCATCTGATAGTATCGACTGGCTGTTAAAAGACCTAGCAAATGAGCAGGGAGAGCTTCCTGGGATAACACCAAGCGTATCAACTGTACCGTCTGTATTTACGCACTCGAATGAGTTACCAGAAACTCTGAAATGTTTATTGAATCTATCATTGAACACGCCGCCTCTAGCTTCTCCGCCAGTTTGAGCGTACTCGGTTAACCCGTCATGTGACAACAAGTAACCCTCTGAGCCTTTTACTTGACTAATCACAGACGTAAAGTTGACGGGTAAGTTTTCGCGATAATCTAGCTTGGATTGTCTATCGCCTTTGATTAGTGGAATTTGCATAAAATAGCCCTGCGTGTATGTAAGGCTATTTTAACACACTAGCGATAATATGCACTTTTCTTAAATTTAGAGAATAAAGGTCATTAGATACGTTTGTCATGGATGGGTTACTATCCTACTAAGTATCTTTAACCTTTAAATTATATAAATCAGTATCAACATATCAATTTGCATCCCTGCTGGCTGACCAAACCAATAACCATGACTTACCGTTGTTTATCCGCGTATCTAAACGTCAATCTATATAAAGTTGCTTCTTATTTGCTAATTGTAATCGTTAGCTTGATTAAGGTTTTTTTACGATAACCGATAAAATTCGGCTGAATAGGTAGGAATCAGGGCAACAAAAAAAGGCTTAGTGGGTATATCTGCTCGAACGGGCTAACTTAATAACCCCAGAAATACCTACTAAACCTTATCTATTATCTGGGTTCGA
>UEXL01000536.1_pt1 | contig 12310 bp, 11 predicted proteins | sample 1796671 | NCBI WGS metagenome assembly UEXL01 (sample SAMEA4772471, study PRJEB27181) | metagenome
CACACCATCAAACTGGTGGAAGTCTTCGTGGGGATCTTTATCGGCGCGGTGACCTTCACCGGGTCGCTGGTGGCCTGCGGCAAGCTGGACGGTCGCATCGACAGCAAGGCGCTGACCCTGCCCGGCCGGCACCTGATGAATCTGGTTGCCGTCATCGCCTGCGTCTTCCTCGGCGCCTGGTTCCTCGGTACGGACAGCATGGCCTTGGGCATCATTGCCCTGGTACTGATGACGGTCATCGCCTCGGTGCTGGGGATTCACCTGATCATGGCCATCGGCGGTGCCGACATGCCGGTGGTGGTGTCCATGCTCAACAGCTATTCCGGATGGGCGGCGGCCTCTATCGGTTTCATGCTGGGCAACGACCTGCTGATCGTGGTGGGTGCCCTGGTGGGCAGCAGCGGTGCCATTCTCAGCTACATCATGTGCAAGGCCATGAACCGGTCCTTTATCAGTGTGATCCTCGGTGGCTTCGGTCAGACAACGAGCAGCTCAAGCGCGGCCGACTCTGATCAGAGCGTCTACGAATCCAGTGCCGATGATGTCTGCGAGGAACTGCGCAACGCCGATTCGGTGATCATCGTGCCCGGTTACGGCATGGCGGTGGCCCAGGCCCAGAACGGCGTCAGCGAAATGACCAAGATTCTGCGGGAGCGGGGCGTGAATGTGCGGTTCGGCATCCACCCGGTTGCCGGGCGTTTGCCCGGGCACATGAACGTGCTGCTGGCGGAAGCCCACGTGCCTTACGACATCGTGCTGGAAATGGACGAGATCAACGCCGACTTCCCGGAAACCGACGTGGTACTGGTGATCGGCGCCAATGACACCGTCAACCCGGCCGCGGCTGAGGATCCGGGCAGCCCGATTGCCGGCATGCCGGTACTGGAAGTCTGGAAAGCCCGGCAGGTGGTTGTCCTCAAGCGGGGCATGGCCACCGGCTATTCCGGTGTCGAGAACCCGCTGTTCTTCAAGGACAACACCCGCATGCTGTTTGGCGATGCCAAGGACAGCATCGACAAACTGGTGACCGGGCTGAGAGGCTGACGCGCCGGCGCCGTTGGGCCTCAAGACGGCTCAACGGCGCCCTTCACATCAGCGCTGCGGCGGGGGACTCAATAAAGTTTGGCCAGGGACTTCTTGGCGAACGCTTCCACGTCGTTCAACCGGCCTTCTTTCACTTTCACCAGCCATTCCGGGTCCTGCAGCAGAGCGCGGCCGACGGCGATCAGCTCGAACTCATGATTGTTCATGCGCTCCACCAGCTCATCAATGCCGGACTGCTCCACCGCTTCCTTCTTGCTGGCGAAGGTGCCGCTGATGAAGTCTTCGGTCAGGCCCACGCTGCCCACCGACATGGTCGGCTTGCCGCTCAGCTTCTGGGTCCAGCCCGCGAGGTTTAAGATCAGAGCCTTCGAATTCCGGCTCCCAGAAACGGCGTGTGGAGGCGTGGAAAATATCGACACCGGCATCTACCAGAGGCTTGAGGAACTGCTCCAGCTCTTCCGGGGTGTTGACCAGTTTCGCTTCGTAGTCCTGCTGCTTCCACTGGGAGAACCGCAGCATGATCGGGTAATCCGGGCCCACGCGATGGCGCACGGCTTCGACAATTTCCACCACGAAACGCAGGCGGTTTTCCATGCTGCCGCCGTATTCGTCGTCCCGCTGGTTGGTGCCTTCCCACAGGAACTGATCCAGCAGGTAACCGTGGGCACCGTGGATCTCGACGCCGTCAAAACCCAGCGCCTTGGCGTCCTGGGCGGCGTCGGCGAAGGCGGTGATCACATCGTCAATGTCACCCTTGCTCATGGCCTTGCCGTTGGGCTTGCCCGGCGCGAACAGGCCGGACGGGCTGTAACCGGGCACGGAGGGATCCGGCTCAACACCTTCCTTGCGCACCGCACCCACGTGCCAGAGCTGCGGGAAAATGGCACCACCGGCTTCGTGGACCGCATCGACCACGTTTTTCCAGCCGGCGAGGGACTCATCGCCGTGGAAGAAGGGCACATTCGGGTAACCGTTCGCACCCGGGTGATTCACGGTGGTGCCCTCGGTGATCAGCAGGCCGACCCCGTTTTCGGCACGGCGACGATAGTAGGCCACCACATCATCACCGGGGACATTGCCCGGGGAGAAGTTGCGGGTCATCGGGGCCATGGCCACGCGGTTGCGCAGCGTCAGGTTGTGAATTTCAAACGGTTCAAACATGGGACCGAGATTCATGCTCATGGACTATAGCAACCTCATCAATTTGGTTTCGTAAAGCAACCCTATTGAATCTGGTTTTAAAATGCAACCCTATTCTGTACACTCCGGAACATGGCCAGAAAACGTTTTGATGATTCCAATTGCTCCGTCGCCCGCGCCCTCAACGAGGTGGGTGACTGGTGGTCGCTGCTGATCGTGTTGCATGCGATGCACGGCACACGGCGTTTCGTGGATTTTCAGCAGGAGTTGGGCATTGCCCGCAACATCCTCTGTGACCGTCTGGCCCGGCTGGTGGATAACGAGGTCCTGAAAAAAGTGGATGTGGGCGAACACGGCTCCCGCTTTGAATACCGCTTGACCGAAAAGGGTCGTGACCTGTTCCCGATCGTGATTGCCCTGCGCCAGTGGGGCGATAAATGGAATCCCGCGCCGGATCAGGCTCCGCTGGACCTGAGAGACCGTGAAACCGGCCGTACCATACTGCCGGTGTATGTCCGTGACGCTGACGGCAAGCCGCTGACCGTTCGTGACGTCTTTGTGCCGGGCGATGACATCGGCCAACTCAACCCGTCGGACAGCAAAAAGAAGACCGGCTGACAATCCGCAGAACACCCCCAGCTGCCGTTTTTTTGAGTTGAATCAATCTCTCCGCGAGCTGTTGAGCCACGGGCACGCGCACTTGCTCTACATCAAGTTCTCCCCCGCTGTTGTCCTCAACCTGTAGCCATCGACTATTCAGGTTCAAGGAGATTGTGATGTCCCGTGCATTTACCCTCAGCGTTCTGGCAGCCGGCATACTGGCGGCAGCGCCCGTTGCCCAGGCTTATGAAGCCGGTGATTTCATGGTGCGGATAGGTCCCGCCCACGTCGCTCCCGATGATTCCAGCAGTGATCTCGCGTTCACCGGAAAAGGCCCGCTGGCAGGCCAGGAGCTGGCGCTGCCCGGCACCGGTGTGGCGGTCGACAGCAACAACCAGCTGGGGATAACCGCGACCTATATGGTGACCTCCCACATTGGTATCGGCGTGCTGGGCGCCACGCCGTTCAAGCACAACATCAGCGGCGCCGATGGCCTGGAAGGCTTTGGCAAACTGGCAGAAACCAAACATCTGCCACCGACGCTGACGCTGCAGTACTTCCCGATGGACAGCGCATCGCGGCTGCAACCCTACGCCGGCGTGGGCGTGAACTACACCACCTTCTTCGAGGAAAAAAAAACCACCGACACGCTCAACACCGTGATCGACTCGGTGGCTCAGGCCAACTTCGGCACACCGGCGGGCACCGTGGACGGTTCCAAACTGGATCTGGATGACAGCGTCGGAGTCGCCCTGGAACTGGGCGTGGACTACATGCTGAGCGAGAATTTTGGTCTGAACGCAGCCATCTGGTGGGTGGATCTGGAGACCGACGCCACCATTACCGCACTGTCGGGTGACACGGAAGTGGGCGAGATCACCACCGAGGTTGAAATCGATCCCATGGTTTACATGGTGGGGTTCATCTACCGGTTCTGAGCCAACCGGGCCGGATCGGGAAAAAAAGGGAGCCATTCGGCTCCCTTTTTTAACTGCGGCTTGAGAGTCTGGCGATGATCAGAAGCTCTTGCTCCAGCCCAGCCAGAACTCAGTTTTGTCCTTTTTCTGCATTATCCTCGTCAGCGTACTCAAAGTTAAAGCTGACTTCACCGAACTCGCCGGCATCCTTGGCAATACCCGCGGCATAGTGGGTATAGCTCGCGTCTTCAAAGCCGGGGTCACCATCCACGTCGAAGTCGTAGTAACCCGCAGTCAGGCTCAGGCTGAAGTCGTTAGCCAAAGGCACACCGGCTGACAGGTAGTAGTAGATATCGCCGGTGTCAAAGAGGGCATCCTGGTTTTCACTGTTCACCGTGTACGCCACACCCGCCGCAAACAGGCTGTAGCTCAGCTCGCCGTAGATTTCACCGAAGTCGATGTTGGTCTGTTCATCCGGGTAGGCGTAGAAGATGTAGCCCACGTCATAGCCGAGGCCAGCAGCTTCCCCGGCGAAACCGGCGTACAGATCAAGCTCGTAGCTGGCGGCGGTACCCGGACCGAAATCTACGGTGGACGCCCAGCTGCCAACGTACAGGCCCGATTCATTGGCATAATCAATACCACCCTGAACCGCTGCGGCACCGTCGGTCTGGGTCACGCCACGGAAGATGTAGTTGCTGACAACGCTGACATTTGCTGTGGTTTCTGCAGACGCCACGGAGGGAACAGCAACGGCTCCGATGACACCGGCGCTCAACAAGGAAACCATCATTCGAAGGGATTGCTTTTTCATTGGACCACCTTAAGGGTTACAGTTTGGAAACACTCCCCTAAGGCTTAGCAACGACCGTGCCAACACTTATTTTTCAATATAAACAGCAGTTTGCAAAATTTCTGACGACTACGTCATAGATTTGTAATACAGGCGGGCGCACTGTTTCAGGTCACGCGCGCCACAACCAAGCGAAAACGCGCACCATTGAATTGCACATAAAAAAAGCCGCCGAGGTCAGAGCCCCGGCGGCTTTTTTACACCAGATCTACAGCGGACTGTGGATCAGGCACTTTCACGCTGGGGTGAACGCCTCGCCCGGCCGCCACCGCCGTTCTGGCTGCGGCCACCACTGCGACCGCCGGGCTTGGGGCCAAAGCTGCGGCCATTGCCGCCGGGCTTGCCGTTACCACCGCCGTTACCGTTGCGATTGCGCGCACGGCTGGGGTCGGCTTTGGCCTTCGGCTTCAGCGGCAGGTTGTTGGTCGGCTCAAAGCCTTCCATGCTCTTGCGCGGCAACTGCTTCTTGATCAGCCGTTCGATACCCGCCAGCATCTTGCCTTCATCGGCGCTGACCAGAGACAGCGCATGGCCGCTTTCGCCAGCACGACCGGTACGGCCGATACGGTGCACGTAATCTTCCGGCACGTTGGGTAGCTCAAAGTTCACGACCTGGGGCAGCTGCTTGATGTCCAGACCGCGGGCAGCGATGTCAGTCGCCACCAGCACACGCACTTCGCCGGCCTTGAAGTCAGCCAGGGCGCGGGTACGGGCACCCTGGGACTTGTTGCCATGAATGGCAGCGGCGGTGATACCGTCTTTTTCCAGTTTCTGGGTCAGGCGGTTGGCACCGTGCTTGGTACGGGTAAACACCAGCACCTGTTCCCAGCTGTTATCGCGTACCAGCTTGCTGAGCAGCGCGGTTTTCTGGCTCTGATCGACCGGGTACACCGACTGAATGATGTTTTCCGCCGAGGTGTTGCGAGCAGCCACTTCAACCTGCACCGGGTTATTCAGCAGGCCTTCCGCCAGACTGCGGATCTCGCTTGAGAAGGTCGCAGAGAACAGCAGGTTCTGGCGCTTGGCCGGCAGCAGCGCAAGAATCTTGCGGATGTCGCGGATAAAGCCCATGTCCAGCATGCGGTCGGCCTCGTCCAGCACCAGGAATTCCACTTCGTTGAAGCGCACAGCGTTCTGCTGGTACAGATCCATCAAACGACCCGGCGTGGCCACCAGAACGTCAACGCCTTTGCGCAGCTTCATCATCTGCGGATTGATTTTCACGCCACCGAAGACCACTGCAGCCTTGGTGGGAATGTATTTGCTGTAAAGATTCACGCTGTCGTGAACCTGTGCTGCCAGCTCTCGTGTAGGCGTCAGGATCAACGCGCGGGGGCCTTTGCCATTGCGCGGGTTTTCACCCAGGCGCTGCAGGATCGGCAGTGTAAATCCGGCGGTTTTACCGGTGCCCGTCTGGGCCGCAGCCATCACATCGCGACCCGACAGCACCGCAGGAATGGCCTGAAGCTGAATGGGCGAAGGGGTATCGTAACCCTGATCGGAAGTGGCACGGACGAGCTGCTCGGACAAACCGAGGGAAGAAAAATTCATATAAGTACTCTTGATTGATTCTGCCTCCACGAACACCGTCGTCGGCGAATGCGGGCAGATGCCATGAAAATTCATGGAAAAAAAGACGACTACGGTCACGCGCCGGTAACGGGGTGACGTCCTCTGACAGGTCGTATCGGATGGGTCGCAAAGCGGCACTGGTGCCGGAAACTGCGGAAATCCTTAGAGGCAGGATGCAGGCACGGTAACAGAGGGCCCGGAAAATAGCCATAGGTGCTTTTCAGTAGGCCGCTATTTGTTCCCCGCGCAATGCCGCCGTGCCAGTCAGATCACGCCAGCCAGATCGTGAGAATGGAAGCGATCACGCTGGCAAGAACCAGTGCGCTCAACGACAACATCAGGCTCCACCGCAGTGAGGCATCTCGGGCCCGGTAACCGGTCAGCCGCTCCATGATCAGCGCGTTGGCCGCGAACGGGGTACCGAAGGCAGCTACGCCCCAACCCGAGACCATGGCGAAACCCAGGCCCAGCACGGCATCGCCGGGCCACACCGAACCGAGGATACCGCCTGCCAGGGTGCCCATCACGATCGGATTGACCCCCGCAAGCCCGGCGAGGAAAAAGCCCCAGGGCACCAGCGCCGCCAGCAGTGGCCAGGCCCAGACGGGTAAAATGACCGCACCGCCCATCTGGCCCAGCACCACGGCACTGATGATGGAACCGATAAACGCCGAGCCGCCCACAATGGCCAGCTCGTTACTGACGTTGGCCATGTTCGGCAGCCTGGGGTTATTACCATTGAACCAGGACAACACCCAGCCCAGCACCACCACCGACAGGCAACTCAGCGTCACCGAACGGGCGTAACTGAGGCCATAGGTGTGGCTGAACAGGAACACCCCGACACAGATGGCGGCAATAATGCCGCCGAATCGCAACCAGCTCGCCCACCCGGCGCGGTCCTCCGGCGTCGCTGCGATCGCAACCGGCTCAGACTCACGCCAGAAAAAACCCGCCAGTAACACCAGCAACGCGAACGGCAGGGCAACCGAAAGCAACTGCGCACTGCCCAGCCCGGGCAACAATGTCAGGGTGAGCGCCACGGAAATCGACAGAGGTGACCAGATCGGCGACACGCCGAAACCACGGAGCACCGCTCGGGTGCCGTTACGGATGGCACTGCTATCGCCGTCGGTGCGAATGCGCTCGGCAATCAGGCTGCCCACCACGGCAACCGAACCGAAATTCAGAGGCACGGCAACCAGAGCCGTGCCGAAGGTAACACTGGCATAGCGGGCGCGGGGCGCACCGCTGAACAGACTGGAGGAGATTTTTTGCAGGTCCCGGGAGCGAGCCAGTACCGACGACAACAACAGCACCGCCAGGATCAGTCCGGCCAGGCGGGTCATGTTGGTGGCGGCGCCGGCAATCAGCGCCGGATCACGCCCCAGCGCGAACACCAGCGCCAACCCGGCGACGATGAACACAACCCGGGGCACCATTCGCATGGAGCGCCAGCCCAACACCACGGCCAGACTGACCGCCAGCGCTCCGAGCAACCCCGCGCCGGGCAAAAAAGCCAACACGCCGGCCAATAATGCGGCATAGGCTAGACAGGAACTGAACAAGGCGTGCATGGGGCATCCATCGAACGTGGAAAGCCCAGTGTAAGGAAGCCCCGCAAAACCCGCCAGGTATCGCCATTTTTATCTTCCCTTAACGGGCCAATTGGTCACTCATCAGGGGCTTAAGTAGCGGTAAATACTTATTTCACCGTTTCGGGGGTGATACAGTTCGGTTACCGATTCGTAACTCGACGGACAATGCATAAATAGAAGAGGTCTGTGATGACTCCGATTCTGAAGTACGCTGTGTCTGCCTGCCTGCTCACCACCCTGGCAGGTTGTGGTCAGAGCGAAAGTGCCAGTTCCAAGCCCTCCAAACAGCTGGCACCTCCCGAAGAAACCGGCACTCTGGAAGTCGCAACCCGCAATGGTTCCACCACCTATTACCTGGACCGCCATGAGAATCCCATCGGCCCGGAGCACAGCCTGATCGCCCGGTTTGCCGAGAGCAAGGGCTGGCAGGTGAACTGGACCATGTACGACTCCACCGCCGAGGTCATCGAAGCCCTGGAATCTGGCGAGACCCACCTTGCCGCTGCCGGCCTGACACACCTGCCGTCGCGGACAGAGCGCTTTACACAGGGTCCGGCCCACACCGAAATTACCGAACAACTGGTGTGCCACCGGGAAATGCGCCCGATGCCCCGCACACCTGATGCCATGACCGACGTCGCCATAACCGTGACCGCGGGTTCCAGCTACGTGGAAACCCTGAACGGCCTGGCAACGGAGCACGAAGGCATCAAGTTCGAGGAGGATGACAGCCGGACCACGGAAATCCTGCTTTCGGCCGTGGCTGAGCAATCGCTCGACTGCACCGTTGCCGACTCCAACATCGTGCAGGTCATGCGCCGCCACTTCCCTCACCTCGAAGTCGCGATGAACCTGACCACAGGCAAGAACCTGGGCTGGTACCTGCCCGCAGGCGCCACCGATCTGGCGGACAGCGCCCGCGAGTGGATGAACAGCACCGCCGGTGACGAAGCCATCGGCTATATGGAGAACCGCTACTACGCCTACATTGGCGAATTCGATTTTGTCGACCTGCGGGCCCTGAACCGCCGCATCGACGACCGCCTGCCCAATTTCGTCAATCACTTTGCCGAAGCGGAAGCCACCACCGGCATGCCCGCAGACCTGTTGGCAGCCCTGTCCTACCAGGAGTCTCACTGGGATCCGACCGCGGTGTCACCCACCGGCGTTCGCGGCATCATGATGCTGACCCAGAATACGGCACAGTCCCCTCGGCGTAACCGATCGACTGGATCCGGTTGCAGCCATAGACGGCGGCGCGCGCTACCTGGCCGATCGCCATCGTCGTCTGCCGGACACCATTCCGGAACCGGACCGCACCTTCCTGGCACTGGCCAGCTACAACATTGGCCGGGGGCACCTGCTGGACGCCCGCCAGCTGGCGCGGGACCTGGGTAAAAACCCGGATTCCTGGGATGACATGAAAGAAGTTCTGCCCCTGAAAGCCGACAAACGGTACTACTACCCACAGACCCGTTACGGGTATGCCCGTGGCTATGAGCCGGTGCACTATGTGCAGCGGATCCGGAACTACCGCGATGTGATCAGCTCGTCGTTCGAATAATGCGCCATGGATGGGAGAAAGTGATGAAAACATGGAGCCGTCTGATCGCCCTGGTACTGCTGACGCTGGCTGCAGGCCAGCTGTCCGCTCAATCCGAGCCATTGAAAGTGGGGATCACCCCGGTGCCACCGTTTGTGGTGGAAGCGGAATCCGGTGAATGGGAAGGGATCAGTGTGGAGCTGTGGCGGGAAGTCGCCAGCGGCATCGGCCGTGACTACACCCTGGTTCCGCTGTCCTTCAAGGAGCTGCTCGCCCAGGTGGAGAGCGGCGATATCGACGTCGCTGTCGGCGCCCTGACCATGACTGCCGAGCGGGAGGCAAAGTTCGACTTTACCCACCCGTTCTTCCAGACAGGCCTGTCAATTGCGGTGCCACCTGCACCGGAGCAGGGCCTGTGGGCGAGCTTGCGGGCACTGATCAGTTGGCAGTTTGTCAGCGTGATCATTGCGCTCGGTGCGCTGCTGCTGGGCGTGGGCTTTGTACTGTGGCTGTTCGAGCGCAAGCGCAATCCGGAACAGTTCGGCGGCGATCCCATCAAGGGCATCGGCGCCAGTTTCTGGTGGGCCGCCGTCACCATGACCACCGTCGGTTACGGTGACAAGGCTCCGGTGTCCTTTGCCGGGCGCGCCGTCGCCCTGGCGTGGATGTTTGCCGGGTTGATCATGGTCGCCAGCTTTACCGCCGCCATCACTTCCTCACTGACCGTCAGCAACCTTCAGCATCAGATCCGGGGACCGGAAGATCTGGTCAGCGCCAATGTCGCGACTGTCGACGGAACGGCCAGCGAAGCTTACCTGCGTGACGAGCGTATACGGCACCAGCTGTATCCGGACCTGGCTGCCGCCATGCTGTCGGTCGCTAATGGCGAGACGGACGCGGTGGTGTATGACCGGGCGCTGATGCAGTATCGCAATATGCAGATGGGTAAGAAGCGGCTTACACTGCTGCCGGACATCTTCCAGCAACAGCTTTACGGTTTTGCCTTGCCTGCGGGCAGCGGAATTCGTGGGCCGGTGTCCGAACAGGTGCTGACGGTGACGGAATCGGCAAGCTGGCAGGATACGATTCGTCGCTATCTGGGCCGAAAGTAACTGCCCATTTTTTCCGCCATGCATAAACGGTGATAACAGAGCCGGCTAGTAAACTTTCTCAGCACCCTCTGGCCGGCTCTTGAACCGTTTGTGCAGCCACAGGTACTGGTCGGGATACTCGCGGATGGTGGATTCAATAAAGCGATTCCAGGTTGCAGCATCGCGGGTTGTGTCCTCGCCGAAATCCTCCTGAATGGGGGAGAACTCCACACGATAATGGCCATCGGGAAGGCGCAGGTGACTGACACAGATCACCGCCGCGCCGGATTCCCGGGCAATGTAGCTGGGTGACGTGATGCAGCCGGCATCCACCCCGAAAAACGGCACGAACAGCTCGGTTTTTTTGCCGAAATCCTGATCACAGGCAAACCACACCTGGCCACCCTCCTTCAGGAACTTCATCATTCGCGGCAACTGCCGCTTGGAAAAAGGCCGGATATTGAAATGGCGGCGCCGCCCGTTTTCAATCATGCGGTCGATGACCGGGTTGTTGTTGGGCCGGTACATGTACCCCGGTTTGTCGAGCTTGCAGGCAATCAACGGCAGGGCAAAATCAAAAATGCTGTAGTGGCCCCCGATCAGCAGCACACCGCGGTCCTGCGCTCTGGCTGCCTCCAGATTCTCCAGACCGTGCATCTCGGTGGTGTCGTAATAGCCGGACATGTCCCGCCACCAGGCGTGGGTACTTTCCAGAAAGCCGCGGGTGCAGGCCACGAAATTGTCCTGCACCAGTTGTTGACGGGCGCGGTCATCCAGCTCCGGCAGGCAGGCACTGAGGTTGGTGTGGGCAACCCGTGAACGGGATTTGAGCTTGCGCTCCAGAAAGCACCCGAGGCGCCGGCCAAAACGCTGTTTGGCCGACATGGGCAATAACGAAAGCAGATAGAGCGTGAAAACGATCAGCCACGAGGGCCAGTAAGCCGGGTGCCACAGGGGCTTGTTTCTTTTTTTGCTGGTGCGCGACATACAACGTAGCCTGTGCTCAAAATACCAAAGGCCAAGAGCCTGACACATTCTTGCACAGACTCATAGTTGACTATGGTAACCAGTCTGAAGCTTCCGGACCTGTCAGGAACCGAACAGCGCCGAGCGCAGCGGCCGCAGGAAGCCGGTGCTGCCGGCCTCGGACGCGTTCCGCGGGCGCTTGCCGTCAAACTCCAGGTAACCGTCCTCAATGGGCTCGAACCGCAGCACCTTCACGTCTTCCAGATAGTTCTGTGAGCCTTTCCACGGGCCGTGGGTACCCTGCTTCGGCAGCCTGTCCTCAGCACGCTTGATGTAGCCAGAGCTGAGCGCGCCCAGGATGGTGTCCTCGCCAAGGCTGTTCTCGGTATCCCGCGGAATCACCACACGCGTGCCCTTGCGGTCCATGTGGTTGATCAGCCGGCACAGGTACTCGCTGGCAATGTCTGCTTTCAGGGTCCAGGAGATGTTGGTGTAGCCGAAGATCATCCCGGCGTTGGGCACACCCTCCACCAGCACGTTCTTGTAGATGATCTTGTCTTTCATCACCACCGGCTCGCCGTCCACCGCCGGCTCGATGCCGCCCAGCATCTGGATTTCCAGGCCGGTGGCCGGAATGATGATGTCCGCCGCCAGCTCTTCACCGGACTTGAGGCGAATGCCGGTTTCGGTGAAACACTCGATGTGATCGGTGGCAATGTCGGCCTTGCCCGCTTTCAGCGCCTTGAACAGGTCGCCGTCCTTGACCACACACAGGCGCTGGTCCCAGGGATTGTAGTCCGGCGTGAAGTGACGCATGTCGGCCTTGCCGTTCACCTGTTGCTTGATCACGCTCAGAAACAGCCGACGCATGGCTTTCGGGCTCTTGCGCGAACGCTCATACAGCAGGCGGGCAACGGAGATGTTGCGGGCGCGGGTCAGCTTGTAGGCGGTCTTGGCGGGCAACACTTTCTGCAACGCCAGAGTAA
>UEXL01000649.1_pt1 | contig 12246 bp, 19 predicted proteins | sample 1796671 | NCBI WGS metagenome assembly UEXL01 (sample SAMEA4772471, study PRJEB27181) | metagenome
TTCTGTTGGTGCTGATATTGCGGCGTCTGCTTGGGTGTTTAACCTTATGTATGGTCAGAATAATCGGGCGCGCTCGCGGGGTGGTCGGGGGTGGGTGGGGGTAAAACTCCTTTTAATTCTGTGCGTGTGCGAGGCAAAAGTTCAATAGCACTTCTTTTTCACATGCCCAGCCGCTTGAGCCGTGCCTCGATATCCGCCTCGATCTCATCCGCGCTGCGCTCCGCCTTGTCAGTGGTTTCCACACGATCAATCCACAGCCCGCAGTTCTTGCCAAGCAGTTCCAAGGCCCGCACCCTTGCGCCATCCTGCACGTCTTCGTTTAGCGCAATCTCTTGTAGCTGTTTCAAAACCAGATCTGTTCGAGAGAGGCCCAACACGCGCTGCTCTGCTTCTTTTCCACAGCCATCTGCTCTAGCCTAGTTGAAACCTTGGGGTTCTCTGCTGCCAGTCTGTAAGCTTCCCTATGCACTGTAGCATCTGCCATGTTCTCCGCATCATACGCGGCTCTGTAGGCCTCTGAGAAGCTACTGCCACTCATGACCGCCATGCAGAAAGCTTCCTGCTTGTCTGTCAGTTGACTTGCTCCAGCGTTAGGAGATCGCTTGCGGGTTTTCTTTGGTTCACTGGCAGCTACAACCGTGAGCTTTGGCTTGCCTTTTGACGTGCTGCTTGTCGGTGTTTTTTTCATCTCATGCCTCTTTTCTTAATGTTTTCAGTGTGAGGTATTATTACACCCCACTAGCAGCTTGCATCCCTGCCCCAACGAATCACCCCGCGAATCACCCCTGATTTGACGTGCTGCGTCTCCATCCAGATCCCCGCTGCAAAAGTTCTATTGCACTTTTTATACCAGCCAAACCCCTACTTTTAAAGGCTTTTAGTGCTAAGGTAACTTTAATCAACATTAGGGGTAGACAAGGGGAACCTTTAGCTGTCATAAGGGTAATCGAAGTCGGGGGGGCAACGAGCCCAGCGCTCACAGCCCTCGACGGACAACGCCGCAAGGCCCATGGCAATCGCTCCAGTTTGGCATTCCTGACCGCGAGGTCGCTAGGGTTTCGATCAGATGACACGCTCAATACGAGGATCTTCAAAGTAAAGTGAACCCTGAAACGCGTGGGAGTATTTCAGAGACTAACGTAAACGCTGCGAGTGCCGCCACTGGGAAACGGGCTAGTGAGGCGGTTGAATGTAGAGAACACCAGCTTGCAGTAGTAGTGACGCTTTGAAGCCCACAATGTGAACTAAACTTTGTAAGCACCGGCTGTGGGCTGGTGCTTGGATGGTTCAGTTTTGAAAGGTTTAAGAATGACCAGATTTTTTATTAAAGACGCTGACGCGGCTGTCACCGCGATTGACTGCTTCGCATCGTTCTGCATGTCTGCCGCCGATGGCAATGCTGTCAAGGCTGCATTTGAACTGGCTGGTTTTCTGGCTGCTATCAAAAACTCTGTTTCGTAAGGGGGTGTCATCTTCTGAAAATTATTATTGCGATTTATGTCTGGGCAGAGACGCTGCCCTTGATACACAAGGTTGCCTTGGTTGCAGCCATCAACGCAGCGATACTTGCCGCTGCCTACCACCTTGGATGAAAGGGGAAAACCATGAACACACCTAGAGATCTGGCGATGGGCCTAGTCGATACCCATACATTCACTGAGCGGCAGATGCTGCAAGCTTGCTTGGCATACATGTCATGGGATGAAGTGAGCGACATGCTCAAGACTAACGAGTTCTTAGAAGTGTTCCCTGATGGATATGCTGAAGAACATTATCAAGTAAACCCGTCACCATATTGCATGGCAAACAAAACCTCTTGAAAGGAGAAACCACCATGGCTTCAATTACTGCAAAACTGCTTGGCGTGAACAAGCTGGGCATCAGCATGACCGTCACCATGAACGGCGACATGGGCGAGCATTGCATGACGATCAGAGCATCAAATAAGGTCCACGATTGGCATTACTATCTGTCCACGCCAGATGGCACATGCTTCGCCTTGCGGTGCGATGAGTTCTTGCACGACGATAGCAGCGGAGCGATGGAAAGCTTCGATGTCAATAACATCTTCCACGTTACCGCCATGATGCAAAAGGTCATGGCCCTTGGGAGCAAGACCTTAGCCGCCGCAGCGTAAGGTTTTACACTACATGCCCCGTGATCATGCGGGGCATTGAGGGTAAAATCGCCCATAACATTGTCAGCCTAGAAGGAAGATACAGATGGCAAAATCAGCATTTCAAATTCAAGACGCAACCGTGAACCTGATCGGCAAAGCGGAGCAACAGATCGGTTCTCTGAAGGCCGACAACAAGGCAAACAATGAGGTTGCCAACGGTCACAAGATCGGAGCCTATTGCGAGCTTATTGCCGCGCTTGCCCCTGTCAAGTTGGTCAAGGGTAACCTGCCCCGTGCTGCGTCCAAACAAGTGCGGGAAGCCCTCGCTGTTGCTGGTCTGAAAGAGGCCACCATCAAGCGTTACATGGAGAACTCAGTGGGTGCGATACGGCACTTTGAGATCGGCGGCATGGCTAACGCCACTGCCACCATGGTTGGCGAGTTCTTTGAGACCCACAATATCGACAGCGAGAACAAGCTGGCGAAGCTGGTCAAAGGCGAGGGCGGTAAGTCCAAAGCCCAGCGGCTGGCTGAGCAGGTTGTCGGCAAGTGGTCCACAAAGAAGGACGACAAGGGCAACGCGGTTCAGGGTGACGTGTTCAAGGATGGCCTTGATGACGCAGAGCTTGAGCAGTTCGAGGATATCATGCGGGAGCTTTTGGCTGCGCGTACTGCCTACCGTAATGCTGAAGCAGCTAAGGCTGCTGAGGCTGCTGCGTCTGAAGAGAACCAAGACGTAAATGCCGTGATGGCGCAGTTCGCTGCGTAAAGAATAGTGCACACTTAGGAGTTAAAAACCTTTAGCTTTCACCATCCATAATCAATGGTGAAGAGATAGGCCGCACGTCTACAATCTAAGTGTGCATTAAGTTCGTTTGAACTTTTTTTGCGCCGCCCGTTGGTGGCGCAAGGATGGTTTAAAAGAGGAGTGAGAAATGCCTAAGTTTTTAGTTTTCAAAGCGCACCTGACAAAGGTGGATCGTGACATCGTAAACGGTGAGACCGTCAGACATGGCGGCTGGGGCGCAACCCCAAAGCTTGCAGCCTATGCGGCTGTTTCTATCGGTGGCTTGTCTGACGCGGATTGCATTGAAAGAGAAGTGGATGTTTTGGCCGCAACAATTCACCGCGTTTATGTTCATGGCATCACGGCCATGGCTGACAGTGTTGAGCAGATGTTTGAGTATGACAACGCGCCATGGGGATGCGAGGCTGTTCAGCCAAGCTATCATGCCAAGGGTTTGCGTAGCCTGTCTGTCGGGGATCTGGTCATGGAAATCCCAGCGGGTGATGGCGAAGGGTTCTCGCACCCCAATGCTGAAACGACTTTGTACCTGTGTGCGAATGCAGGTTGGGCGAAGTTGTCTGATCGTGCGCGTCATGCATTTATTGCAGACATGCCAACGCTGGAAAGAAAAGTGAACGCACTAGAAGAGGCAGCGTGATGAAGCCTAAATTTAAAAAGTCACGCCGCAAAGGTGACCTGCGCTATCCTTGGGAATACCAAGGATGGATGATCAGCAGCGGGTCTAGAATGATGTACAACCAGTACATTTGGAAGGCCTACAAAGATGAACAGCCAATCATCACGTCTAACAGCCTTAACAATCTGTGTGTCAAAATAGATGAAATCAAGGAGGAAGCATAATGAAAGAATACACCTATCACATTGATGCTGGGCCTTGGCTGATGCCTTACGGCTTGGCCTGACGCTAAAAGATTTCGCGCATTACAGCTTTGCGCGGGTCACTGAATTGTTTGTGCCAACCCTCTACCTTGAAGAGGACTGCCACATGTCAATGTTCTTGGGCGCTATGCAGTCCAAGGGTGAGCAATTCAAATTGATTGAAATTGTCCATGACGGGGATGCGCCCTGTCGGGAATATGGTCGGATCGAGGGGTGATATGACAGAGAGTGAGATTGATTTTAAACGTCAGATGGAAAGGCAAGCACCAACCATGATTAGCTATGAAACCGTAACCGCTGCAATGGCGAAGGCTGTTGCTATGGCAGAGAACTTGAACCCTGACGGGTCAATCAACTGGAGCTTTATTGATGCCGATGCCTTCATGGAATTGGCTCCAAACAACTGGGATGTTGACAAGTTTTATTGCTTGTTCGACGAAATTGCAGAGGAGAAATATTCGTGAACAGTCGCATTTCACGGCGTGAGAAACGCCTAATATTCATAGAGGCCTTCGTCTCTGGGATGACGTTCACCGCTGCCATGGTTCTCATGGTCATCGTGATGATGGCTCTGTGATGTACTGGGCAGTTTGGGAAGAGTGGGGCACCAACTATCGCAGATATGCGGAAGCTGAGACCCGCGAGGGGATCGATCAAAAGATCCTGACTAGGAGTGTGTATCCAGCAAAGAAACACACTATTCAAATTTTTGTAAAGTCTGAGGAGACAACTAATGAAACTATCACAAGCACAAACCATCGTTGAGAGTTCAATCAACTTCAACATGGATCTGTCCGATGGGCGTGATGCTCAATACATCGTGCCAATGTTGATTGGCGGCGCTGGCCTTGGTAAGACAACCATGGTCAAAGAAGCAACTGCCAGTGTATCAGAAAAGCGCGGGGTTCCAATGGAATGCCGCATTGTTTCGCTGGCGCAGTATGACCCGACAGAAATTGCGGGTTGGACAATCCCTTCAGAGGATCGCAGCCACATGGTGCGGATGCGCCCAGACTGGATGCCAACAGATGGCTACGGCGTCATCTTTTTGGATGAGCTACCGCAAGCCATTGTGGCTTGTCAGAACATTGCAGCGCAGATCACAAACGAGCGCCGCGTTGGGCCGCATCACTTGCCTGATGGCTGGGTTGTGGTTGCCGCTGGTAACCGCATGTCAGATCGCGCTGGTACAAATCAGATGCCTTCCCACTTGAAGGATCGCATGATGTTCTTGGAGATCGAAGCGGATCTTGATGATACGCTGGCATACTTCAACTCTGTGGGTGTTGATTTTCGCGTCAACTCTTTCCTGCGCTTTCGCCCTGAGTACCTGCACAAGTTCGACAGGGATGCCAACGCTTGCCCGTCACCGCGTTCATGGGAGCGTGTTGGTTCGATCTTGTTATGGGGTCTTGATCCTGTGTGCCAGCTTGAGGCTATCGCTGGGCAGGTTGGTCGCGCAGCCGCTGCCGATTTCAATGGGTTCTTAAAAATCCATGAGACGTGCCCTGACATTGACGCATTGATCTCAGATCCCATGGGGTCCGATATCGCGGAAGATCCAGCCGTTGCCTACGCAATCACGGCAAACCTTGCGTTCCGCATGACAGACAAGAACGCGCATAACATCATCAAGTATTTGATGCGCTTGCCACAGAAAGAGTTCGCTGTGTTCTGTGTCAAGGATGCGCTGAGCCGCAACAAAGATCTCAAGAAGGTCAAAGCTGTGCGCGATTGGATCATGACAGAAGGTCGTCACATGATCCTGTAAAAGTTCAATAGAACTTTTTTGGGTAGGTCTAGGCCTACCCACCACCAATTTTTGTAACCTTGCACTTCTTTGGAGAAGCCTATGAGTGATGCCGTTGTAATGAATATCTATGAAATTTGGGTTGAAGAGAGACAAGTTTTTTCTTTGAAGGTCGAAGCTTTGACAGCCGACGATGCCCTAAGAGAGGTCGAAGGAAGATATCGAGAAAATTATCTAAAGTTTAAACGCGATGCCACATACCATGATGGCAACGTAGAATTTTTGTAGAGGAGAGTTCAGATGGATGAACAAACAAAAGTATCGCGCTCTATCACGCGCCTTGTGATATCGCACCCGTTCTTTGGGTCAATGGCCCTGAGCCTCAAGATTGAGGCTGATGAAGAGATCTCAACCATGTGCACTGATGGCAAGTTCATCAAGTGGAACCCTGACTTCGTGGCAAACATGTCAGAAGAGGAGACCACTGGGGTGATGGCGCATGAGGTCATGCATGTTGGCATGAAGCACAACCTGCGGCGCGGTGATCGTGACCCAGAGCGTTGGAACATTGCATGTGACTATGTGATCAACCCCATCCTGATTGAGGCTGGGTTCTCGCTTCCCGCTGGTGGCTTGTATGACGAGCAGTATGCAGACCTTCCCGCTGAGCGTGTCTATGACATGCTGCCAGAGGACGTGTCGCACCTGTCACAGGCTGGTGGCATGGGCGGGGTGATCGACACCACCAAAGAGGGTGGACAGTCGCTGTCTGAGGCTGAGGTTAAGCAGATGGAAGCCGACATCAACTCCAAGGTCATGATGGCTGCGAATGGTGCCAAGTCTGTTGGCAAGCTGCCAGCATCTATTGAGGCACTGGTGCAGCGCATGAAGCGCAACCAGATTGACTGGGAAGAAAAGGTGCAGCGTTTCGTAGGTGGTGATCAGCCTGATGACTACTCAATGCGCCGCCCTAATCGTCAGATGTTCGATCAGGTTGGGGTGCTTGGCCCCAGCATCGTGGGCACTGGTTGCGGTGACGTCTTGTGTGGATGGACAGTAGCGGCTCTGTGGCTGATCGTGAAGTGAGTTCTTCTTGGGTGGGCTGAATGCAATCAGCCGTGACGTGAAGCCCAAGTCAATCACGGTGATCACATGTGACGCTGAGATCCAGAGCGTCAAGCGTTATGAAGAGGGCGAAGAGATCACCCTGTTCAGCAACAAAGGTCGAGGCGGTACATGTGTGCAGCCTGTGTTCAACTACATTGAGAAGCACAATCTCAATGTGGATAACATGATCTGCTTCACCGACATGGGGATCTTTGACTACCCAGATCGTGCACCAGACTACCCAATCTTGTGGGTGTCTTCATATTCTCGCGGCAAACCTGCACCGTTTGGCGAGACAGTTTATCTAAACACGGGGGATTAACTGATGGGTGAAAGAACTCTTAATGGCAGGAAGATAAGAGATTTAAGAGAAGCTAAGGGCATTGACCAGCAAACCATGGCTGGTGCCCTTGGCATAAGTCAAACCATGCTATCCAGATATGAAAGAGGATATCAAAAAAGTCATAGCGCATCAGTGCTAATTGATATCTGCAAATATTTGGGTGTCTCTTTAAGTGATCTCTATGATCATGAAGATGAAGTGAAACAAAACCAACGGCTAGACGTGCATGTATTCTTTCATGTCGTTGGCCCATATGAGGAGAAGTAGATGACTAACGAAATTAAATTTCTAATGGAGATGTTTGAGATGCATGTCTCTTACATCATGGATGCAAACCAAGACCTCACATATGATGAGGCACATGCTATCGCATGGGAGCATGGTAAAGTTGGGCTGCTGCGATATCTTGATGCAGATATCAACACCAAATCTGAGTTGGCTTCAAAGTTAAGATATGGTGATCCCAATGTTAGCTGAACTTTGCTTGGCACTGGCAGTGTACCATGAGGCCAGAGGCGAACCACTGATAGGGCAGAAGGCTGTCGCTGAGGTGGTGATGAACCGTGTTGCATCAGATAGGTTCCCAGACACGATATGCGGGGTCGTGATGCAGCCTAAACAGTTTTCGTTTGTCAGCACCAATGGATGGGCTGGCATACCCACAGACCCAGACGTGTGGGCTGATGCCGTGAACATATCGCAAGACGCAATAGGCAATCACCTTGATGGTCAATCATATTTTGCCAACAAGGCAATGCTGTATTATCATTCTACTGAGGTCAGCTTAGTGTGGACTAAAAGTTTATTTGAACTTTTTACCTTGGGGAACCACACATTTTACTCTGACCCTTTGACAAAAACCAACAAGCCAAGGGAGAGACCTGTTGGAGATACAATTAGAGAGGATGATGGAATTGGCAAAGATGAAGATCGTTTGCGTAAACTACGTGATGAACCAAACGCATGGCAAACGAGAAAGTTCTTGGGAACCACAGTGCATACGCCTGAGCATAAGATTGTGAACGTGATGAGGCGCAGAACCTGTTGGACCACCCAAGAAATAAAAGACAGGGCCAAGCTGAAACTTGGAACAACCCTGCAAATTCTAAAGAAGCTTGAAAAGCATGGCATTGTAAAATCAAACAGGCCAACAGAGGCAAGAGCAGTTATATGGGAGCTTAGTGATGAGCATAAAAATCCAGAAGAACTTAGCCCGTTTCAAGAGGCTCAGTTAAAATTCTTTAGGCGTCAGGTTGATAATCTAATTGATGAACAACTTGGTCGTGATCCACGCCCCAACCTAGATAGAGAGCTTTTCTCTGCAAGAGAAGAGCTTGATCAATACGTCAAAGGTTTGAGGGAGATAGGGAAGTTAATATAAAAGTTCAAATGAACTAAAAGAGGAAGTCAAAACTGGGCGTGTTGTGCGCCTACATTTTAGGAGTGAGTGATGAATGAATATGATCCTTGGTTAGCGTACCAAAGAATACGCAAGAACAATACTGCCATCATCGACTATGTGTGCAGTCAGTATGGTATCACGGGCAAAGCAAAACAGCTTATGACCCTGAGAACATACGGTGCCCTGCAAAAGGGCTTTGATAGCTACCCAGAACAATGGGATCCTATACTCGAAAAGTATGGGCAAGGCGCAATAACAGATGCCAACAGTTATCTGTCAGGCCTCAGAAGTAAAATACGAACTGCAAGATCTGCTTGGAAAACATACAAGTTTTCAAACAAACTGCATGATGAGAAGGAAAGGAGTGTACAGTATGCAGATCAAATCCTCAATAGAACATACCCGTCTCAGTCGTTTGATGTTTATGGTGTAAACAGTCAGGCAGATGATCCATCTTGGAAGTGTCGATCAACCTTTCTTTCAAGGTACTCTTCTCATGAGGTTCGTGTTCCCTTGTCATGGAACTCAACCGTATATCAAAAGAACATTGAGGTTGTACACTCAGGCAAAGGCCCTCGCTTTATACTGCAAGCCAAGGAGCGCATGATTGAACGCCTTAATGAAGACAATATATCCGCTTACAAATGCAAGGCTCTGTATGTTTACAATGGCAACCTACTAGGTGAAGACCTATGGGTCTTGAAGGGAAGTGGATACAGTGAAAATGTAATCGCGTGTGGCGAGGACTTCCTGATGACTGAAAGGTTGCTTCAGCGGCGCGTTAGAAAAGCCGTGATGGCTGCAATGGAATTGGAGACATAAGTGAAGCAGCACAGATGGAAGATGCCACATGAAGTAGAGCGAGAGATTGATGAGATAAAAGATTGGATCGAAGTCAATAACGACGCCCTTCCAGACGCTATGACGTTCAATCAGATGGTCGTATTAATCGATGCTCTCATAGATATATATGAAATGAATGATGCTAGAAAAGAGATCTGTGATTGTGTTCACAAGATGGCTATACTCTATTCCATACTTGATAATGATCACTCAGTTCATTAGCATTCTTCCTTTGTCGGGCGCATTTAAACAGTAAAAGATCCTGCCTTACTGCCTCGCGCCCCAACTGCCCCTGACTGGGTTAGGCTTCGCACTGCAATAGTCAGGGGGTTTTTATCGCAAGCTATGAGTGCGATAGGGTGGTTTTGGTATTCATTAGGTCACCCAACCATAGCAGTCCAAGCCTTTCCTTCCTTGGGTTTCACTGGAGGTGGCTTGATGCTCACTGCTCCTTTTAAAAAGGGTGGCCCACCTTAGTAGAGCCACCCTTTAATTTGTAGAGTGAGGAGAGGCCCCATGAAAAGCCTCAAGTCCTAGCTATCATTCAAATCTTTATCAGTCAAACTATTAAATAGCTTCTCAGCTAATTGATTTATTACAACAAGTGTTTCCCTGCGATTGAGTTCAACGCTGCAAGGCTTACCGTCTTTCCATATGTACAGCACTGGACCATTGCTGCCATCCCTAACAGTCACCAATGGCTTAGAAAGGTAGTTCAATGTCCAACTCCTCGATGTCTATCTCTTCAAAGTTATCCTGATCTATCTTAACGGGATTTAAAAATGGGTCAGCATTTTTTTGTTGATAGCTAGATGTGATGGTATTGAAATCAAGCTCAGTAAAACCCTGCTTACCAACCCAAGAGAACCGACACTTCCAGATGTGTATCTCTGATGACACTGAGTTCACTGGGTCTGGTCTATGCACAGACATTCCGACATCTGCCTTTGCAAACCATGCGGCAGATCCAGATATATCGTAACCCTTTGGCACTGGCACTTTACCATCTTGGCCCCGCAGCATCTTTGCTGGGTGAGCTACAAACCAGATGTGAATGTCATGAGCCTGAGCAAATACCCTGATCCTTGTAAGGATCTCTGATATCCATTCAGTTTCATTCTTATCGCTTGGTCTTTGGATGTAATTGTAAGGGTCAATCACCGCACCTCGAATGCCATGGCGAAGGACAGCAATCTTTAATCTTTCAATGATGCTATCTATTGAGGACAGTGACCCGTCAGCTTGGTACAAAAAAGAAAAGTGCGATTGAACAAATTTCTTTCCTGCTTCTAGCTCACGTCTAGTCAACCTTTGAACATTACCATCAAAGAATGGTTTGCCCAGCCACTTACTTATGAGCTTGGCAATGTGCAGCCTTGGCTCATTCTCAAAGGAACAGATGCCAAACTTCCAACTGGTTTTCTCAGCCATGTTGACCATAATCTGATCAACGAACTCAGACTTTCCTGATGATGGATGACCAGTGACAATAGTGATCTGCCCACCAACGACAGTGTAATAATTATCTACGTTGTCATAGCCAGTGCTTTCGCCCTTTCCCATTCCTTTTTCATAGATCTCATCAACCTGATCATAGAAATGAGAGGCATCATACAAACCAGCGACAGGCCAAGGCTTGCAGCCTGTAACAATTTTATCAATCCCGTCCCTGCCATATTTGATTAGTACGTCATTGGCATCCTTACAGTCTTCTGGGAACTCCACCTTCCAGCATACGTCTTTTCCTATGCGCCTTGCGATTTCCTCTGCCATTGCCTGACCAGCTTCATCACTGTCAGTGGCGATCACGATCCTATCAGCATTGTCTATCTGCTTCTTTGCATCCCACAGGAACTTGAATTTGTTATCGTCAGATGGGTCAATCTTTTTTATCAACCACCTTCATCACGGCCCCGTTGGGCACAGAGACTACGCTGTCATAGCCCGTCTCCATAAAGGCCAGTGCATCCATCTCCCCCTCACAAATGATGATCCAATCATTCAGTTCTACATTCTCCAGATTGAAGAAGGATTGGGGTGATCCGTTGCACGAAAATCCCTTGTCACTTATTGACCTGATCTTTGATGCATAGACGTGACCATTGTTTTTGTATGGGAATGTGATGCATTCCGTCTCAGAGCCGATAGACTGGATCCAATGGTTGACTGATTTCAATCCAGCCTTGGTTGCCGTTTCCTCTGATATGCCTCTACTCTTTAACCAAGAAACTGCCCCATCAGACAGGCTTGTTTCATTGATTTGTTTAGCGACAATCATAGGTCTTACGTTCTCCCTGACCTGATCTTTTAAAAATACATAACCTTCTGAGTTGCAGTGCCAACATTGGTACACTGCCATCTCTGTTTCAACCTTTAACGAAAGGGTTTTATTTTTTTTCTTGCGGCTTTGGCTACAAGTTGGACATGCTATTTTGTGTTGACCTGTTCCCAACTTGAAAGCCTCGCCACGAACTTGAAGTTCGATTGACATGGCTGGTTCCTCTTCTCTACCCCGCCAAGGTAGATTATAATTACTGCCCCAGTCAACCAGAAACTTTCAAAGAAATCAAAGGCCTATATCTAGTAGGTATATACCTGTTAAGTTCTATATCTATTAAAGGTATATAATTGTTAAAGGTATATATCAGGTATTATATATATATATATATTATATATCTGGCAGATTTTTTATGTCACATGAGGAAACCCTGATTAAAGTTCGAGGGTTCTCACGATCCAAGCCCCAGTAAATAAACTTTGTTTTACCTGCCTGTCGTTTGCATAGAATTTTGTCTTGCATACAATCCAGAATAAGGCTTTCATCTAAGTCTGGTCTGCGTGTTGCGTAGTAGATTATCATCTCTACCTTCACGTCATCTTTGGTTGGGCAGTCAAGTATTGGGCACTGCTTTGCGAAGGTATCAACATATCCTCTGGCCTTGGCAGATTTTATAAACGCTGGCCTACCCCTGATGACAACAGCTTTGCGGCTGTT
>UEXL01000282.1_pt1 | contig 12240 bp, 26 predicted proteins | sample 1796671 | NCBI WGS metagenome assembly UEXL01 (sample SAMEA4772471, study PRJEB27181) | metagenome
TCATTAACAATCCCACTTTCTTAATGATTTATTTATTCTACTATTAGGATCTCTTGCCGTTTTAGCAGAAGTTAGTTTCTTTTTCATTCCACCCATACGAGCACAGAATGATTTACGTCTCGAACTTGTTTTAGATTTAGTAGGTGCTTTAAGTGTACCTTTTTTATAACTGGCACGACCTTTAGCATTAAGTCCACCTGAAGGTGACTTACCTGCTTTTCTTGTCCAAGCTGCGCTTGCCATTATTTTCTCTTTCTAGGTTTCTTCGCTGTCTTTGCTGCTCTTTTAAAATTTGCTGCTGTTGGTGCGCCTTTAGCTCCAACTTTTCTCATCTTCTCACCACTACCTGCAGCGATTCTTTTTTTCTTAGCGTGTATGTTTGCGTATAGTCCACGTTTTGCCATTGTTTATCCTTCGTTTAACATTATTTACTTACAATCTGCAGTATTTAACTTTTTAATACAGCATTTTCATGTACAAACTATTTTACATTGCATCACATCTTTTCCAAAGATTTTTTAATATATTTTTAAGCATTTTTCTTTTAGTTTTTAGGAATAACACCTTTAGCCATTAAAATATCTTTTTAGTAATTTTACCATCACCTGAATGATCTGGAAATTTACTTTTCTTTTTTTTTTTAACGGGTCCGCCTTTTTTATACATAGCTCCACCTTCCATACCCATGTCTGATGGATAGTAACCAGATCTCATGTCAGCTCTTGCATTCATAGAACCACCCATATTTTTTTTAGCTCTTCCGCCATTCATTAATTTTTGTCTGTTCGGATTTGTTTGTTTATTATAGTTTCTATTTGACATTATCTTTTCCCTTTTTCATTGCTCGGCCTAAACCTCTTTTTGCTATTCCACAACCTTTAACTTTTCCACCAGATTTAAGACCAGCTCTTCCACCAGATTTTCTATTCACTCTTCTTGGATTAGAATCACCTGCACTTGAATACATATTTTCACCTGGTCTTGTTACATTAGTAACTTTTGATTTGTTATTAGCTATGGCTGTACCAGCACTTGCAACAGTATTGCCAGCTGAATCTGTAATTCTTCCTCTAGTTCTAAAAGTATTATTATTTACTTTTTTAGGTTCTGCAATTACGTCTGATTTTGATGTATCTTTTTTAGTTGAATAAGCAGCATCTGAAGTCATTGCTTGTTTTGCTTTGTCAATAGTATCAATACCACCTTTACCATCTTCAGTAGATGCTAAGATTGCTTTTTTTCTTGATAATGCTCCTGCTCCAGCTAATCCTGCTAGTGCTAAAATTTTTATTTCTTCTTCTAGATTTTTTGCTCATTATTTTTTACCGCCGTTTTTAAATATTTGTGTACCCTTTATACCATAAATACTCGCAACTACAAGGATCCATAAATTTGTAAACCATTTTGGAAGCTCCGAAAACATCTCAAAAAACAATTTTACCTTGTCCATCGCTGTCGGATCGTCCGATACGACTGCCCAGGCCAAAATTACCATGGGCAAACTTAAAATTATCAAAACTGCCTCGTCCTTCCAATCTGACTGACGGGCTTCTAATAATTTTCCTGGTAAGCTTCTTTTCCTTCGGCCATACGAGATGCATGCATAAGCTGTGCATCTGACATAGCCATCTTAGTTTCTGCTTGTTAGCGTAAATTTTACTTCCAGCAGAAACGGCTAATTTAATTGCCGAAAACCACATGTTAGTACCACTTAGCTGAAGATTTTTTAGATGCTAGCATTCTTTTTGGCCACCAACTTTATTAATAGTTGGTTGTCCTAAAGGTAATTTAACTTCTACTTCTTCTGCAAATCCATCAGAGTTAGTTTTAAGTGTATTAGTACCATCTGCTCTAGGTGTATCTGATACAACAGGACCAACATATTTTGGATTGTTTTTTGTAAAAAATGTTTTTGGTTTCATATTTTTCTCCTATGCTATTATTGTATACTATCTTTTAGGACCTTTCAAGATCCTTACGTCTCTTTGTTTAAACATGTCATTTTCAATCTTAGCGTCAATACCCATCTGTGTTTTTTCTAAAGATGTGTCTGCTCTAAGTTCTGCTAAGTCTTCATTTTGTTGTAATTTCTCTTCAAACTGTTGTTGACCCATCATTTGCTTAGATCTATCTAAATTTATTCTCTCTTCTGACTCTTTTCTTTCAGCTTCGTCATTCATAGCTTTTAAATCTAGTTCTCTAGCTTTTAATTTAGCAATTGGGTCTCCACCATACTCTCCACTAATTTTTGTTTCTTCATTTCTAAATTCTTCAGTAGATTCTGCAATTAATTTAGCTTTTCTAGACTCTAAACTCATTGATAGTGACATCATCTGTTGTTGCATCTGCGGATTTTGTTGCATTGGGATTTTGTTGCATCATTTGTTGCATTTGCATTAATTGTGCAATTTCTTCTCTAAATTCTACCTCTAATTGCTCTTGTGCCATTAAAGAAATGTGTTCAAAATGTTTTTCTAAAGTTGCCATAACAACCGGTGAATTTCTTGCAACATTACTAGCCATAAAGTTTAAATGGGTTGTAATATGCGCTTGATGGTCTTGTCCTTTGAAAGCTTGAACGGTTTATTAGACATTGCTAAAATATTTTCAGTTGCAGGGTCCATTGGAGTAGGTTCTTGCGGTGGTGGTAAAATTTGATCAATATTTTTTACACCAATTGCTTCATACATGTGTCTGTATGCTTCATATAAATTATGCATTTGCGGATTTGACTGTGCAAGTTGTAATTCTGTTTGTGCCATTGATATTCTTTGTGATTGAGAAAAAATATTTGGGTCTGCAACAGGTAAAATATCTACTTTGTCATCAAAATCTGCAACTTTAATATTTCTTTGTCCACCAACTACATCATATGGATATTCTGGTGGTAGATAAGTTTTAAAAACATCTGCTAATAAATTAAATTCACTTTTCATCGCCACATACAATCTTTTATGTATGGCTGACATGACTCTGGAACCACGTTCTAACAGAGCTATAGTCGTCCCAACAGCTGCTTGTTGGTTGCCGTCACCGACCTGCATGTCAGCGATGGCGGCAAATCGTTGCCCTGCCGAAACCACGGTACCCATCAACTGCAATAAAGTCTGTGATGGTTCTTTAAATGGTAAAGGCATAAATGCATCTTTAATGTTTCCACCAGGTGCATCGACATCTCTGAATTCGCCAGGCTGTATTGACTGAGCCTCATCTCTAACACGTATTCCACGTTGTTTAAATCCTGAAGGCAGGTTACTTAAAGTACCTGCATCCAATAATTGTCTTAGTGCAGTGGTTGCTGTTCTAGACAGTCCACCGATCATATGAATTAGACCAAAACCATAAAAACCCATTCCAGGTAAAAATTTAAAATGCACAAAATAATCTTGTCTTGCTTTAGTAAGGATCTCCTACTGCATAGTTTCTTCTAATTGATAATACTTCTCTACTTCCAAGTTCTATTGTTACAATGTATGGAAGTTTAATTCCTGTGTCTTCTCCAGTAGAATCTTTATCTTCAAATCCTTCTAGATCTAAATCTGTGTGTATTTCTAAAATAGTAAATACATCTTCATCTCTAGTTCTTTTAACACCTTCTAATTCTCGTTCTTTTTTTTGTACTTCTGTCTCTTCGTTGTAGCCAGGTGTTAATTCTATATCAACATAGAAACCTGCTACTTGTTTTTTTCTTAAATCATTCTCTGACATTTTAATGACATGAATAATTGCTTCTGCATCTTCTAAAGATGTTGCCGTATAGGGAACTAACAGGTCGTCAGCTGGAACAAACTTTGAAACGGCTCTACCAAGTAGTTCATCGTAATAAACTTTCTTAAACGCAGAGCCGCTAAGAGGGAGATAAAAAAGCATTTGATCGAACTCGGGTTCGTACTCTTTCATCACGTCCATGAGCTGATAGTTCATGAATTCTTTTACTCGTTGTGATTGATCTTCTTTTTGTCTATTTATTAATCCAATAACTTGAGTGTGTACGGGTCCAGTTGCTGGTAATAATTCTTTGTAAGCTTGCGCTTGAAATTGTGTAACTGCTTCAGCTAAAACTGGGTGAGTTGCACCACTAGCTCCTTGAAACGGTTGTGTTGGGTTTTCGTATTTAAATCCTAAAAGATCTAATCCTTTTGTATAACTATCTTCCCATGCTTTTCTAGAAGATTTATATTGCATGTAATTCGCTGCAAGTTCAGAACCTAGTTTACCTAAAACTTCTTCTGGTAATAGTTCTGCTAAATTATCAAAATGTCCATCTGTTCCTGGTTGATTAACTGCTTCAGGATCAAAATTAATTGTTGCTCCACCATCTTCTTCTTGAGTTACTTTTACATCATCAGGACCAACTTGTTCTTCGATGGTTTCTTTTTCCATCTCTAAAACTTCTTCGTCTCCTGGTACTTTAATTTCAGTCTCTACGTTTGGTAGGGCTTTGTCTATATCTGCCATTTATATTCTCCGAGTTCTTTATTGTTGTAGCTTGTTTTAATGGAACATTCAAGCCTTGTGAGTCTGGTCCCTTTAATGGTGGGATTTCATTAAATTTAACGTGTTGCATATTTACCACAAGAGTTTTATTTTTAACCGTCATCAAATAACCCCCTTCCTGCTTTTTTGTTTTGATACATTTCATATCCACTAATACCAGCAGATAATGCTAGACCTGGTAAGCCAAATCTTCTTGATACTGTTTTAAGAGTTGTTGGACTAATACCTAATCTCATAATATTTGACATTGTTGGACCAGCAAATCTTGTTGCTTCTTTTGATAAAGATCCTGCAAATGCAGGGCCTAAATAATTTAATGGGTTAGTTGCAATTTCACCTAATGAGTCTCCTTCAGCAATTTGTTGACCAATGTATAAAGGTTCAAGAGCTAACATACCTAATGGTGTTCCAGTAGCCGCCAATCCTTTTCCAAGACACCGGACAAGGGACCTGTGGCTGCTCTAAATGGACTAACTCTTTTTTTAAGAATTTTACACCTTCAGCATCTAAACGATCGCCACCTAAAGGTCTTTTTCTACTGCCTGCTCCAGTTCTTTGTCTATAAAGTTCTGCGCCACCTGGTATCATACCTGCTGCAGTAACTGCACCAATAGCTGGTAATGTTGCATCACCAAGAGCTGTGCTTGGTTCTTCTGTTGGAGTTATTACCGGTTGTTCTAACATATCAATCAACATATTCTTTTGTTGGTTCTCACTTGATAAATAAGTTGATGGATCATCATTTCTAAATTGTTTTACAAGTCCTGCACCGGCTGCACCTACTGCAGCGAACGCTCCAAACCTTCCACCTTTTTTGGCAACGTTTAAAAATTTACTTGCTGCGTTTTTTACTTTATTAAAAGCTCCAGTTTCTTCGGGTATTTTATTTACTTCTTGAGCAAAACCTTTGGGATTTTTATCAAAAGCTTCCCCTACTTCTATTGCACAATTGCTTCCATTAGCAAAAGCTATTCTACCTCCGTCTGCATTTCTTTTTACAACACTAGGAAGATTACAAATTGGACTACCTGGTACTGTTGCTTCTTGCACTAATAAATTTTTAAAATCAAGTTTACCAATAGTTTTATTTTTTGTTAAATTATCAATAGACGACTTAGCCCCACTTAATTGTGTTTTATTTAAATCATCTATTGGAATTCCTTTTTCTCCAACTTTTCCAATTCTATTTTCTCTTACAGGTTGGTCATCTATGGGTAAACCATACTCATTAGTAACGGGAATTAATTGTGTGAAACCTATATAAGGTTGGTATTTTTTAGGTAACTTTTCTGTGACTACTTTAATTACATTTTCTGCTTTTTTATTTAGTTCATCTACTTTTTTAAGATAAGGAGAACTACCGCCTTCAAATGCAGTTTTATAAGCTTTAGATATGTTGTCACTAATCTCATCTGCAATATTATTTAATCTTGTATTATATGGTGAAAGCCTGGAGTTCATTCGTTTAGTTATGATTGCAACATCGTTTGTTGTTAGACGGGTTTCTCCACCTATGGGCATAATGTGATGAAAAGGAAAAGCATCTGTCCCTTTATAGTATTTCATTTTCTTAGCGGTCTTATCTAATCTAACACCTCTTTTTTAAATCAGTTTCTGTTAATGAAGTTACTATTGAGTCTTTACTTTTTAAATCCTGCATAATAGCCGTATTAACGTCTCTAACTCTTATGCCTTTTAAAAACTCGCCATCTATTCTTGATGATGGAATTGAGTTTGAATTCTTGTATTTTTGTTCCATCTGTTTAATGGAATCTGTGCCTAAACCCACCATTTTTGAGAATAAGTTCCATCCGCATTTTAACTAAAATAATCTAATATATCGTCTAGATACCCTTCAGGTAAATTGCTTAAAATTTTTTATTAAGGTTTATTTTTCTGTCTATTTATAGCCATTACAGCTCCAGGATTTTAGCTAGTCCGCCTTTGGCTGCATCGAAAGTTTTAGGGTTGTAGTCTGCTAATGCAATTCTTTGAGCCATATCTTTATCAAGGTATTTCTGTAATTCTAATTTTGTTGATCGCTTGGAAGTTGTGATATTCTAATTGCTTCTGCTCTAGGAATATTTAATTCACTAACAGCTCTTTTCAACATTTAATGAAAATCCTTTTGGAGTAACTTTTTCAGTTATAGTTGTGTCTACAACATTACCAGCTCTGTTTGCTTTAATTTTCTTGCTGTCTAGTTCCTGTCTCACTTGCAGCTAGTCCATAAAGTTCTGATCTTAAAGCATCATCTAAATCATCAGCTAATAAATTTTTAAATAGTTTTGGATTATTTTCTACTAATGCCTCTACTACCATTTCAGCGTCATATTTATAATCGTCTGTTGGAAAAATATCGTCTGCTGCTTTTAATCATCCTGTCATCAATTTTTGCTAAAATAGATTTACCAATTTTTCCACCAAATTTTAAACCTTGTCTAGTTTCTAATCCAGCAATACCGCCATCAGCTAAGTTGTCTACAAACGTTGCAGTCATAGCATCAAACTCAGGTTCGTCTGGTCTAAAACCTTTTGCATCTTCTACGTTGTTTAAAACTCTTTAGTAAATATTACCATCTCTTCTGATGATGCATTTGCTGGCATCATTTCTGCAATTCTTGGACCAAAATATTTTTGTACTAGAACAATAGGGTCACCCATTACTCCACCACCACCTTCCATAATATATTTCATATCTTGTGCTGATATGACATCTGATAATGTAGTTGATGACGCTTCGTCTCCAACTTTTAAACTGTTAACTAAAAATTCTCTAGATGCTGCACGCTTGCCTGGAAGATCAACTTTAGCAACAGTTTCCATAATTCCTGATGCGCCTTCATCACCATAATTCATAACTGGAGCTGCGATATCATCTGCTCCACCACGTGAACCTGGGGTGGTAGATCATCAGCAGCGACTCTTAAATCATTAACTGTATTTTCAAGTCTTGACATTAGTGGACTTGCATCTGCTGCTGCGTCTGCTGCATTAACACCGGCTGCTGCATCGTCAATTGATTTAACATCACTAGCTGCTTCAGTTAGTTGTCGTTCCCCGATCCCTGATTTAGCTCTTAATGAATCTATACCCGCACCACCCATCTCAATAACGTTAGTTGGATTAAGTGTTTCATCCATCGTTTTTAAATTTTTAATTAGTGTACTTAATTCGATATCATTTAATTTGCCACCTGCAGCGTAAGCTAAAGAAGACTCGATATCTGGAATAACTTTTTCAATGCCTATAGTTGCAAATGATTCTGGGTTAATTGATTTTGAAACAGCATACCATCCTTGGGTCCTGATCCTAGAAAACTAACATTAGATCGGGTACCGAGGAACTTGGATGTATTAGCACCAAGTTTAGATCCTAGTTGTATTGCAATTTCAATTAAGCCTTTAGCCATAGTATTTTATTTCCCCTTTTACAACCGGTTCTTCTTTGTAATCTTCAGGGTGACGAACCATACCGCCCTGTCTAATTCTCATGATGGCTTGTGTCGTACTATCCACATAGTCATCGTGCTCTCCATACGGGAAAGCTGCACATTCCTCTACGACCTCTTGTGCAAAATGTTCATGCATAGGGGCCCATACTTTGCCACTCTCAAAAAGAGGGGCTACAGAATTTACTCTTACATGCTTATCATTTCCATGTGATGGAGTAAAGTTAATTACTGGAATATCCATTTGCCTCAACTCATGGGTCAAAGGCAGTCCTGAGGCTTTTGCTTCAATGATTACCATGTCAGGATTCCAATCTAGGTATTGCTGGTAAGCAACACGCCTTAGTTCTGGAAACTCATACCGATCTTTAAAAGCATCTAGTAATAATATATTTTGACCATCAGCTTCAGTCTCAAACACTCCCCAGGTAGTAATAGCACTATAATCGGCTTTGTGCCTTTACTAAATGCTGTATCATAACTTTGAATAATATAATCTAATTTAGGTGGATACTTACCTGTCCAGTCACGCCACCAATCTCTTTTAATTAAAGCTCCCTCTTCCCCGGTCGGTTGTTGCATATATTGTGCGTTCCAGTTAGATACTGGTATAGATGCTTTAGTCTTAAGTAATTCTTCTGATGTCCAGAACTCAGGCCACACGGGTTTTTCCATCGGGGAGCAGGGCTGGTAGTTCTACTACCTCCCATTGATCTGATCCTTCTTCACTCTGTGCTTTTAATAATTGACCGGTCACATCTTTAGTAGACCATCTAGTCATTACGATTACAATTGATCCACCAGGTTGAAGTCTTTGACGTGGACCTGACGTGTACCAGTTCATAGCTTTCTCAAATGCTTTACCATCTGCTCTAATATCTTGTTCTTTGTGTGGGTCATCAATGATTAATAGATCAGCACCCCTTCCAGTAATTGCACCACCAACACCAGCTGCAAAGTATTCTCCGCCTTGTTCCGTTTTCCATTTCCCCGCTGCCTGACTATCTTCTTGTAGTCTTGTTGGAAACAGCTCCCGGTAATGAGATTCATCAACTAAGTTCTTAGTCTTACGACCAAAGTCAATAGCTAGATCAGCTGTGTGGGTAGCTTGAATAATTTTTAGTTTTGGATTCTTCCCTATCATCCAAGCAGGGAGCAGGTAACTGGCAAACTCAGACTTTGTGTGTCTAGGTGGCATGTTAATAATAAGACGTTTAATTTACCTTTAGCCAAGTCGTTAAATTTTTTATTAATAATTTTGTGATGAGAACCTTCAATAAATTCTGGCCAAACATACTTAACAAAACTTAAAAAATTTTTTGTAATATTTGGACGAGCTTCATCTAAAGCAACGCTTCGTTCAAGCTCAAGTAGTTTAGCACTTTCGTCTGGAGTCAATCCCTCCAAATTTTTTAAAATATTTTTTTGCATATCAATAATATGATTTCAAATCTTATACCTTAACCCTATGAATTAGTCTATATATAGTATGTTTAGGATCCCTATCTACTAAATAGGGGGTGTCGTTATATACAAAGTCTTTGCTGTGTCTGGGTTGCACTGGTACCTCTATGGGTGGGCCCGCCAGGGAAGGGGTGGGCCCTCCCGGTATACATCTAGGAAATTTTTATCTTGACACACAAGATGTGGGGGTATGCACAAACAGCATTGCAGTCCTTGCATACCCTATAGGATATTATGGGTTAGATTAACTCATTGCCATTGTCCTTGCTTCTTAGTTCTATATCCTTGAACCCTTGCTCTTGGTTCTCGGTCATTTGAAATCTACCAAGTATATTATTAATGCGTGATAATGATTTCTCCATTGTAGTTATACGATCCTCAAGATACTTGATCTTAACTTTCATTAATTGCTCTTGTGTCATTATAATATCTCCCCTCAGTTGTAAACATTTTTCCACCAGAAATATCAGTTGCTTTTAATACAGTTTCTTTTATCTTTAACGCCAATGTAATTAATTATTAAAGTTTCATTACTCATTGTCATTGCCTCTCTTAACCCAATAAGAACCAGACGCAGTTCTATAATTATTTGCGTCAATATCAAAATAAGTTATTAAAGGTTTTAGAGATTTAGAGAACCAATACTTACACTTCTCATCCCACTTGCCATTGCGTTCTATAAACTTACTATGCTTTTTTGCATAGTAAGTAATTTTAAACTTCTCTCCATTAACCATTAATGACCGCCAATCCAGTCAATGCTAACACTGATCCAGTTATTGCAACAGCTAAGATTAATAATCTAAAACTGTGTTCTAATTTAAATAATCTCTCTCTTGTTTTAAAGATAAGATCATTTTGGCTTTCGTTAAAAGATATCAATTTTTTATTGATATCGTTCTGCATGTCATTACTTGCGTCTTGCGTTGCGTTCATATTATTGCTTTCTGTTTAATTGTTAATATGGGATATATTAACATATATCCCATACCTTGTCAAGTGTTATTTTATCTGCGGTATTGCTTTAATATCAGTATTCCAAGTTATACCAATTTTATTGCTTACCTTATCAAGCGCAACTGCCAAAGCTTCAGGGCTTCCGCACTCTTTAATAGTATCCATAGCTTTACACTTTAATTCTTTTAAGTGAGCTAATTTAGATCCTTCAGGTCTTTTTTCTATTTCTTTGTCAACCAAGTTAGAAGCCCAGTCTCTCAACTGCTCTTCACAATCTGATAGTTCTAGTCTGTCATCTCTATTTCTAAAGTTATAATTTAACTCTTTGTCTTTGGGTTTTTTCTTATCAAAAAAAGTAATAGCATTTGCTCTTGCATCTGCTAAATTTTTTTCTGCTTTCCTAAAATCATTAATGATTTTATCTGCACCCATTTTCTTAGCCAGTTTATCTACTGCAACATTTGTTGCTTCGGTTCTATACTGCTTGATTAACAATTCCTGATCCTCAATTAATGGATTGAATTGTCTCTTCACTTTGTCTTCAAAGTGTTCCATTTGCCATTTTTGCATTGTAGCCATATATTTCTCACTTTCTTTTGTTGGTTAAAAATAAATTAATATACTACTTGACAATACTTGTCAATAGGATATTGTGGGAACATAGCCTCATTTGTATATTTATCGCTATTAAAACTATAAATATTCTGGGGACTTGCACCTACAAAAGCAAGTAGGATTATAGTAGTCCTGGAAGATACACAGACAACTACCTGATCCCTGGTCTTATTATACTACCCATCCGGATGGGTTGCTAAGAGGTAATAGGACCTGGGATCAGTGGGCCGCAAGCTCTCAAGCTTATGGGGTGGGCCCGCCCGAAAAATTTCAAGCGTTAGAATTTTTTTAGTTGACAAGCCCTCAAGCTGGTATATTATGGGATTTAGAAAGTGAGAACAATTATGAAAGTAAAACAAGCAAAAATTAACTGGGTCACTGACTCGAACAAGCAAGATGCCGGGCCTATCTTATAGCCTGCCAGCCTGGGAGTGTAAAACAGGCAGCAAGCTTAGAAAAATTAAGGGCAGCGTTTGCGCTTCCTGTTATGCATTAAAGGGTAATTATACAAGATACAAAGCTATTAAAGCTGCGCAATATGTAAGATTAAAAAGCTTAAGAATAAAACCTGGATCACTGCGATGGTGACACAAATTAAAAATCAAAATGGTTTAGATGGCATGACGCCGGAGATATCCAGAGCCTGGAGCATCTAGAAAAATTTTTGAAGTATGCAAACAAACGCCTGACACTATGCACTGGATGCCAACGCGTGAAGCTCAATTTTAAAAACAATTGACCCTGCAACGGTTCCAAAAATTTAATTATTCGATGAGTTCTCACATGGTGGATCAGGGCCAGTAAAATTTGGCCCTGGACTTCCACTGTAACAAGCACGGGCGGCGCCAGCTGCCCGGCTCCCAATCAGGGCGGCAAGTGTGGAGATTGTCGACAATGTTGGACTAGATCAATATCAAATATTAGCTACGGCAAACACTAAGGCCGTGGCCCATGAATTCCGACACCCGAAGTATTATGCAGAGTTACGCAAAGCGCGCAAGCTCTCAAGCGCTCAAGCTCCCAAGCTTTCGAACCAACCCACGCAGGCTTCAAGCCCGCAAGCCAAGGGTTCAAGCTTCAAGCCCGAGGTCACAAGCTCCAAGATCCGGTGACCAGGGTACAAGCGCACAAGCTTAGGATCCGGGGATCCGGCAACAAGGACAAATGAGTTTTTTGGATGACGTACAAAAAAGGCTATTTGGTAGGTTAAACACAAGCAGACGCCGAAGATAGCACGACAGGCAAGTACGTTCTGT
>UEXL01001211.1_pt1 | contig 12235 bp, 6 predicted proteins | sample 1796671 | NCBI WGS metagenome assembly UEXL01 (sample SAMEA4772471, study PRJEB27181) | metagenome
TGGTCTTGGCCGCCAATATCTCTTCCTCTGTCTGCGCATGGGTGCAGATTATCAGGCTATCGATGACTTTCTTGAGCCGCCAGCCCGTTGCGATGCGCTCCACCTGTTTCCTCGCATTGCCTCCGTCCGATCCCGCGCAGATCATTGCCGCATAAGGCCGCCCCTCAATCTTTCCGAGCAAGGGATAATAGCAGCGATCGAAAAAGGCTTTCATCACCCCGGCAATCGCCGCCAGATTTTCCGGCGTTGCGAAAATATAGCCATCGGCGGACAGCATGTCTTCCGGCTGGCAGTCTTCGGCCCGCATGACGCGCAAATCCGTGCCTTCCTCGCCCTGCCCGGCCCTGGCGGCAGCCTCGACCATCTGGGCGGTACCGCCGGTATAGCTGTAATAGACGATCAGAAGCTTTTTCATCATCACCCCCCTAGCAAGCAACAGACCGATTGTCAGCGCTGCAGCTTTCACGCATAGCGCCGACCATGAATGCAGTATTGAACGTAGAAAAATCCCTGTCCGGCCAGACCTGGCGCTGGCGCAGTACCAGCGCCGACGCGCGCGATCCGGGGTTCCAGCCCGATGATCTGGTCACCCAATTGTTATTGGCCCGCGGTGCCAGCCGGGAAACGCTCGAGGTCAACCGCGATCCGACGATCCGCGGTTTCATGCCCGATCCCTCGGTTTTTCAGGATATGGATGTGGCGGCAGACCGTCTTGCACTTGCCATCAAGAATCAGGAAAAGGTCACGATATTCGGCGACTATGACGTCGATGGCGCGACCAGCGCCGCCTTGCTGATCCGCTTACTGAGAGACCTGGGGCTGGAAGCGGGCTATTATATCCCCGACCGTTTGATGGAAGGCTATGGCCCGTCCGGCGAGGCTCTAGTCAAGCTCGGAGAACAAGGCAGCAATCTGGTGGTGACGGTCGATTGCGGGGCAATGGCCTTTGAAGCGCTCGACATGGCCCATCAGGCCGGTGTCGAGGTGATTGTGGTCGACCATCATAAATGCGCGGTGGAACTTCCCAAGGCGCTCGCACTGGTCAACCCCAACCGGCTGGACGAAAGCGATGCTGGCGCGGAACACGGTCATCTAGCGGCCGTGGGCATGGCATTCCTGCTTGGCGCGGCACTCGTCAGGACGCTTCGGAAGCAAGGTTTTTTCCAAGATCGGCCAGAGCCGAAATTGCTCGAACTGCTGGATATTGTCGCCTTGGGCACCGTCGCCGATGTCGCGCAGCTACGCGGTCTTAATCGAGCCTTTGTCGCGCAGGGTATCAAGGTGCTGGCAGGGCGCCAGAATATCGGCCTGTCGGCGCTGATCGATGCCAGCCGGCTCAAACGCGCACCAATCTGCTCGGACCTCGGCTTTGCTCTCGGTCCGCGGATCAATGCCGATGGACGGGTTGGAAAATCCGACCTCGGCGTGCGATTGCTAATCACGCAAGACCCGGAAGAAGCGCAATCCATTGCCGCCGAGCTCGATCATCTCAATCAGGAACGCCGCGCGATCGAAGCCCATGTGCTCGAGGAAGCGGACGCCATGTGTTCTTCGCAGCAGAATCAGGCCGTAGCGGTCCTCTCCGCCAAAGGCTGGCATCCCGGCGTGATCGGCATTGTTGCTGGGCGGATCAAGGAGAAGCTCAACCGTCCGGCGATCATCATCGCGCTGGACGAAGACGGGATCGGCAAAGGCTCGGGCCGTTCGATCTCCGGCATTGATCTGGGGGCCGCGATCATCGCTGCCAAGGACAGCGGCCTGCTGATCGCCGGCGGCGGCCATGCAATGGCCGCGGGCATCACCATCGCAGAGGACAAGGTCGACGCCTTCTCGGAATTTCTCAACGACCGGCTCGCCGACAGCGTCGGCAAGGCGCAGGATGGCAAGGCCTTGCTGCTCGACGCGGTTCTTTCACCCAAAGGTGTCAATCCGACCATGGTCGAGGCGATGGACGGGGCAGGCCCCTATGGCATGGGCTGGCCCGCGCCGCGGATCGCCACCGGACCGGTGCGAATCATCAAATGCGATATTGTCGGAACCGACCATGTCCGGATGATCGTCGGCGGTGATGACGGCGCATCGATCAAAACAATAGCCTTTCGCGCAGCGGAAAGTGATCTCGGCCAGCAATTGCTCAGCGCTCCGCGGGGACGAAAATTATGGATAGCGGGCCGCGCCAAGATCGATGACTGGGGCAGCCGCCCATCGGCGGAAATCCATCTCGAGGACGCCGCCTGGGCCGATTGAGCGGGGGTTGGGCACGCGCCGGGACTATATCCCGATTATCGTCTGGGCTATTATGACACCCCCTTGATCAGCAGCGCCGCGGACCCGGAAAGCAACAAGCTGCAGGCACTCTGCGACAGCGCCAGAAAATAGGCCCCAAATTCCGGCGAAAAGAGGGTTGACCAAAGCCGAGCACACCCCTAATGGCCGTTGCTCGCCGACCGGCAAACGGTATGGCCCCTTCGTCTAAGGGTTAGGACGCGGCCCTTTCACGGCTGAAATACGGGTTCGAATCCCGTAGGGGTCACCACTAGTTGTTTGTGATTTGAAATCAGCGCACGAGCTGTTCAACGCAGGACGTGACACCTCTGCTCCACAGCATATTTTCCATCACCCGATCGCGACACCTCGCCACACCGCGCCCTTGCTGTTAGCACGGTCCGGACAGCCTGCTTGCAGGAATCATGGTTTCCAACATCCGCAATATTCTATCGGGCGACGCTCGGGAAGTTCGGCTTCATCGACTTGCACCAGCATGGGCTTTGAAAATGGCCGGCAATCCAACCTGTCTCATAGGGTAAAACAAGCCTGATACTGTTGCAAATCTGCGATAATCAGCCTAGAAACCAATAGACTATAAGCGCCGCATGATGGAATAAATTCTTACCATGAAAACGAGTATATCCGGATAATGTCAGATTCGAAAAAAGCGGGCTACGATTGTTGATGTTGCGACGGCTGCAGATGTCTCGATCAAGACCGTTTCGAGAGTTTTCAACGATGAGCCGCATGTCCGGAAAGTTCTGCGGGACAAGGTTTTAAAAGCCGCAGAAGAACTTGATTATCATCCCAATATAATGGCGCGGGGTCTGGTCGGGCGGCGATCTTACCTGCTTGGTCTGATTTACGAGAATCCCAGCCCCAACTATGTGGTGGAATTGCAGCGCGGCGCGCTTGACCGCTTGCATGGTGAAAAATACCGTCTGCTGGTATTGCCGGTAGAGTCGGTCGATAAAGCGGCAGGAAAGATAATGAGCATCTTGCGGGCCTCCGCGCTCGACGGTGTTGTCCTGGCTCCTCCCGCCTCCGATCATCCGCAAATCCTCAGCGAGCTAGGCCGTCACAATTTTCCTTTTTCTCGCGTTGCCCCGACCGTGTCGCTTGAAACTGGTCCCAGCCAGACCACCGACGATGTAGAAGCTTCGCGGAAGATGACCACCTATTTGCTTGGACTGGGCCATAAACGCATCGGCGTGATCAAGGGCCATCCGACCCACCCTTCCAGTAGTGCCAGGCTCGCCGGATTTCTGGATGCCTTGAAATCTGCCGGCATTACCCATTCACCGGACCTGATAGAGCAGGGTTATTTTACCTATGAATCCGGTCTGGCTGCCGCCCATAAGCTGCTGGATCGCCCCGATCGCCCAACCGCAATTTTTGCGCAAAATGACGACATGGCCGCTGCGGCGATCATGGCCGCGCGTGACCTGGGCCTCAGCGTACCGGATGATGTCTCCATTGCCGGATTTGACGACAGCGCGATCGCCCGGATTGTGTGGCCCCGCATTACCACTGTTCACCAACCCGTCTATGACATGGCACGCGATGCGACTGACGCGCTCATCGCCAAACTCGACAACAAGCCATTCGAGATGCTGGAAACCCATGCTTGCGAACTGATTGTCCGGCAATCGACCGCGCCGCCTGCAGCCCAGCCGTGATCAAGCGCCGCGAACGTCTGAGCTACGCTGCAGGCGATGTCGGCTTCAACCTGATCTGGCAGTCGATAGAGTTGTATCTGCTGTTTTTCTATATTCAGGTTCTGCACCTGCCGCTCGGGGTTGCCGCCGGTATTTTTCTCGTCGGCGCTGTCATCGACTGGCTGGTCGACCCCATCATCGGCGCCGTCGCCGACCGCAAAGCAGAGCGCTATCCGATGCGATTGTGGGTATTGCTCAGCGGCCCGCTGATTGCCGTAGCTTTGTGGGCTGCATTTCGATCGCCTCCGCTGGAAGGATATAGTCTGGCGCTGTATGCCGCCGTCACCCATATCGGATTGCGTTTTGCCTATGGCTGCGGGAACATTCCCTATGCGGTTTTGACCGCGCGGATCACCGATGATTCATCGGAACAATTGAAGCTGACCGGACTCAGAATGCAGGGAGCCGCGCTCGGCGGTCTGACCGCAGCAACCATCTATGCGCTGACTTCCGGAGGCGACACGCCGTTCCTGATCGGTGCGTTGATCCTGGGCGTGCTGGCTCAGCCATGTTTCATCATTACCTGGCTTGGCGTCAGGGAACGGGTTGCTGCGCCACCGATGGCGCCCCTGTCTCCGGGACAGGAAATCTCGCATTATTTCACATTGATAGGCCGCAACAAAGCGCTGCGCCGATTGCTACTGACTATCGTGGTTGCCGGATTGAGCACCACCGTGACGGCAAAGTCGATCCTGTTTCTGTTCGACCGCGATCTCGGCAATTCGGAATGGGGATATTGGGCCGCGCTTTTGCCGTCCGCCGCGCTACTGATAACGGCACCATTATGGGTCGCGCTGTCATCTCGGATCGGGCTGGTCACCACCCTGATATGGGCGGTCCTGTTGCATCTGATCGCCCTGGTGATGCTGGCGATATTCTATTCGCATGGCCTGGAAACAGCCACGGTCATTCTGGCCATCGCAATTGCGGCAACCTGCGGCATGTCGATCATGTTCTGGTCCATGGTTCCGATCGCTATCCGCGATCTTGAAACACTGCCCGACGGAACCGGCTGCGCGGCCCATGTCTATGCCTTGTCCAATGTTGCCCGCAAGCTCGGCCAAGCCCTGGCGCCGCAAATTATCGCGTTAAGCCTGGCCTTGACCGGGGGCGCAGATGCGACGGCCAAGGGCGGAGCGGTGTTGCCGGGGATGATCCTGGCTGCGGTCATTTGCTGCGTCGCCGTTTTCCTCTATCGGCCAACCAGCGAACGGCGAGCGAGCGGTCAGGCCGTCTAGCGGCCGAAACCGGATATTGAGGGCGCGTGAAAGGCGGGACGGCGATGGTTGCCCGGCGTGATCAATGCCTCGAGAAACTGATCATGCGTCGGAGCAGCGGTAGCAAGTTGACCCACGGCAGAACTCACCTGCCCCAATACATCCCGGACATCCGCAAAATCCGGGATATCCACCAACGGGTCATAGCTCTCGGGCGTGATGCCCATGCCGCGCGCGACAAAAAACCAGCTGAGATCGTGAAACAGCTCGCGCCGCCGCGATATGATCCGGCCGTTTTTCCGAAACATCTCCATCTTCGTCGCCAAGCTCTCCGGCAGCGGCGCATTGCGGACCTGATCCCAGAAAGGCTCGCCGATGCGCTGATTGGGATAATAATGCAGCAGCAGAAAATCACGAATATGCTCATATTCGGTCAGCGTCTCCCGATTATAGGCCGCCTGCAGCGAGGGATCGAAATTGCGGTCGGGGAAATAGTCCAGCAGGCGGTTGAGACCGGTCACGATCAGATGGATACTGGTCGATTCCAGCGGCTCGAGAAACCCGGCGGACAGACCGATAGACACACAATTGCCGTCCCAGAATTTTTTGCGGTGGCCAGCGGTAAAACCGATCACCCGCGGGTCGGCCAGAGGCTTCCCGTCCAGCGATCCGGCCAGCCGTTCCTCCGCATCGGCATCGCTGATGAAAGCACTGGAATAGACATAGCCGTTGCCGACCCGGGTTTGCAGCGGGATGCGCCATTGCCAGCCCGCCTCTCTCGCCGTTGAAACCGTATAGGGCGCACGCGGCAGTACCGCTTCGCTCTGCACGGCGACAGCGCGGTCGCAGGGCAGCCAGTTGGTCCAGTCCTCATAGCCGGCATTCAGACTCTGCTCGATCAACAACCCGCGAAAGCCGGAACAATCGATGTAGAGATCGGCCGACACCGTCGACCCGTCATCGCAAAGCAGCTGGTCGATATGGCCGCGATCGTTGAGCGTCGCACTCGCCACTTTGCGATCAAGACGCACCACGCCCAACCCTTCGGAAACCTTCCGCAGATATTTGGCGACGAGGCCTGCATCGAAATGCATGGCGTAGGAAAGAGCTCCGCCGGGAAACTGGCCGTCAGCAGGCGGGAAGAGGAATTTATTCTGCTCGGCCAGCGCAATCGACGGACAGAAATCAGCGACCGTATCATCATGACCCTCGGCTTCGTTTTTCCACCAGTAATGGTGAAACGGCCGACGATCGATGGTGACACCGAAATTCCCGAACGGATGCCAATAGCTGTGACCGACTTTCAGCCAGTCACGGAATTCGATGGCCAGCTTGAACGTGGCCTGAGTCTCTTTGACAAAATCAACGGGATCGATTTCGAGCAACTGGAGAAATTCAAAGATCGGGGGGATTGTTGCCTCGCCCACACCGATGGTGGGGATGGCGGAGGACTCAATCAGCGTGACCTCGGTGCCACCGCGAGAAAAGATCCGACCGAGCAAACAGGCGGCCGACCAACCGGCAGTGCCGCCGCCGACTATAGCGATTTTTCTGATAGGCTGCGCTTCAGTCATGACCGTTTTCCGCACTCCCAAGGGCCGGACCGTCACTTAGCAGTAGTCAGGCCTGCAAACAAATAGGTAAAAAAACGGGCCGGCATCATTGGGGAAACCGGCCCGTATCAAGGGAGACTAGAACTTGAATTTGCCGCCGACATAGATCCTGCGAGATCCGGATTCATAGCGGAATGGCAATTCCGGGAACTGCAGATAGGCGGACTGGTCTGCCTTGGTCAGGTTGATCCCTTCGACGAAGACGCCGAAATTCTCGTTGATGTCATAGGATATCTGTCCATCAAGCTGACCGTAGGACCGCTGGTAGATACCGAGCGTTCGGGTCACGCCGCCATCACCAAAGCCGAAGTTCCCGACAAATTGTTTCGAGCGCCATGTGTAGGACGCCCGGGCCGCAAATCCCGCTTTTTCGAAATAGACCTGGGTGTTGAACGAATGTTTGGAGACACCCGGCAAGGCCAGATTTGTATCGAAATCGTTGAAGCTATCGGTCTTGCTATCCGAGAAGGTATAGTTGGCGGTAAAGCCCAGGCCAAAGTCGAAGGCATATTGCCCGGCGACTTCGAACCCGCGAACCCGGCCACCCGTGCCATTGGCCGGCTGGCTGACAGGTCCCAGTCGTCCTCCCCCCTGATCGTTTACGAAGACCGGTACGGTCTCTGTAACGATGAAGGAGTCGACCTCTTTCCAGAAGGCACCGACCGAGAGCAGACCTTGCCGGCCGAAGTACATTTCATAGGCCAGATCGAACTGATAGGCGCGGAATGGCTCCAGCTCGGCGTTGCCCCGTGACCCGTTGGTGAACAGGAACAGATTTTCGGTCGGCGAACCAACGGTGGAATCGCGGGTGAACTGGGTCGAAAACCCGCGCCCGAGATCGTCAAGCTTCTGCCGGGCCACAACCCGCGCAGCGGAGAAGCGCAGCTTCTTGTCATCGGCGATGTCGACAACCGCATTGATGCTCGGCAGGAAGTCAGTCGTACTGCGGACGATCGTGTCGGTCTGGAAGTCCCGCAAGACGCCATTCCAGCTGTCCGTCCCCCAATAGCTGGGATCAGCATTGGCTGGCTGGTTCTGGTCGACCCGCAATCTGGTGTTCACAACCCGGAGGCCGACATTGACATGATAGGGATCATCCGGTCCGCCCATATCCGCCATGATATAGCCGGACTTTGTTTCTTCCTTGACCAGATAGGCCTGCAAGGGATCTTCAAAATAGCTGATCGGTGTATCGGGATATAAAGCTTGCAACCAGCCGAGGGCATCGGTCATTTGCGACCGGTCCTGCACCGAAATGCTGTCTCCCGGAATATTGCCGCCACCGGCAAAATTCTTGATCGTTTCAATCCGTTCGGGGTTGGAGAGAAAGGACTGAAACGGAGTGATCAGCGCCGGAGAATTGCCAAAGCGCGAACAACCGGCAAAGGCGGCCGGCTTGTTGGCCTCGGGTAGGTCACAAATCTTGTACCCGATCGCGCCGTCCTGGAAATAGCCATAAGGCGTCCAGTTATACTGGAAATTATCCACGCGCTCCGATTCGGGGATCGCTGTCGCATCCAGTTCACCCTTGCCGGAATAGTCTGCAAGATAGCGACCCGAACCAAATTCGACGGTACGCTGGCCATAGCGGAAACCGGCGCTCAGCGTGATCGTGTTTTCGTCGCTGTTGTCGACGTCATATGCGAAATCCGCCTTGATCGAATGGCCGTCCACCTTAGACCGGTCGCCAAAGGCCCAATGCGACTTGAAATAGCCATTGGCCGGATTGGTAAACAGATCATCGGCGGTTCCGGCTCCGAAACCAAAAGTTGGAAAATCGCCATTTTTATAGGTGAAGTCCCAGGTCGCTGGCGCGCCGGGATTGCCGGGAACCCCGTTAATCAATGCCCCGCCCGGATCGGTCTGGCGAATGCCATATTGGGTATAGCGAACATCGGCATTGGCGACTTCGCGATTGAGATCGGCGGTGGAATAATTGGCCGATATATTGGCGCGGAAATTGCTGCCATTGTCCCAGTCGATACCGAATTGCAGATTGTCCGACTTGATGTTGGTCACATCGACCAGCGAGATAACCTCGGCCGAATTCGCCTGCACGGTGCCGCTTTGCAAAACGCCATTGGAATCAATCACGGCATCCTGGCTCAAGGACAGTAATTCTCCCTGCCCGAACGGGAATTTGGCCGAGGCCTCGCGGGTGTCCACTTTCAGATCGGAATGGATATAGGTCGCGCTAAGTTCGAGTTCGTCGGTCGGGCGATAGTTGATACCGAGCGAAGCCCCCCCAGCGCCGTCGATATTGATCGCGGTCGGTTATGTAGCGATATTCCGGAGCATAATAATCGGTTGGTGTGGTAGCCGTATCCCGGCGTCCGTCCGCAAAGGCCCAGTTGCCGCGATTCTCGCCGCCGAGCACATTGTGATGGTCATTGGTCTTGTCGTAGCTGAAGGAGGCGATGATACCGAGCTGGTCGTTGAAATTGTAACCCGCGATCAGGGCGCCCGTCGGTTCCCAGCCACTGATTTCCGTGCCCTTGTTCATCCTGGCGTTGCCGGCGATCGTGAACCCGTCTTTCATGTCCAGCGCGCTGCGCGTTTTCAGATTGACGATCCCGCCAAGGCCGCCTTCGATGAGGGAGGCATTGGGCGATTTGAATACCTCGACCCCGCCGATCAGTTCCGATGGCACGCCTTCCAGCGAGTCATTGCGGACGAAATTGCCTTCGCCGACCTTGAAGGTTTCCTGACCGCTGACGAACAGGTCGCCATTGAGAAGCGTGAGATTCTGCTCGAGACCGCGGATACGGACTTTCGTACCCTGGCCGTTTTCGCGATCGATCTGGACACCGGGAAGGCGTTGCAGCGACTCGGCGATATTCTGGTCCGGGAATTTACCGATATCTTCGGCCGTCACCGATTCGATGATCAGATTGGAGTCGCGCTTGGCGACCAGCGCATTTTCCAGCGAAGCGCGGAAGCCGCTGACGATGATAATATTCTCGTCCGCCTCAGTCGCTTCCGCTTCCTGGGCTGGAGCGTCCTGAGCCATCGCCATGCCCGCACTTCCCATTGCGTATAAGGAAGCAGCAGCCATCAAACTACGCCGTGATATATCTCTGTTACCGATCATTCTGATATCCTCCCGAATGTAACGCTTTTTCGCGAAATCATCCATTTTAAATCATCTGCAGCCGTTGCGGCTTGCAAATACGAAATAGGGCAAGTTGCACGCCCCAGTTGCGCCAACAGACTCAGACAAGTCCATCTCGCATATTGATCTGCAAGAAATTGATAACGCTGTCAACGCAAAAATGACAAGGTTGTCAAATTTTATTGATAACGTTGTCAAAAATATGTATTGGCCGGTTGGAAGACTACTTGAAAGTAGCACAGACCTTGTGGGAGGATATGGAATTGACCTTGAATGCGCGCCACAGAATCGCCAGTTCGTTGCTGGCCCTGACGATAACCGCGGCCTGCGCCAGCATGCCCCCGCCGGCAGATAATATAGCGGCAACGCCGGATGATTCATCGGCAACGGTCCATCCCGAAATCTGGCCGCAGGCGGATTGGCCCTATGCCGAAGACGCCGCCGTCGAAACTCGCATCGAATCAATCATTACGCGGATGACGGTCGAAGAAAAAGTCGGTCAGGTCATCCAGGCCGATATCGCCAGCGTCACGCCGGAAGAGGCGAAGCGCTATCATCTCGGCTCGATCCTGAATGGCGGCAATTCCGCACCGGGCGGCGACGAATTTGCGCCGCCAGACAAATGGCTCGCGCTGGCAGATGCCTTTTATGACGCCTCGGTCGACACCAGCGGAGGCCGTACTGCTATCCCTATCATCTGGGGCACGGATGCAGTGCATGGCCATAGCAATATTGTCGGAGCGACTCTCTTCCCGCATAATGTCGGCCTCGGCGCGATGCGCGACCCGGCATTATTGGAACGAATCGCCGAGGCAACAGCACTGGAATTGCGGTCCACCGGAATGGAATGGACCTTTGCCCCGACCATCACCGTGCCGCAAGACGGCCGCTGGGGCCGCGCCTATGAGGGCTATTCCCAGGACCCGGCGCTGGTAGCCAGCTATGTCGGGCGTTTTATCAAGGGCCTGCAGGGCGCGCCGAGCGACGAGCCCATTCTGAACGGGCCTCATGATTTGGCCAGTACCAAACATTTTCTGGCTGACGGCGGCACCTTTGAAGGCCGCGACCAGGGCGACGCGCGAATCAGCGAGATAGAATTGCGGGATGTCCACGGCACGCCTTATATTCCGGCGATCAATGCGGGCGTGCAGACCATCATGGCCAGCTTTTCCAGCTGGAACGGCCAGAAAATCACCGGCCATAAAGGCCTGCTTACCGATGTCTTGAAACAACGTATGCGCTTTGGCGGTTTCGTTGTCAGCGATTGGAACGCCCACGGCCAGATACAGGGATGCACCAACGCCAGTTGTCCGCAGGCGATCAATGCCGGACTCGACATGTATATGGCCCCGGATACGTGGAAGCCTTTATATCATAGCCTGGTAAAGCAGGCGAAAGACGGCACCGTGCCGATGGTCCGGCTCAATGATGCTGTCGCCAATATTTTGCGAGTCAAGATCCGCGCCGGACTGTTCGAAGCCGGACGCCCGTCGAGTCGCCCCTATTCCGGACGCTATGACCTGCTGGGCAGCGCGGATCATCGCGCGCTGGCACGGGAAGCGGTGCGCAAGTCGCTGGTTTTGATCAAGAATAATGACCAGGTTCTGCCGCTTAGCCCGAAGAGCCATATTCTGGTCGCGGGGGATGGCGCCGATGATATCGGTCGCGCTTCGGGAGGCTGGACGCTGACCTGGCAAGGCACCGGCATTACCAATGACAAATTCCCCGGCGCGACGTCGATCTGGCAGGGAATCAAGGACGCGGTCACGGCAGCGGGCGGATCCGCCAGCCATGCACCCGATGGCAATTTTACCGAAAAGCCGGATGCGGCGATCGTGCTATTTGGCGAAACGCCTTATGCCGAATTTCAGGGGGACCTGAAAACGCTGCAGCTCAAATCCGAATTGCAGGGCCCGCTGGCGACAATGCGCAGATTGAAAGCACAGGGCATTCCGGTCGTTGCAGTCTTTGTTGCCGGACGGCCCTCGTGGACAAACCCGGAGATTAACGCGTCCGATGCCTTTGTTACCGCCTGGCTTCCCGGCTCCGAAGGTGGCGGCGTCGCCGACATGCTGTTTCGCGACAAGGACGGCAAACTGGCCCATGAATTTCAGGGAAAGCTGGGGTTCACCTGGCCGATGACCGCCGACGCTCTTGGTCCACGCCTGTTCGATCTGGGCTATGGCCTGACCACGGATGCTGTTTCCAATTTACCGCTCTTACCGGAAAGCTCGGGCGTCGCGGCGCAGGAAACCAGCCCCGGATTATTCTTCGACAAGGGGCTGCCCACCGCATCCTGGTCGCTCG
>UEXL01000874.1_pt1 | contig 12228 bp, 28 predicted proteins | sample 1796671 | NCBI WGS metagenome assembly UEXL01 (sample SAMEA4772471, study PRJEB27181) | metagenome
AAGCGCTGGGTTTGAGGCTACACCCATGAACTGCATCAAACGCTGACTGCGTACTTCGTTAGCCATCAAGCTTTCTGTACCTGAAGCCTTAACTTCTAGATCACCTTTATTTCCTTGTCAAAGTCAAACTGCATATTAAATGCAAAGAACGCCCTACCAATAGGACCAATAAGATAGTCATCTACGTTCTTTACAACATTTCGTATAGAGCCGTTAGCTGCAGACATAAGCATACTAATCCCAGAAGCAGTCCTTCCCACTCCTGAAACACCTGTCTGCCCGTGTGCAAACGATGGGAAACCTGTACTCTCATCAGCTAATACTACTCGCTTTATCAAACAGTTGCATGTTCTCGTTAGCTACGTTAGGAAACTTAGTTCCGAAAATGCCTTGACCCGGGGCACCCCCCTGTCTCCGAAACACTTTGCCGGGGTACACAGATAAGTCCTGCCCCGGCACTAAATTGGTTTCGTCAACTTCGATTATTAGATTGCCAGATAATGCAGCATTGTCAATAGCCATACGCATGAACCCATTCATAAGGGTTTGGGTGTCATCCATGTTTTCTGCAAGACCAATACCAAAGAAGCTGTAAGGATTAAGCTCATACGGTACAGCAAAGTAAGGAATACGAGTAGGCTGAAACGGATTAGCTACTAGCCGCAGGATCATATCGTTACAAATCCAGCAGTTAATTTGAATTTCGTCTGTGTCCTCAAACTCTTTAGGCAAATCCATGCCGTATTCTTTAGCGGTTTCAGTATCAATAGTGCCCCAGTATTCTAGGATTTCATACCTATCTGGTGCCTCGTTAATAAAATAGTCCTTAAGATCGTTCTCCCAGTACTCACGAGTGTATGTACCACCAGAAGCAATAGACTCTTCAATTGCTTCTTGCCTAAAGAATGGCCGCTTTTTTAAAGCGCGTAGCTGAGACTTAGACAGCTTATGCCGTTGGACTACATAAAGAGCTTCATCCATATTTGAAGCATCAGGATCAGGATAGAAATCCCAAATAGAAACATGAGCAGCTTGTGGAACAACCTTAGTAACAGGCTCATATCCACCTTCTTCATTCCACGAAGGATATTCTTTATCAACAGCAAACGGCCCCTTTAAAATACCTGTACCAAATAAGACACACTCAAAGATAGATGAACGCAAATGTTTAGACGCATTAGATTCTTCTAGTTGATCATGGATTTTCTTTTCCATTTTCTTAGCTGCAATTTCTGCAGGACTAAATGTAACTGCAGTAGGAGTAGTACCTGCACCTTCTTTTAAATTTTTAATGCCCCTAAGCTTATCTGCAAGAGGACCAAGACGTTTAGTTAAAGAATAGAGAGTGGCCCCTTTAGGAAGCTCTTCTTCATCATCTCTTGATCCATAAGGAGATGCAGGTCCGTCATCTTCAATTTCTTCAGGACGTTCTTTAGGATCGAAATATACACTCTCACTTACACCTTCTGGTAATGTTGTTGGATCAATGGTAATAGGAAATTTAGTCTTGGCAAAAAGCACATCAATAATTTGCCCATACGCAGCAAGAACTTTTGTCTTAGTTACTTTAATAAATACACGCGAGCGTTCTGCTTCAGTAAACTGTACGTCAGAGCTATACAGACCACGATAGTTTCTGTACGCTTGCAACCAACGATGCTCATCGGATTGCTGACGCCAATCTTTAGATTTATTATAGGCATCGTTTACATGAGTAATAACCTCATTTAAACCTTTAGCATCGGCACCCTCCTCATCTAGAGCGTAACCAATTTGTTCTTCAAAATCACCAGTAGTATCTGTCATGTATTAATACCCAAATGTTTGATCTGCTACAGCAAAGTTATCTGTTTGCGACATAGGATCATAATCAAAAATATCGTGTCTTGGTCTGCTCATTATACCATATCTAAGTGCGTCATACAAGTGATCTTCTGATTTAGTGTCTACGTCTTCAGGGTTCTTTTTATCTAAAGGTATAGAAGGTAGTTGTGAAACTAAATTAAAGCAGTTATCAAATACTACTAAGCTTGGACTGCCATCTTCATCTTCATCTTGCAATCGTCTGTGTAGCTCATTCTTTCCTGCAATACGACTACCACCACTTCTATCACTTGGTCGCCACCTACATCCAGCTAAAATCATTTGCTCTGCAAGGCTTGGTCCTGTATCACCACGCTTGTGCCAACACGAACTATCTAGCACACCGTACATAATCTTGCCGTCATCTTCTTCTAGCTCTAATACTTTGTAAGCTAAATCTCGTGCAAGTACTTTAGAAACATAAAGTTCTCTATACACAATCAACTGCCCATCAGGAGCTAAAGCAAACCACACTACCGCAGTCTTTGAACCATACCCATAATCACACGCCCGAAACTTAGGAAAGTTCTTAGGTATCTTGTACGCAGGTACAACGTGCTTGTCTCTGTCAAACTCAGGAAATGCTGCACCTTCCGAAACATCCCAGTTACCCTCTAATAACCTTTTCCTTTGGTGTTCTGGCAACGACAAAAGCATCGTTTCATAGTCGCCACTTTCAGCCAAGTAAGGATTATCAAAAAGTTTAGCAGGAATAAACTTCCTTTTAAACAGCGGCTGCTCTTCCTTTGTATGCCCTTTAGGATACTTAAGAGTTTTGCCAGATTCATCCGTAGCCCAAAACGATTTATTAGGACTAGAAGGATTAATGAAATACTTTTTTACCCATACGTGACCAGAGCCTCCGGGGTTAGTAGTAGCTCTCATATACACAGGTAAGTCTGATGCAGCAGACCTCAACCTTGACCTTAAGTAATCCCAAGCAAATGGTGTGGCCCACTGCGTTAGCTCGTCAAAGCCTATCCAACAAAAAGACAAACCCTGATAGCGTAGTACATCTTCATCTCTATCTAGATAAGACAGCCACAATCTGCCACCAGCAGGGGAAGTCCACTGCATTTTCTTTCTGACCATTTAATGCCGGGAATAATCTTTGGATAGATTTCTTGAGACTTCCAAATAAGTTCCCTTAGTTCTTCCGTAGTTTTACGTAGCAATAAGCCAGAAAATTGTGGATGTATTAAGTATCTAAGCGGATCAGCAAGCATAGCGTAGCTTTTACCACCACCTGCTGCTCCGTATAAAACTTCACGCTCACTGGCTGCAAGAAAGTCTGTTTGCGGCCCTACGTTAGGCTTAAATACTACATTATGTTCTTCGTAAGAAAGTTTAACCGTATTACTACTAGATTTAACTTCTTTTATCTTAGGTTCAGGCGGTTGCTCGGCTTTCTTCCTCGCTGCTGCTTTTTTCTTTCGAGCCTGTGTGCTTGATTTCAAGTTCTTCAAGCTTTTCGAGGGCTTTTTTGTACGTGGCAAGCCAGTTGCGGTAAGCCGTAGCTTTATTTTTTCTTTTTCTTTCCGTGTTGACTCGCTTTCTGAGGCCAACGTGGGAAATTGATCGTCCAGTTTTGTCACTTAACCACCTTGCAACTTCTCGGTAGGAGTATTCTTTTACATATTGACGAGCTAAGTCTAACGCTTCTAGCTCTAAGAACACAGGATCAAGAATATCAGGATCGTGTTCGTTTTGTACATAACCAAAAGGAATAGTTCTACTAATCCTTGGTATCTGCATCCAATTACCTTCTGAGTCGCGTAGACCTACCGGATCAGGCAACTCATAGTAAGGTAATCTATTCTTCTTCGTCACTTTGTTTCGGCGGCAACAGCATAATACCGTTAGGTGTAGCCACCTCTACCTTGTCCGTTTTTTGAACACCCACCCTATCCAAGATTTCAGTGGCAGCTTTAAGCAAGTTCGCAGTACCCAGTTGGCCGGGGTCACGCAAAATTCCTGCCATGCCAATCGCAGCACGTGGAGCGTTGAGAGCCAAATATTCTTTAGTAAGTTCCAATACTTCATCTTTTAAAGTTTTAATAACCTCACCTACGCTAGTATTATCGCTGTATCCAGCCAGTCGTTTTGCTTCATTAAAGTCGCCGTTAGCTTCGTGAAATAAAACACGCAAAAAAGCTTGTTGTTTTTCGGTATATTCCCGTTCCATTATTTTTTCATGCTCCGATCACCAAACCACCAAGTAACAGCAGTAGTAGTTAAAAATAGTATCTGATTAGAAATCTCACGTTTAATAACGTCGTCACCTAAAGCTTCTAAGAATACGTAGACAGAAAAACCCAGCAGCATAAAAGTTAGTATAGGCCGGACAAATCTTAAGATGTTGCCAATTATAGAACCACTGTAAGAAGCATCATGTGCGTATGAAGCAGCCTTAATTGTAGCAGCAGCATTTTCTTCTGCTATAGCACGTTCGCTTTCTAACTCAGCACTACGCGCTTCGATCTGCATTTCTTGTAGCTTTAGTTCTTGGTCAAACTCTAGCGCCATCTTTTTAAGCTTTTGTCTGGTTTCTAAAAACCTTCCTGCTTGACCAATGACACTACCAATAATACCTGTAGCACCACCAGTAAGAACTGAACCTATAATTTCAAACATATAATTACCACGTTGCTTCTTTAGGTCTATTGTCTACATGGACAAAAGAATTGTAGTTGATGCCTAGTCCTTTGAACCCTACCGCTTTAGCTGCGTATATAATTGCTTCTTTATCTTGACCAGCTAAAGAAATATCAAATGCAGTTGAAGGATTGTTTTCAGTTGCTCTGTGCTGACTCAGCGGAGCGCCACCAACTTTAGAATTGTATACAGGGCACCGACATGCGCTGTTAAGTACTATGGGTTTGCCCAGTAAGTCTCGCAGTTGTTGCAGCTTTGTTAGTGCATCTTCTTGTACATAAGCAGAAGTTACAACCACACTTGCAAACTAGCTCTTGCCAAGTAAATGCAGCGGTTGCCTGTGCTGTAGGAAGAACCTCACCTCTAAGAGTACTAATCATTTATGCGCCTAGTACAGTCCAAAAAATAGTTATAACCGCAATGATGCTAGATAAAGTAGATAGCATAATCATGCTTTCTAATCTTTTAATTCTACCAACTAAACTATCTAGTTGTTTTTCCATAGTAGAATACCTCACAGCGCATTCACGCTCATGGGCAGCTAGTTCTGCAGCTACAACAGTAGGACTAATGTTTTCGTTAATTTCCATAACTATGCTTTAGCCTTTTTTTTCCTTTTACTTTTACGCTTAGGTTTAGGTACCGTAGTTATGGAAATAACAATAGCAAGAGGAGAAGACTTACGAGGCTTTCTAGATTTGCTACTGACAGTTTTTTTGCTTTTTCTTGCCACGGTAATGCCCTCTCCCCTATCCTTTTCTAGCCTTGTCTTGCCATTGCCTAAATGGGCCTTTCTTTTCTCGCTTAGGCGTAACCTTACTGTGCCGCCCTTTTCTGCGAATCTTAGACTTTTTCATAGGCCCACCACCAAGACCAATTGCACCACGACTAGCCATTTACTTTTTCTTTTTACCCATCATATCTGTCACATAACCTCCAGCAGCATACATGCCACCTTTGTTCATAGCACCACGGCCCATAAGAATATCTTTTTGTGTTACCTTGCCGTCGCCGCTTAGATCAGGAAAACCACCCTTAGCTAGTTTCTTTTCTTGACAGCACCACTTTGTTCATACCAAGTTCTTCAGCAGTAAACTTGTATTTTTCTTCATGTCTTTAAGTTTATTTTATTTAACTGAAGTTCCATTTCTAAAGAAGGATCGCTGCTACGCTTTAAAGTTTCAGTTTGTTTAGCAATTAACCTTTGAGTATTTTAGCTTCCTTTAAAGCACCTCTAGCTTGACTTGCGCTAAGACTGCGTTCAAACCTCGGACTCGGCTCTTCACGAGCAGTTTTGACATAGGCGGTACGCCAGTTCTTTGATCTCTATCTAATCTGCGTACTTCTTCTTCATTCTGCGGACTGCTGCTCGCATTCCTCTTGCTACACGTGCCATTATTTTTCCTCGACTTTGTAACGGAGCCACCAAACATCATGTTTTTAACTGAACCACCAGCTACGTAGTTATGTGCTTTCATGCCTTTAACAGCACCACCTTTATTAAATTTAACTTCTGATTTGCCTTTTTTAATAAAGTCATCTTTAAATTTTTCAACTTTTGCTCTAACTTCTTCTCCGCTTGCCCCACTATCTTGTAATGCTTGTATATTCTCTAATCATTTCTTGATTAGTAAGGTTTTTCCAGCTATTCTTTTACCTAACTTAAAAGCCTCGTTAGCAGTAACAGCACCAACTACAGCGATTTCAGTGCGGCCCTGCCTTCGTGCGCGATCTGCTGCTACTCTTGTAGTAGGATTGCTTTAGTTGTTATAGGTATCATATTCAACACCAGATTTAGATGTGCCTGTAGTTTGGGGTTTAATTCTATCCCTGTTCTTTGAGTAACTTTTTCTAATCCCTAATAGTTTTGTTGCTGCAGCCATGCTATCCTGTCTCCCTAGTAATTAATGTTTTTCTACTAATTCTTTAACTTCTTCTGATGTAGCGCCATCAAAGTTTGAAGCTGTATCTATGACTGCTTTAACGTCATTCATATCTTTTAGCTCATCTTTTGGTAGTCCGGTTGCAAAATCATCTGGTTCTACTTGCTTCATCATATACGGACCTAGAATGGTAGCTAACTCGACTACCTCCCTACCTAAAGGCGGTAATTCTGTACCCTCAGTTATAGTACCTGCAAAACCCGATGGTGCATCTGCTTGAACAGCTTGAGATAACGGATTAGTTATACGACTGTTAAACCAATTAGCAACACGATTAGCTTGTTGTTTTGGAATTTACTTACAAGCCTTGCTCCTTGTTGAACCAATTTATTTGCCGCAGGAGAATTTACTGCACGAACAACAAGCGGTGCAGTAGCGGTTGCTCCTAAATAAAGTCCGTATACTATAGGTAACATTAAGCTTTTCTCTTTTTGGTAGTCTTACGTTTTTTAGGAGGCGGCTTACTTTTTTTCCTTTTATTGGGTTGCTTAGAATACTGCTCGCCCTTTTTAATGGATTTGCGTTTAGCTGCAGTAGTGCTTGCGTACTCTTCCTTACTCATACGGTTTCTTTCAGCTTCTGGAAGATATCGCTCACCCGTAGCTTTTGGACCTAAAATAGAAGGCTTACCTGATCTAGTGCCCCAATTTTGACCCGTCCAAGTCTTAAGAGACTGCTGTGATTTACGTAAAGCCATTTACTTCTTAGCGTTCCTAGACATAAATGCTGCTGCACCAAAGTAAGCAGACACAACACCAGCCATACCTATATAAAATAAACTAAACAAATCTGATAACGCATTAATTCTGCTATCAGGAAAGATAGGAAGAAATACAAGTGCAGTAAATACAAGCATAGCAATCATAGCTATCCATGCCATGTGTCGCTGTGCATCGTGTTTCTCATGCTTGTCTAGTGCTTCAATAGCAGCTAGTTCATGATCATCCACTATGCCATCCTGATTAAGATCAAGCGCACTGTATTTACTTTCTTCTTGTAGTTTCTTTTGATTAGCCACGGCGCTTAGGAGACTTCACCATGCCGCCAACACGCATACTTTTCTTTTTACCTTTGACTGGCCCACCAGCCATCATTTTCTTAATGCCCTTTTTGACATTGCCGCCACGGTTCATAAGTTTCTTTTTAGCCATGCCGCCGCCGCGCATCTTCTTAATTCTTTTGCTTTTGCCCATCATTGTAAACTCTCCTATGATTGCCGTTTTAAAACAGTGTCTTCGTAATACTGCTTATCCCAGTTGTCGTAGTAACCTTGCTTATGTAAACTAGCCGAAGCTTCTTCTAATTTACTGAAAGGCTGAATAAGCACCATGAAAAAATCATTTTCAGTTTCTAGGTTATCTTCTAAAAACTCTACCTCTTCACTATCATCATATGGATGAAAGGGCATAAGGTAAACATCATCTCTAACAAACGTATAGTTTAAAGCTTCAACACTGTATGATAAAGCATCAACGTCAATACGAAAGTCATCACAAGCTACAATAATAAGTTCTTTTTTTGATCTTTTATTGTTCTTGCTTCTTTAGTTAACTCAAACAAAAAGTCGTCAGCATTCTCTACTTCAACAACTTTTACTGTGTTAGTTAACCTAGCCTTTTGTGCGTAAGGGCAAACTGCCCAGCCATCTAGCTTTTTACTTTTCTGTTCTACAAAATATTCAGACCAATGTAGAATTTCTTCTGTTATAGTTTTCATTTAGCTCCTAGCAAAGGAGCCACGCTTTCTGAGCATATGTGTTACTTAAAAAGCGTGGCCTATCCTTTTTGCTAAAAGTTGAATACTAAAGTTACCCAGAAACAAGAGTCAACCATATCTAAGTTGACTTCCATTACTAGGATACAGCAGCACTAAATGGCGTAGCTTCCGTGCCACTTGCCGTAAGTACGCCTTTAACCATATACTGGTTGGTAGCAATATCAATAAGCGTAATTTCGTCACCAATAGAAACACCACCTTTGGTGCTGCCGTTGAGCGTAATAGTATCTGAATCAGAAGCAGTGTTAAAGCTGACAACTGTATTTGCACTATCTTGGTGCAGAATAACAGAACCATCAATCGTGTCCGTAGCATCAGCAACTTGAATAACATAGTTGGATGTGTTGACTACCGATACGATAAACTGAAACTCTGCGCCCGAACCTGTGGCCGCTGGTAGCGTAAAGGTTGCCGCTGCATCCCCACCTACTTCACCCATAAGCAAAATACGACCAGCATGTTCAGCTACAGTAATAGCATCCGTAGCAGTAAGCGTTACTATGTCACGTACAAACGAAGCACCAAGCGTAGTAGTACCTGCAGTTACGGTAAGACCTCCTGCAGTAACTGTGAGGCCACCCGAAACGACCTCCATTCCATCTTCAATAAAAACGTCTTCAGGGACACGGGAAACCCCTTGCGCGATTCGTGTAGAAGCCATGTTAAAATCTCCTTTAGTATAGCTTTAGCAAAGTGATAGTTTTACGTGTTATCACTCCACGTATTATTTAAGATACAGTAGCACTAAACATTGTAGCAATGTTAGAACCAGCAGCACAAGTTACCATGCCGCTTACTGAATATTGATTTGAAGCAATGTCAATTACTTCGACATAATCACCAATAGCACCGCCACCTGTTGTAGTACCATTCAGCGTAATAGTATCAGAAGCAGAAGCTGTTACAAAGGACGTAGCTGCAGTACCGTCTGCATCAGTGATTATAATTTGACCATCAATTGTATCTGTAGCATCTGCAACCTTGATAAGGTAGTTAGAAGTATTAATAACAGAAACAACAAACTTAAAAATACTGCCTGTTCCGGTAGCTGCAGGAAGAGTGAACGTAGCTGCTGCATCGCCGCCAACTTCTCCCATAAAGAAGTGTGCGCCCTGCATGTTCTGCGGTAGTAATAGATGCAGTAGCTACAAGAGTAACCATATCAGAAGTATGCCTATCGACATTCTGCTGTACAAGCCCAGTTAGCAAAGACATACCTATATCCCCCTTAAGAAAGCACTAGTCGCATAGTCACATCTGTACCGCCCACTCGTAGGTAATTCATGTATTGTTCATTGCCTACTTGTTTAGGTACAGTAAGCGAATGCAAACCGGGACCAAGTTTAATGTCGTTAGCTGTGCTGTTTGCTGCAGTATCAGAAGCACCAAAGTTAACGTAAATTTCTGCGTCAAGGTGAATCGTGACTAAGTTAAACTTTGTAACTTCAGTCTGCCCTGCAGATGAGCCTACTGTAACGGCTGATTGAACAGCCCAAAACATGTTATTACCTTGTGGTATCTGTGTCACTCTATCTCTCCTGTAATTCTAAATTAAAATATCTACCAAACGCTTTTTAAAAGGTTTAGCTTTTGTATCCGCCACCGGCTGCTTTGTATGCTTTTGCCAGCATCTGTGCTTTTCTTGCTGACCATTGCCCCGGCTTGCCACCTTTTCCACCCGCCTTGATTTTGTTAAATAGGCGTTTACGTAAAGCTGGCTTAGTGTAGTTTCCAGCCTCATTGACTCTACTCTTACTTTTCTTTTTCTTTGCAGTCGATTTTGACGACGTAGCCATATTTATCTATCCATACAGAGTAACACTTAATCGTGCGTTTTCTATTAAAATCCCAAGGATGCACTACATAGACATACAAATCGTTATACGTAGTAAGTGGATGCGCTGGTTTTTCTCTTGGTATTCTACTGTGTTGTGGTTTAGCGCGAGGCTTAGGAACTGGTTTAGTTGATTGATTTGAGTATCTACTAAATTGTTCTAGTTCTAATATTCTAATATACTCTTGTAGTACTGCCTTTTCATTTTGCTGTCCATGTGCTGGACTAGTGTACAGTATCATAAAGAGTAGTAAAGTTTTAAGCCCTACGACGACGCCCCTTAACATGTTTTTGCGACTTAGGAGGCGGCTTAGTAGACTTTCCTGATCCGCCCCAAAATACTTTATTTGCCCAATAAGCAGCAGACGTTGGTCCTCTCTTAATGTTGGCAGCGTGTCTTGCCTTGAAAGACTTACGCGCCTCGGCAGAGTAATTGTGACCCATCTTCTGATCACCAAACCGAATTGTTTTAAGGCTGGTCCCATCACGAACAACTACCACAGCTTTCTTTGTTGGATGATTTGGCGTCATTTTAGGTTTATTAAGACCACTAACACCTATACGCTTTAACTTAGCTTTCTCTGAATCAGTAAGAGACATCAGTCCTTATTCCATCCTTCAGCCTTCATAGCGTTATATACATCTTCGTAGGTATGCTCAACGCCAGTATCCTTACGAATAGCTGCGCGAACATAAACTACATCGTAATGGGGTAATCTTACAAACGCTTCTCTGTTATGGACACTTTTAAAGAAAGCCGAAAGCGTGTGTTCATTATACCATTTTAGCGATTTAGTCCGCATTGTCAAGCACTTTTTTTATATAAGTACATTTTAGGTACTTTACCGCCATACACTAGGTCCGAAAGGTCCGGCGCTTGGTAGTTTTCCGACTTAAGTATCTTGCCACCCTCGTCCCTAACCACATTACCATCTCCGTCAAGCTTAGACATATTAGACATATGTACGCGATTAAATGCCACATTAAGATTCCAACCATATGTGTCAGCCAAACCAACGGTAACATACAAAAGATCGCACAATTCCTTAAGAACTTGCTCCTGATCACCTTCATCTAAAGCCTCCAATAGCTCATTAGCTTCTTCTTTGACCAACCGCTTGCGTAAAGCAAGGATATGATCATCTAGGTAGGGCACATCCTGTGGATGCCCAAAGGTTGTATGAAACTCAGATAGCTGATGCTGCATAGTTTCTGCCTGACTGAAATGTTTCATACAAGATTCTTCTTTAACCAAGTAAGCATCGTAGGGTTATCCCTTAGCACTTGGGTCAGATATGTTGCCATAATTGCTACAGCCCTTTCCTCGTCTTCTCTTTTATCTTTCAATTGCCCTAGCTTCCATATAGCGTGAAGTATTTCATGCAGTACAGTATCAACTAGGGCAGTACCCTTTAAATTCTCTTCAATTCTAATGCGAGAGTTAATGTAAGAGAAATCACCAAAAAGCTCATCATTCAGTGGTACATATTCTATACTAAAATCAGTAGGTCCAACCTTAACACTTTTCATCGTACAAGTCTAATCCTTTCTATTATTCATTTATTGTGGTACACTGTATATGTTACACTTACAGTGCCCTTACATCCGCTATGTCTTTTTATTTTACCTAGTGTTTTTTTCTTTACTAACTGTTTCATTCTCTGTGAATCACTTAATGTGATAACATTATACTCGATTCACTATGCCGTGTCAAGCATAAACGTACACCTATGTAAAGATAAATACATTATACCATATACAGTGCCCTACCACAAGTACTGTGTTGCTAATATGACACCCATATATAGTAAAAAATCATGCCTAACAGCACACCCCCCTTGTATATACCAACTGTGGTTAACAAGCTATTTTCCTGATCTGTGGGAACCTGTGTATACGCTAACGTAGGCACCCCCTATGGCCCACCCGGCCCTTCTTGATCTTGACTAGATCATGATCTTAGAACCCTTTCATTACTATATCTTGATAAAAATTCTATGATCTTCACTGATCTTGATTAGCCTAGCCGGTGATCCATAGCCACCGGTAGCCACTGGCCAAGTAAAACACGGCATCTGGCAATCAACACCCTATAAGGTGAGGTTAAACACCCAAGCAGACGCCGCAATATCAGCACCAACGAAACGTTCTGTTTAT